>OGRD01000099.1_pt1 | contig 63173 bp, 47 predicted proteins | sample 1553441 | NCBI WGS metagenome assembly OGRD01 (sample SAMEA2580106, study PRJEB22360) | human gut metagenome | biome: human gut; feature: human-associated habitat; material: faeces | place: Denmark | collected 2008/2010
AAAACATCTACTATACGGCTGCTAATTTCCAAAAACTAAATTAGTGTTTGTGGTGGTGTATAAGTTCTCTATGCATGCCATATAAAAGAGCCATTAGGACAATGCGGGAAGAAAGTGGGTAGAAAAATGCACAACATTTCTTAATACTACAATAGGTATTGCGAGAGTAGCATCAGACTATGGTCGGATTCGCTTAATCACATACTAATCACATACTAATCACATACTAATCACATACTAAAAACATACTACGGTTGTGGTGTGTATAGCAGCCAAACAGGGTGCAAACTATGGAATAGAAAGATAAAAATAAGACAAAAATAAACTGTAGGTGGAAACGAGAAAAGGAAGGGAATACTTGTCTGCTTGTTTTAGAATTGGCACTAAATAATATGCTCAATAATAGGGAAACATTCCGGATTTGGTGCGGTTGCCCTGAGATTTATTCAAATAAATTTGTAGGTTTGTAGAAAAAGCAGTAATTTTGCAAGGTCTTTGGTGAAAGACTCGGCCTTCGGGTCGGAACATATTGAGATAATAAAGCATTTTGGTCGCACAAGACAACAGTTGATGAGTTTATCCTTTGATAGGTTGATAAGGTTGTCTTGTGGGTTAAAAGGGAATCGGGTGAGAGTCCCGGACAGTCCCGCTGCTGTGAGTTTTGTGGCAATTCTACCTGATTGATTTGCAGATAAGCAAGTCAATGAAATAGAGCGATTGCCGTTCTGTTGCACGAGAGTCACTGCCGAACAAGAAGTTCGGTGGGAAGACGCAAGAGAAGAAACGAGTCAGAAGACCTGCCAAGTATGCGTGTCAAAAAACGGCTTTCGAGGAAAAAGGCATTGACAGATAGTTCAACAATAAGCAGTGGGCGAAATGGCCCTTGTTTGTTGGCGTATGGATTAGCCGTTTGAGACTGTCTCAAACGGCTTTTTTGTATATATTGGTTATCTTATGGGGCTTTCTGTGCTGCCATGCGGAAAGGACCCGTAAGGTAACGAATATATGAACTTCGTGTTGGTTACTTTGTGTTAGTAACTTCGTGTTTTGGAAAACAAATATATTACAATAATAATGAAGAGATTTCCTTTTTTAGGTATGATAGGCATCTTTTTGATGCTGCATACCACAGCGGTTGCTAAGCAGACGACCGTGCTAATGCCGCAAGTAGGCACACAAGTGGTAAGTGTAGAACCGGGCGATACGCTCACTTACCTTGATTTTAAGGGGTATGGAAAGATAACCGCCGCGGCAGCCAATAGTAGTTATGCCACGACTATCTTCCGTCCCGCACAAGAAGGCTACACCATCTATATCGATTTTGATACGGTGCATGTATCGCAGATAGCAAATAATGCTCCCACATGCTTGAAGATGTATAATGGTGTATTCGATACGCTGAGTGTAACCTATCCGGCAGACTATAAGGGCGTTACAACCACGGTCTTCCCTCATACCGCAGCGCAGTTGGACTCGCTGACCAGCACCCAAACTTATGGCGGTTTGTTTCGACACAAGACTTATCTATCAACCGACGCGACAGGGGCTCTGTCGTGCTGTTTCTCGTCGTGTGCAAAGGTGGTGTCTTTCGGCTGGAATGCCAAGGTGTATGCCTTGCCTAACCGCCCGCAGAAGACCACTTTGGCTGTACCGGACTACAGCCAAGTAGCGACATCGGTTTACGGCGGCGAGAAGAACATCAGTTTGGGTGCGTTTGCTTTGCAGACCGATGGTGCTGCACCGGTAGATACCTTGCTGAGTGTGCAGTTCACCCTAACCGACAAGACGGTGTTTAACCCTGCACAGATTGCCCTCTATGTAGGCAATGCAGAGCGCACTATCCTGCCTGCGGCATCGAACCCGTACTCCAATATCCGTAGCAAGGTAGAGACCACTTTCTCGGAGGCAAATGGGGTCTATACGCTGACGATGAAGCAACCGTTGGAGTTGGCAGATAATCTGTTCTGCTTTGGCGGCGATGTACTAACGAACGCTTCGTGGGACGGACTCTCTACGCTGACTATCACCGGTATTACCACCAAACATGGCACAGTGCCCGTAGCAGGCAGTACGCCTGTTGCGCAGAAAGTGCTGCCTACCATTTGTCTCGAAGGCGGACAAGACAAGACCGTAGATGTTAACCGCTCGGACATCCGCTTCTACGACAACGGAGGGGCAGAAAATAAATACACCAATGCCGCGTCGGCAGGTACGGTGCTGTTCCGCCCGACAACGGCAGGAAGCCGCGTAATGCTTGATTTCCAAAGCATTGCCATCAACTCGCGCGATACACTGTGCGTGTATGACGGCAGTACAATCGATGAAGCCAACTTGCTTTACACCGCTAAGAACGGCGACAAGAACATTCGTATCAAGAGCCTGAGCGCAGATGGTGCGCTGACGGTGCGTTTTGCCACCAAAAGCACGGATAACACGACATCTAGTTACAACGGTTGGGAAGCCACACCGAGTGAGTATGTACCCGCACCGATGGTGATTGCCTCATCGGTGGTAAGCAAAGAAAAGGCCACTCCCGTGTGTGGAGCAAAAAATGTGCAGGTGCTGCATTTCGTACTGAATGCAGAGAATACGGAGAATGCGCTAACGCCCGTATCTTTCCGTTTTAACACCGGCAACACCTACACTACAATCGACCATGCCAAACTCTACTACACTGGTAACAGTAGCAAGTTCAGCACCACCAATATGGTAGCGGAGGCGGACATCAACGCCGATGAATTCACGCTCGCTACGGCTACTATGGCGGCTTTCCGTGAAGGTGAGCAGCATTTCTTTGTGGTGGCAGACATTGCGGGGGCAGCCGCTACGGATGACCCCGTAGATATCAACATTGTGGAAGTGGCTTTTGCGGACAACACGGTGTACAACTCTTTCAACAACCCGACATCGGGCGTAAAGGTGCTCAACTTGATTACCTCGGTCTGCGACGAACACTCCTATAGCATCTCGGGCAAGTGGCAGTTTACGCACACAGCAGCCAAAGCCTCGGACTTCCCGGTGGTAGTGGGCGGATACGCGATGGATATGTGCGACCAAATCACTACTTTTATACCTGCTACAACGGGGGCAAAGATACACATCGAGTTCTCTTTATTCGACATATTCTATGCCAACGATGTGTATGGCTTTGATACCAGCACTGCGATGTTTGTGGTTTACAACGGAAGCAGTACGGACGGAGATGTGCTGTTTGAGGTGAACTCTTTGGCAACTGCCACCGCACTGCCCGACGCGATCACCTCGACGGCTGAAGATGGTGCGCTGACGGTGCTCTTCAATGCCAATCCGTCGTATATGGGCATGACGAATGCCGGAGGTTGGAAGGCCACTGTGAGCGAAAAAAGCAAAACGACAGCCATCGATGTCACCAAGAAAGCAGACAACGCAGTGGCCAAGTATCTCAACGAAGAGGGGCAACTGCGAATTGTGCGCGACGGGAAAGTATATGATGCAACAGGCAAACTCGTGCGCTGACAGATAGTACTAACAAGATACAAATCATTTGGGCTGCTCGGTCTTTAAAGGACACGGGCAGCCTTTTTATTTATAGATGAGAGAACGATAATGATTTTTCTTGTGGATAAGGTTACTTTTACGACCATTCGATACATATAATAGTGTATCATTACAAAACCTATTGATTATGACAATTCTTGCTATTATTCTTATTATTGTTTTTTGGAAAGAAATCCTCACGGGTATTATTGCTTTCTTTGGTGTTATTACAGCCGCTATAGGTGCTGTCTTTTCCGCGATAGCCCGATTGTTTGAGTAGTAGCCGATTTTGAGATGTATGTGCTGATTTTGCCCTGTTTGTGTATCAAAATACAGAAAAATGCACACAATGTGTACTTTTTACCTAAAGAAATTTGCATATATCAAAAATGCGCCGTATCTTTGCGTCAAAATTACCTAATGCCTCTTTTGGAGGCACACAACTGAATACTAAAAAACTCTTTTCTGCTGCCCGGTGGAGATACACAAAGGGTAGAGCAGGGGAAACAAACAGAATATGCGTAAAGATTGGATAGAAACATCAGATGGCAAGTTCGCATACGCCTACAAGCGGGCGGCTATTGCTGCAGATAATGTAGTGTTTGGTTTTGATGGCACCGAACTGAAAGTACTGCTTATTGAACGCTCCGACCGCACGGAGATAGGTAAGATGGCACTTCCGGGTGGATTTCTTCGTATGGAAGAGACCATTGAAGAATGTGCTGCGCGCGAGTTGAGAGAGGAAACGGGTATTGAGAATGCCTATTCGGAGAACTTTGGTACTTTCTCCGCCTTAGATCGCGCCCCCGAGCAGCGAGTGGTAAGTGTAGCCTTCTATGCGTTGGTACCTACTTGCGAGGTCGTAGGCGGCACTGATGCGAAACGCGCCGTATGGGTACCGCTCAGCGAGGTGGGAACATTGGCTTTTGACCACAATCGGATAGTCCAGGCAGCCATACAACGCCTGCGCGAAGACATCGTCTTTCGCCCTATAGGTTATGAGTTGCTCCCCGAGAAGTTTACTTTGCCCCGCCTGCAACGCCTCTACGAGTGCATTCTCGGTTTGGCAGAACCGATGGATAGAGCCAATTTCTCTAAAAAAATACTTAAGACGGGTATTCTTTTAGAAACGGGCGAAACGGAGCAAGTATCCGGACACCGCGGCGGTAAATACTACCGCTTCGATAAGCAGGCGTACGACCATTTCAAGCAAAACCGCTCTTTTCAATTGGAGTTCTAATAGAGAGCCTCTCTCGGAGCCATTAGGCAAAACAATGTCAGACCATACAAATCAACTAATAATAACACATAAATTCAATTTTGTTATGAAAACAAACATAGAAAAAACAGAGAACACTGAGAAAGCCGTGAACGAAAAGAAAACACGCATCTACAATCTGATTGTATTGGACAAGAGCGGCAGTATGAATTCGATACGCAAAGCGGCGTATGACGGCTGTAATGAGGTGCTGAGCGGTATTCGTGCAGCCGCAGAAAAACACAAGGATGACCAAGAGCAGTTTGTATCGCTTCTGCTGTTTGACACCGAGTCGATGCCTTACATCTATCGTTGCACTCCGGCCGCAGAAACCACCAACCTAAGCGAGAAAGATTATAAACCTTGCGCCGCCACACCACTACTCGACGCTATGGGGAAATCGCTCTTGGCACTGCGTAATGAGGTCAATAAGTATGAAGACGCTGTAGGTATGGTAACGATTATCACCGATGGCTATGAGAATGCCTCGAAAGAGTTTACCTACGGGAAAATCCAAGAGTTGGTAGAGAGCCTGAAACAACAAGGCTGGAACTTCGCCTTTATGGGTGCCAATCAAGATATTACGAAGGTTTGTCTTGACTTGAATATCAATGTGGGAAATGCCATTGCTTTCTCATTCGATGAGCAAGGTATGCACGAGGCATGGGAAAAAGATTTGGAAGCCAAAGAACGCTACTACGAGCGTATGCGGGAGGTCAAAGAACAAACGAAAGATATGTGCATAGAGGAGCGCATGAGACTCTATTGCAAGATGAATAACAATGCAGCCTATTTTAAGGAACCTGTTTCACCGCGCACTACGCCTGAGCGTATTGTGAGCCTTAGTCCCGATGAGGTCTTTGTCTTTGGCAGCAATATACAGGGATGGCACAATGGTGGTGCAGCGCAGTATGCCTTGAATCACTTTGGTGCCGTTATGGGGCAGCCTGAAGGTATGCAGGGGCAGAGTTATGCTATTCCTACTACGGGTTGCAGTCTTTTGGGTATATCCGATGCCGTCGCGCGTTTCACCGACTATGCGCGGCAGCACCCGGAAAAACACTTCCTCGTTACTGCCATCGGCTGTGGTGTTGCCGGTTATCGTCCCGCAGACATCGCGCCTATGTTCGCCGATGCTGCGCGCTTGCAGAATGTAAGTCTGCCTCGGTCTTTCTGGAAAATCCTTCGCTGAATCATTTAGAATAGTCAATCCATACAATATATATACTATGTTAGGAGCCATTATTGGAGATACTGTAGGCAGTATCTATGAGGGACACAATATCGACACAACCGAGTTCCCTTTCTTTGTGGAACGCAGTCATTTTACCGACGATTCTGTGATGACCATTGCAGTAGCCGAATGGCTGCTGCATGACTCTGCTCGTTCGCAGCAGGAGTTGGAGCAGTCATTGGTCAAGTGGGGGCATAAGTACCCCCACGCAGGCTACGGCGGCGGTTTTCGCACTTGGCTGTTCCAACCGCAATACCTATACAATTATCGTGATCAGTCAACTGATGATAGTCTGTTCTCTGAAGGTCGCCACCCTTACAACTCGTATGGCAACGGTTCGGCTATGCGTGCTTCGGCGTGTGGCTGGTTGGCGCACTCGCTCGATGAGGCACTCGACCTCGGTAAGCGTTCGGCTATCATCACCCACAACCACCCCGAGGGTGTCAAAGGTGCGCAGGCGGTAGCCGCTGCTATCTACCTTGCCCGTACAGGGGCTACCAAAGAGCAAATCCGCCAATACATCGAGGATACTTTTGCCTACGACCTCAGCCATTCTTGCGATGGGATACGCCCTGAGTATTATTTCGACTCCTCTTGCCAAGGCACTATGCCTGCAGCGTTAGCCGCTTTCTTTGATAGCCACGACTTTGAGTCGGCCGTTCGCTTGGCAGTATCGTTGGGCGGGGACAGCGACACGATTGCTTGTATCACGGGCGGTATCGCAGAGGCATTCTACCATGACATCCCTGCACCTATCATCGATGAGATGCATCGCCGCCTCCCCGATGAGTTTTGGTTGGTCATCAACGCTCTCTATACTTCCGCTGCAAATGCGGTGCCTCAAAAGTCGGCTGCACGCACTCTGCCGGCGCGTATCACCCCGCATCATATTGCACAACTCAAACCGAATGAGGTGTTTGTCTTTGGCAGCAATGCTCAAGGTATGCACTATGGCGGAGCGGCAGCCTTTGCAGTGGCGCATTTCGGTGCAGTGATGGGAAACGGCGAGGGTATGCAGGGACAGACTTATGCTATCCCCACTATGGAGGGGCTGGATAATCTTCGTCCCGCTGTGGAGCGTTTTATCGAGTTCGCTAAAGCGCATACTGAGCAGATTTTCCTCGTTACGCCTATCGGTTGTGGTATTGCAGGCTACGAGCCGGAGGATATCGCACCGATGTTTGCTGAGGCTCTGCCACTCGCTAATGTCTATCTCCCGCAATCGTTTATTAAAGTACTAACTGCCAATAAATAAGTTGATTATGACATTTCCTTCGTTACTCTATATAATCATTGCTGCTTGCGTACTGCTTGCCTTATTTGTCGCTGTCATTGTCCTGACAGATCAACTCCGCCATGTTCGTAGCGAGAATGCTACGCTTCGCAGTCATTTGGGCGGATTGGAAGATAGAGCGCAGCGGGATAAGCAGAATAAGCGGGATGAGCCGCGCACGCATACCGGTATGGAAATCCTGGAAGGGTTTGCTAAGATAAGTGGTTGCCAACTCGTTACTGAGAATCAAGATGACGATGATATTCAATACTCTTTCGTTTATCAAGGGGGAAATTTCTACAGTATAGCGAGTAAGCACATTGGTGATATTCAGTTGTTTTTCTTTGGTGCTTATTCGCTCCCGTATTCCCTTGACAATCTGCAATGGGTACAAGAGGTGTGCGAACGGCAAAACCGCCAATATAAGTTTGGCAAGGCTACTTTTAGTTACGACGCGGAAGACAGCCAACTATCGCTCAATATAGAGGTGGATTGTGTTTCCCCCGATGCTTCGATCCTCAGGCGTTATATCGGGCTTTGCTTTGCCATGGCAAACGATATTCGCGAGGCGTTTAAGACCCCAAGACAATTCACGGAGAAGGATACAATCAACGAAAATCATAAACGGCAGTTGCTCCTTGAGGCTGAGTTGTACCACCAGCGGCAACCTCGGCGTATCAGCCTTGCACATCGTTTGCCTGCGGGCGACTTGTCTTTTATTCTGCTTGCTTTCTTCTCCGACGAAGAGCAAGTGGAAGACTTGCTTGCTCTGACTATCGTTCGCGATAACACCACCGAGCAAATCCGTCAGCGAGATAAAATTGCGCACTTCAATGTCCTCTCTACAATGATTGACGGCGAGGGCGAACAGGCACAGATGCGTACCTCGCCTGCGGTGCTCAGCCTGGAAACGACCTACCGCCACTATACTCTGGTCTTGCACCCCGTATCCGACCTGCAAGGCACTATTTACTTGCGCCTGACTGCTGTATGTGTGCCCTACGATAACCTGCAATACGAGATGCCCGAAGGCACTTATAATCCGCAGGCTATCTCGGTCTTGCTTACCTACGACCGCAATACCGATGCCACTACCGAGCGATACCGTCTTCGCGAGGAACTCGCTAAGGAACCTGCCAACCCATATACATTTTTCCAATATGGATACCAACTCTATTCGGAGCAGCATTTTGTGGATGCACTCGGTGTGCTGTTGCCTCTGTTCCGTCATCTTAAACCGGATTACTTCGGTTTCAATGATGATCAGAAGAAGTTGTTTTTTGATATTGCCTACTACATCGGGTTCTGCTATACCGAGTTGCAACGCTACGACTTGGCGTACTACTACCTTGAGTTGGTCTGCCGGCTCAATCGTTTTGACTATTCCGCCGAGTATATCAACTGTTTGGCGAATGGCTCTGATATTCGTGTGTTTAAGGAGGTAGGTCGTGAACGAGATGAGATCAGCAAACTCATAGAAGAGGTACAGAATGCAGAGGATTCAGACTCGGAAGAGAACATCGGCCACTACAATGCACTCATCAATTACTATGCTTTCTTGCAACGGCGTATAGGCTATGCGCTTATCGAATTCCAACAGTATGATGAGGCTGAACAACACTTTCAGAAGATGCTCGAGCAAGACCCTGATAACGACTATGCTCAAAACGAACTGAACTATATTGCTCAACTCCGTCGTCGCTCGCAGCACTCGGCTGAAGACAATGCAGACGATAATCATACGGACAACCCGAGCAATACAACCGACAACGATAATACGGATAGTGAAGATAAGGCAAACGATAAATGACCTCACTCACCTAAAAAACGCTCTGTATGATTACAATTCACCCTTCGGAATACATATAAGTAGAACGCATAAATTCTATCAATACAATAGCCTCAATCGATGGCATCCATTGCGAGTTGGTGTTCTTAGTTGGAACTTTGGGGGCGTGGAATTTCTTGGCAATGTGTTACTAAAAGTATAATCAACTTCTATATAAAAACAATCTATTAAACTTCCTATTTAAAAAATAAATAACTATGTAAATATGGGACTCCTAATCGATAATATATGGTATGTCTTATGCAGTGCTCCCGTTGCTGTTGTCTGTGCGCCCAATGACCACTTACAATACTGTGGCGATATTGTCATTCCCGATGGTATAGTATATGATAACTATGCATACGCTGTAGCAATAATTGGCGGTAATGCGTTTGAAGGGTGTACAAACTTAAAATCAGTGGTTATCCCCGATAGTGTAGTAACTATAGAGTGGGAGGCTTTCTCCGGCTGCAGTAGTTTGAGTTCTATCTCCATTCCCGATACTATAGAGGAAATAGAGGAATGTGCTTTCCAAGGTTGCAGCGGTTTGACTGCTATTACAATCCCTAATAGTGTAACGAGTATAGGAGATAGTGCTTTCGAAGGTTGCAGTAGTCTTACATCTATCACTATCCCCAATAGTGTAACGAGTATCGGGTGGTCTGCTTTTGAAAATTTCAGCAGTTTGACCTCTATCATTATTCTAGATAGCGTAACGAGCATAGGGAATGGGGCTTTTCGCGGTTGCAGCAGTTTAACCTCTATTACGATCCCTAACGGCATAACGGAGATAGAGGAGAGTGCATTTGCTGGTTGCAGCAGCCTTACTTCTATCACCCTGCCTAATACTGTAAAGACTATTGGGTGGTATGCTTTTTCGGATTGTAGCGGTCTGACTTCTATCACTATCCCCGGTAGCGTAACCGAAATCGGTTTGCGTGCTTTTGCAGGATGCAATAGTCTGACTTCAATCACCATCCCGGAAGGGGTAACATGTATTTGGTATTATGCTTTCTTTGGTTGCCGCAGTCTTACTACCATTACGCTGCCCAAGTCGATTACCAAGTTAGGTGAGGGTGTGTTTAGTGCCTCCCGAAACTTGCAAACTATCCGTGTGCCACAGGGGATGAAGGAACAATTCTGCAAGATGGGTTTAGCCCCCTGGCGCAAACTAATCGTAGAAATATAATAGAAACAATACAACTAATCCCACAAATCTCTATAATTATGAAAGTCCTAATCGATTGTATTAACTACGAGTTAGAGCCTATCACCCATACTGCTTCTGTCTGCGCATTGGATGACGAGGAAAACGAAAAATATATAGGCGATATGGTTATTCCTACAACTGTAACAGACAACGGCACTTTTTATTGCGTAATAAGTATAGGCGATAAGGCTTTCAAAGGTTGCGATGGTCTGACATCTATCACTATTCCTAAGAGTGTAATGAGTATAGGAAATCGGCCGTTTGAAGGTTGCTATCGCCTTACCACCATTACACTGCCCAAGTCGATTACCGAGATAGGAAAGGCGGTGTTTTCCAACTGTGAGAACTTGCAAACTATCCGTGTGCCACAAGGAATGAAGGAGCGGTTTTGCAAGATGGGCTTAGAGCCGTGGCGAGATAAGATAGTAGAAATCTAATTAAACACTCATACACCAATTTATTCACATACACCGATGAAAACAATTTTATTCTTTGACACGGAGACGAACGGGTTGCCTCGTGATTACAAGGCGGGCATTACTAGCACTGCTAACTGGCCACGGATGATACAATTAGGTTGGATCATCACCGATGAGGAGGGCAAGGTTCTCAAGCAAGAGAGCCGACTGATCTATCCCGATTTTGTTATCAATGAGGCGGTTACCCGCCTGACGGGTATCACTACCGAGCAAGCCCGCAGAGATGGTACGGACATTAGCGAGGTGCTGCCGGAGTTTATGGCTGATGTAGAGAACGCCTCTTTGCTCGTAGGGCATAACATCGATTTCGACCGCCATATAGTGGGCTGCGAGATAGTGCGTATGCAGGGCGACCCGCGCACGCTGATGACTAAACCTGCGGTTTGCACCATGCAACGCAGCACTAACTTCTGCGCTATCCCAAGCAAAAGCAGTTATCACACGGGTTATAAGTACCCCACATTGACCGAACTATATACCAAACTCTTCGGGCATGCTTTCTCTGGCGCACACGATGCGCTCGCCGACATCACCGCCACCAAAGAGTGCTACTTTGAACTGCGCAAAAGAGGGGTGATATCAATGAAGAATGCATAATGCATAGTGAAGAATTGACAACAATAAACAAACAATATGAAACGAATTATTTTTATTCTGGTAGCCGTGTTGTCGTGCTACAGTGCTGCTTTCGCTAAGCAGCCGCAAGAACCCTCGTCTTACAACTACATGCGAGGCAAAGAGTTGATTAACAACCGCGAGTATTCTGACGGTATCGAAATGCTCCAAAAAGAGGTGGCGGACAACCCCAAGAACGGCTATGCCTATATGTGGCTGACTTTTGCCTATCTCAACCAAGATGAGATAGGTAATCTGCTGCAATCTGCCACTGATGCCCTCAAGTATCTGCCCAAGAAGGATGCGTATGCGCGTGCGTACATCTATTCGCGTATGGGTGTGGCGTATGGCTACTACCTGAATGATACGGTGCAGGCACTCCAATACTATAATCAGGCTATTAAAACAGAACCTAAGAATGCACAATGGTACAACGACCGTGGGCGATACTATGTCTCTATTGACCGTAAGGATGAGGCTATTGCCGATTATAAGACAGCCTCTGACCTCGAACCTAACAGCGCAGAACGGTTCTATTATCTCGGGAAGGCATATCAGTTTGCTAACCGCAATAAAGAGGCGTTGGACGCTTTCACCAAGGCAGACCTGTTAGATTCCAATTATCAGACTCTCGCAGCCAGAGCGTGGGCGGAAATCCAAGTAGGGAAGTATGAAGACGCAGCCAAACATATCATAGCCAGCCTCGATAAGAATCCACACAACGATGATGCAAGGGAGCTTCTTATACCATTACCTGCTGCAATGCGCCGCAATCTGCTCACGGAGTTCCACATCAAGCAACGCCTCAACCCCAATGACCCGAATTGGATTCTATACGAAATGGGGATGTTGGCAGGTGCATACGACTTTGAAAAGGCCTTGGCGGTTACCGGGAAATTAGAAACACTGATACCTCAGCAGCATTATGCTTCTCTTCGCTATATGCTATACGATGGATTAGGAGACTATGAGTCGGCTTTGCGTGAGGTCAACTTGGCAATGGAGTTGGATTCTACTGACTATAGCCTATTGAACAATCGTGCGGATATCTATAATGATATGGGGCGTACGGATCTCCAACTTGCCGATTTGGATAGCCTTATCGAAAAAGTGCCGGATAATGCCGAATACTATAGCCATCGTGCGTATGCCTATCTTTTTATGGAGCAGTATCAGAAGGCTATTGAGGATTTAGATATGGCTATTGCTTTGAGCGACAAACTCTCTTATCGCTATTTGCGCGGGCGTTGCTATTACGAATTGGGCGATACTCTCGCTGCTCGTCCCGACTTGGAGAAAGCCTCAAAGGACAATGGGGCATACTTTTCACTCCATTTCTTAGGCAACGACTCTCTGGCTACGCAGCGTATGGATAGTATCTTGGTAGCCGACAGCCTTGCCCATTCTGAAACCTACGATGCGGCTTGCCTCTGTGCCTTGCAAGGCAAAACGGAGGATGCGTTCCGATTGCTGACACAAGCATTGGAGTTGCGTAATTCGCAATACTCGTATGCTCGTCGCGATATCGACTTCCGCAGTATTCGTGGCGAACGATTCGATAGCCTGATAGCGGTGTACGAAGGGCGTGTGCAGGAGACTATCCGCCGTGTGAATGGTATGGCCGCCGAGACCAACGCCACTGAGCGTGTAGTGGAGGTGCCTTTCTCGCCGGCTAATGGGGTTACGACCGTGAAATGCTCTATCAACGGGCTGCCGCTGACCTTTATCTTCGATACGGGTGCGAGCGATGTAACCATCTCGCAGACGGAGGCCAGTTTTATGTACAAGAACGGCTATCTGAGCAAGAAAGACATAGTGGGCAACTCCGCCTATATGACTGCCGACGGGGCTATCTCTATCGGTACGAATATCATCTTGCAGAAGATTAACTTCGGCGGATTGGAACTCAAGGCGGTGCGTGCCAGTGTGGTGGGCAATCAGAAAGCCCCGTTGTTGCTCGGGCAGTCGGTGCTACAACGATTGGGTAAGATAGAAATCGACAACCAGCGCCAAGTGCTTAAGATTACCACTAAGGCGCAATAAGAGCGTGTTCTCCGTTGCGGTTAATAGACAGACAATTAAACATATAATTGCCATGTAATTAGCCATTAATTTCTACCATCATACATTGTGTTGGTTCTCCGTTAATTGCTCTGATAGTTCTCCATTAAAGAGCCCTTAAAGAGGCATGCAGACCTCCCCAACCCCTCCAAAGGAGGGGCTTTTTTGTCCCGAATGGAGAGAGTGTAGAGAAATCTTTAGCGGGGATTATGGCAACAAGAATGGCGAGTATCGTCTATATGCGGGCTTGGCAAGCCCGCAACAGGGACATTTCGCGGGTGTCCGTTTTTTTAGCCCGCCCCAAATTTACCCCACCCCAAAATAAGCAAGTGTATATTTTTACCCCCAAAAAAATAAGCAAGCGTATATTTTAAGCCCAAACCAAAATAAGCAAGCGTATTGACACTTTGTCGGCAAATAACAAAGAACGGCGACAAAATGATAATGGCAGATTTTGCGTTAGGTCTCGATGAGGTTTCGACAAGAACTCGACAGAGTCGGCTCAAAGATAGAATAGCAAAATGTAAGGCAGCAAACAGATATTGTATTGTATTGTATTGTATTGTATGTATCGGCTATTTGACGGTGTTGTTCATTCGTTTGTTGAGGAAGGCAATCATTTCTTTGCGGTGATTTATGGCAAAGAAGTGGTTGTCTTCTTTTTCATAGTAGCAGGCCACATCCATACCCATCGCTTTGTATTGTTTTTCGTTCTCAATATAGTTGACGCAGTCTTTGCCTCCGAGCAGATTTACCATACATTTGCGCTTGCCTTTTCCTGTGTAGAATGAGATGGCAGAGATGGCAGAGATGCTCTTAAACTTATCCCCATATTGGTTGTATGCTACATTGCACGCCGAACCGCCGTTGCTGATGCCGATGAGATGCAGTTGGTGCATATCTATCTTGTAGCCGAGCGACTGAAGGAAGGGAATCTGCCGAGTGAAGATACTGTCAATCTCTTTTTTGTGGAATATGCCGCTTAGGTCATCGGTACCGATACTGAGTACGATGCAGTTCCCCAAGTCGCGCCAGATACCGTTGTACAACTGCCAATTGCCTAAATATCCATGGCAGAACACCACCAGTGGATAAGTCTTGCTGCTGTCATAGTGTTTCGGGCGAATGACATATACGGAATGACTCTTCTGAATGCCCTCTTGGTAGAACACCTGTGCATAAGTGCCGGACATCGGGGTGTTGAGGTTTCGCTCCAGCGCACTATATGGTGCGTAGAAATTAGGTATATGACTGCTTAGTACTTGCGGCGCAAAAAAAGTGGTTATTTTTCCAACATGGTTTTGGGGTAAGTATTTGCCCAACACGGTAGCATGCATTCCTACATTCATTATCTCCTCTTCGGGTAATATGGCGTTGCATACACATTGCAGCAAGGGGGCGTGGGTGCGCTTGCCTTGTTCGTCTTGATAGTACAGTTTCACTCTGCCGAAACTATCGGGTTTGGGCATGAAAAGCAGCACTTCCACCACGAGTATTGCCACCACTATCGGGTATAAGCGGGGGTGGTTGTGGAAAGTCATCCATTGTCGGATACTCTTGCGCCAAAAGACGGTAACTGCCAAGAGGAGGAGAATCATACGGTAGTACCAAGTGGCTACGAAAAGGAAAAATGCCACAAAAAAGATGATGGCTGTAATACGCTTTGCAGATACTTTCATTGTAGATATTTGGGATATAGTATTGTAGGGAATATAGGAAATAGATGATCTATGGGGTAGATATTATAGAAAATCCAGATGATATAGGGGGCTAGATGATTTAGGTATTTTAGATGTTCTATGATAGTGATATTTAAGAAAAAGGACTGCTTTGTGGGCAGTCCTTTTTCTCTATTTGGCATAGCACAACACAAGGCTATGACACAAGACGCTAAGCGTAATGGTATAACCGATGTGAGGTTGTATGCTGATTTTACTCCTCGTTGAGTGTTACGCGGCGGAAGTCGGTAACTTGGACATTGTTCTTTTTGAGGATGTCTTTTACCAACTCTTTGGTGTCGCTCATGATGTAAGCCTGCTCTACGAGAGTGTTCTCTTTGAGGAACTTACCAAGACGACCTTGCGCAATCATCTCCACTTTTTTCATGTTGATAGCAGCCTCAGCCTCAGCGGGAACAGTAGCACGGATTTGGCGTGCCTGCTCAGCCTGCTCAGCGGTAAGCCAACCCTTAGCGGTGTTGGACTCGATATGCTCTTCGCTATCAGCATGTGCGGGGTTGATACCTGCTTTGCGGAGTGCGTTCTCAACAGCCTTGTTGACCTCATCTTGTTTGGTTTTCTCGATAGCAACAGCCAACTCTTTGTCCTTTACCTCTTGTGCGACATGGTCAGCATCGAGTGCGATAGGAGCCATAGCGGCAACCTGCATAGAGATACCGTGAACGGTCTCTTGGTCAGCATCGGTGTTAGCCACAGCAACCAACGAGGAGAGTTTATTGCCGAGGTGGTTGTAGGCATCTACCTTGGGAGCAGAGAGGAAAGCGTAGTCGCTCAACTCCATCTTCTCGCCGGTAACACCACTGCGCTCGGTAACCACTTGCTCAACGGTGAAGTCATCGATCTTGGTAGCCTTCAACGCAGCCAAGTCGGCAGGGCGTTGGTCGATAGCCACATCAAGAATCAGTTTAACCATTGCTACGAAGTCAGCGTTCTTTGCCACGAAGTCGGTCTCGCACTTAACAGCCACGATAGCACCAAAGCCATCTACAGCCTTAGCGAGGACGCAACCCTCGGAAGCCACACGGTCGCTACGCTTTGCGGCGATAGCCTGACCACGCTTACGGAGCAAGTCTTTGGCTACCTCGAAGTCGCCATTAGCCTCTTCGAGAGCCTTTTTCACATCCATCATACCTGCGCCGGTGATGTCGCGCAGTTTTTTGATATCTGCTAATGTAACAGCCATAATTCAAAATTAAATTAGAAAGTTTGTAAATTAGGTACTCCGCCGGGATTACTCTGCCTTAGCCTCTGCATCGTCTGCTTTGTCAGCAGCGGGAGCGGCTTTGCGGACACGCTGACGGCGCTCTTTGGGAGCGGGAGCCTCTGTGTTGGCTTGTGCTTGAGCAGCCTCTTCGTCGGCTTTCTCTACCTTGCGCTCCTCGATACCCTCTTTGATAGCATCACAGACAGCAGCCAAGATAACATCAATCGAATTCTTTGCATCGTCGTTAGCAGGAATTACATAATCGATGTTGTTGGGGTTGGAGTTGGTATCAACGATACCAAATACAGGAATACCCAAACGGTTAGCCTCAGATACAGCGATGTGCTCTTTTTGAACATCTACCACGAATATTGCACTCGGGAGACGGGTAAGGTCGGCAATACTACCAAGGTTCTTCTCCAATTTCTCGCGTTGGCGGGTAATTTGCAGTTTCTCACGCTTGGAGATGTTGTCGAAAGTACCATCATTCATCATCTTGTCGATAGTGGACATCTTCTTCACAGCCTTGCGGATAGTAGGGAAGTTGGTAAGCATACCACCTGCCCAACGCTCGGTGATGTAAGGCATACCTACCTCAGCAGCATGCTGAGCGACAGCCTCTTGTGCTTGTTTCTTGGTACCTACGAAAAGCACCTTACGACCTTGCTTAGCAAAGTTCTTCAAGATCTCTGCAGCCTCGTCGATTTTAACTGTGGTTTTGTTGAGGTCGATGATATGGATTCCGTTGCGCTCCATATAGATATAAGGAGCCATAGCAGGATTCCATTTGCGTTTCATGTGACCAAAGTGGCAACCGGCCTCGAGGAGTTGATCAAAATTAGTTCTCATTTTGATTAAAGATTTGATTGTTTGTGTTTTGTTATTTTATTCCATCACCTTTGGAAATATACCGCAACCGACAGATTATCAAGCTGCCGGCAGGAAACTAAACGAGCATAAGAACTCGCCATTAAGCCGCCTTGGGTGTTCCAAAAGAACCGTGTGGTAATCCACGAAGGAGTCCACACGGTTTGGATGATTTGCGATTAACGCTTGCTGAACTGGAAGTGCTTGCGCGCTTTGGGTTGACCCGGTTTCTTACGCTCAACCTCACGAGCATCACGAGTCATAAAGCCTTCAGCCTTGAGAGCAACTTTATCTTCAGGATTGATTTTAACCAAAGCACGAGCGATAGCCAAACGAAGAGCCTCTGCCTGTCCTTTGAAACCGCCACCGACAAGGTTTACCTTGATATCGTATTTCTCAGCAGCCTCCAATTTGTTGAGCGGCTGGAGAACGATGTAGCGGAGAATAGAAGAAGGGAAATAGGTTTCGATGTCACGACCATTGATCGTAATCTTACCTGCACCTTCACTGACATAAACACGAGCAACTGCCGATTTACGACGACCTAATGCATTAATAACTTCCATATCTTCTATTATTTAAGAGTGTTGATGTCAATTTGTTTGGGTTGTTGTGCTTGCATGTTGTGCTCAGCACCAGCGAATACGCGGAGATTGGTCAATTGGCGTGCACCAAGACGGTTCTTAGGAAGCATACCCTTAACCACTTTGAGGATCAGACGATCTGCACCTTTCTCGAGCAACTGAGCAGGCGTCATCTCACGCTGACCACCGGGGAAACCCGTGTAGCGGATATAGATGCGATCATTCCATTTGTTGCCGGTGAGTTTCACCTTGTTTGCATTGATAATGATAACATTATCGCCGCAATCTACATTAGGAGTGTACGAAGGTTTGTACTTGCCACGGAGCAATTTAGCCACTTTCGTGCACATACGACCAAGTACTTGGTCAGTAGCGTCGATCACTACCCATTCTTTTTGAACGGTAGCCTTGTTAGCCGACACTGTCTTGTAACTTAAAGTATCCATTAGTTATTTGTTTGATTGAACCGACAGACATCATTTACGCCCTGTTTTTGCTCACTCCGCCGCGATACTTGCTCGCTGCATTTGACACAGAGCCACTGCCCAATTCAACTGTTAATAAATGATTGCTTGAATGTAGTTTGTTGCCACAAAGGCACAATACACCCGAAAAAGCGTGCAAAGTTACTACTAAATTTTGGAATACGCAAATATCGCTGCTATTTTTCTGCGCAATTATCTCTTTTCTCCTATTTTTTCGATGTTTCTCGGGCTATCTGCGACCAAGACAGTATCGAGACGGAGGGTGGTGTCTGTTTCGAGGGTGCCGATGGGGAGGAGAAGCGGGGGGAGGGTGTCGGTACAGAAGGCGGAGAGGGTGTCGGCGGGGAAATCACGGGCGGTACCTAACAAGTAGCGGACATAAGCACCGTGCTGCAACTCAAACCGGATGTCGTACAAGGACTTACGGGGAATGCGGGTGGAGCCGGAATCGGTATCGGATAGGGCATCGGGGGCAGGCGTAGTGCTGTTTTGCAAGGTCTGCGTTTGGTCGTGGAGCGCAATCCATTGGTCGCGCTCGGCTTCGAGATCTTTGACCACGCGGGGATAGATCTTATCGAAACGCTGGGGATGATCGGTGTACCAGACGATGGAACTATCGAACTGCGCCTGCGTAATACCGTGTTTATCAAGCACTTGTTGATAATACTTGGCTACAGCCTCATCGTGGCCGTAGTTGTATCCTGCCACTTGAAGAACCGCCTCGGTGTAGTGCATATCGTGCAAGACGGATTGCATCTCTCGTGCTGACAAGACCCCTTTCGGTCGGCAGGAAGTGAACACAACGCACAAGGCGCACAAGAGAATACCTATTGTACGCCGCAATGCTCTGTTTGTACTATCTTTCTGCATATCAGTTACTTAGACGGAGTAGTTTGAACGGATTTATTCTCCGTAGGAGCATTGGGTTGCTCGCCGGACTGTTTAGCGTGCGAATCCGCTTTGGACTGCTTATCGGGTGTATTATTTCTTGGGTTGTTTAGAGAGCGAGTCGTTGAGGTCGTGCCGATAGAAGAGCAAGATGATGATGACAGCGCAGGTAATGCACGAATCGGCGAGGTTGAAGACGGGGCGGAAGAATAGCACTTCGCCCGCGCTATTGTGAATGAGCGGGAAATAGAGCATATCGACCACTTTGCCGTAGAGCCAACCGGCGTAACCGAATATCTTGCCATACGCCACACAATCGACTATATTACCGAGTGCGCCTGCCACGATGAGCGCGAGCGAGACGAGGTAACCCGTGCGGGCTTGCTGCTTGCGGATCAGCGAGCCGATGTACCAACCGAGCAGACCGACCACGATGATACGGAAGAGGGTGAGTGCCAGTTTGGAGAACCACTCGATACCGAATGCCATGCCGTCGTTCTCGACGAAGCAGAGCCAGAACCACGAGGTGATTTCGTGCGCCTCACCCAAGTAGAAATGGGTGCGGATATAAATCTTGAGTGCCTGATCGAGCGCAACAGCCACCATGACTATTGCACTGACTATCAGGCTTTGACGAAGCGACTTGGTCATAACTTAAAGGCTTTGCGGATGTCTTCTACGCGGTTGAGTTTTTCCCAAGTGAAGAGTTCGACCTGCTTGGTGATGGTCTGTCCGTTCTCTCCGATGAAAGTCTTTTCTACGACCTCGGGCGTACGGCCTACATGACCATAGCGGGCAGTTTCTTCGTAGATAGGTTCGCATAGTTTGAGGTCGCGTGCGATAGCCGCCGGACGGAGGTCAAAAAGGCGATTGATGATGCGCACGATGTCGGCATCTTTGAGGCCTTTAGCCGCAGTGCCGTAGGTATCGACAAAGAGACTGACGGGTTTAGCTACGCCGATGGCGTAACTGACCTGCACGAGCATTTGCTTCGCTACGCCTGCTGCGACCATGTTTTTGGCAATCCATCGTGCGGCGTAGGCAGCGGAACGATCGACTTTCGAGGGGTCTTTGCCGGAGAAAGCACCACCTCCGTGTGCGCCACGACCGCCGTAGGTATCGACGATGATCTTACGACCGGTGAGGCCTGTGTCGCCGTGAGGGCCGCCTATTTCGAAGTTGCCCGTGGGGTTGACCAACAGTTTGAACTCGCCTTTGAGCAACCGAAAATAGCGTGCATCGCGGGTAGCCACTCGGGGCAGCACGATGTCGATGATGTCTTGGCGTATCTGCTCCTGGCTGACGCCCGGGTCGTGCTGCGTCGAGATAACGATAGTATCGATACGGAGCGGTTCGTTATGCTCGTTGTACTCGATGGTAACCTGGCTTTTGGAATCGGGGCGGAGGTAGGTCATCTGTTGTCCCTCTTTGCGTATGCGCGCGAGCGTATAAACTATGGTGTGCGCCATATCGAGGGTGAGGGGCATGTAGTTGTCGGTTTCATCGGTAGCATAACCGAACATCATCCCTTGGTCGCCTGCGCCTTGGGCAAGGCGTGTGGCACGGGTAACACCCTGATTGATATCGGAGGACTGGGCGTGGATGGCAGTAAGGATACCGCAACTCTCGGCCTCGAACTTGTACTCTGCCTTGGTGTAGCCGATATTCTTGATTGTATTGCGCACAACCTGCTGAATATCAACATATCCACGGCTGGTTATCTCGCCTGCGACGACCACCTGCCCGGTGGTAACGAGTGTCTCGCACGCCACATGGCTGCGCGGGTCTTGGGCGAGGAAATTGTCTAAGATAGCGTCACTAATCTGGTCTGCGACTTTGTCGGGATGTCCCTCACCGACGCTCTCGGAAGTAAATAAATAGTTCATAATGGTGGTAGCCCTTTTGGGGTAATAAAAAAACAACCACAAGAGACTGTTTGGTCTTGTGGCACAAGGTTTTAGCATTTTTTATTGAGGTTGCAAGCAGTCAAATCCATCCTCCGACTTCAAATTAGACTGCAAAGGTACGACTATTTTTTGAGATATGCAAATAAAAATGCAATTTGTATGTCTATTTCCTCCCAACCTGCCCATATTCCCCCACCACACCCCCTCCTCACCCCCCCCTCTTTGCTTTCGTTCCTCCTATTCCCCGCCAAGTGTCCCCGTCGTGGGGTTGCCAAGCCCGCCTGCCATCCCGCTATCTCATAATTCAAAATTCCTATATAATTTAAAATATCATCGAACCTTTGCCGCATCCTTCTCGAGACGGTATCGGGTTGTTATGCGGTGATTATGCGGTGATTATGCGGTGATTAAGGGGTGATTATGCGGTGATTAAGCAAGTCCGACCATAGTCCGACCATAGTCCGACCGTACTAATATCCAACAACAAAATTATTTGTGGTTCGATGTATGGCTGGGTTCTCCGCTATCGATTGACAATTAACATAATTGCTATGTAATTTCTGTACCCTTTATAAAAGTCTTACAAAAAACAGTATTATCTTCTGTATATATCGGCGGTACCAAGACAATGTTTGCCCAATGCGTAATGTAAGGAGTAGGAAAGGAAAATTGCAAAAAAATGACGGGTGTGGTTACTTTTGGGTGGTGCGATGTCATATTATCTAAAAACGACTTGTTGCTTGCGGAGAATAATAAAACAACTAATGATTTTGTATTGTATGAAAGACAAACATATTCATCACACTGTGTGTGTTAGGGAAAGGTGGCAAACAACCGGGCTGCCAGAAAAACTTAAACAGACATATCTGAACTCAGAGGAGTCTTGGGAGAGTTTTACCGGAGGTGCAATAGATAAATACTGTATTTTGGCAGGTATGGAGACTGATTTGTTTGGCAACTCCCCCGAGCACAGAGATAATCGGGACTACCAACTTACGCTATTGGAGGAGATTGCCGAACGCTTACGCATTCAGCAGGTGATAGCCTTTCGATTTAAGGATGATATGCCGGAATACACCGGCAAAGAGTACTTCGATAGATACTTGCAGTTTCTGCAGATCATTCATAGCAATCATCAAGGTTTGCAGCGGCTAAAGGTACTCTTTGGTGATGATATTGATTTCCACAATATGGAGGTGGACCATTATGCTTGTGGTTTTGGTTGTTGCTACCATAAACGGCTCTATATGCGTTCATTACCCGCGGAGGAAATAGTCAAATTGGTAGATACAGGACCTAATATAGTGGAGCAAGTTTCGCTCAAACAATGGTCGCCTATGTCGATATGGTCACTCTATCTCTTGTATGGTGCCGATGATTGGATCCAACTGAATGGTGCCGATTTGTGTAGAGCAAACGATATCGTCTGCCAAGACCATTGGAGACAAATCTCCTCACCCGGGCAGGGCGTGCAAGAGCCTCTGTTGCCATCCCCCGATTTGGTAGAGGGCTATACTATCCCTTATCCTTCGGTGCGGATGACAGACAACCAAGCACTAATCCATTATGTGTGCCATTGGCAACACGACAATAGATATGAGGACTTGTATGTAGTGGTAACGCGTAAGGGAGATAAGGCGCAGTTTGTAACATATAGTGTCCCCAACCTGACAATAATGAATGTAAAACAAGTAGATAATGTTTGTTATTGATGAGATTCGATAGATTAGACAATGAGTTTTTTTTGTCGCGCGATTTGCAGCACAACCTGCCTAATGCTAATCTTGCTGCTCCGCAAGCCGACCTTGATGCGTGGGTGGCAGAATGCGAGCGCACGGCTACTATTTATGGCTTACTAAAGAAAGTAGCCTTTGAGTTGTTCGAGGAAGAGGGATATTCTCGGAATGATAGGTTGTATTACGATGCGGTGGAATTGCTCAAGAAAGCGAAGACAATGCGTAGGATACAATCTCTGTGGGCGCAAGAGGATGACTATTCATCTGATGACGATTGGTTCTTGACGCGTGCAAACGATTATATTCATGCTCTCTATACAACGCCTGCTGACCAATTAGCATCGTTTGTTTCAACACTTGGTTTCCGAGGTCTCTATCTTACACATGGTATATGTGATGGCTTGGGGTTAGAGTTACGCCAGGAACTCGATTACCGGCAGACTGACTTTTGTGTTTATGCTTGTCGACTCAAGCCCGAAGACATAGTTGTGCCATTCGATGCACATTCAATCTGGGATGCTCTATTGCTGCTGCTGTCGGTACAATGGATGTGGAAACCCGAGATGTGGTTTATTGCGGATGTTGGTGGTAAGAAACTCTATCCGCGAGTTACTATCTATGATCAGCAAGCCTTAGCGACTTTTTGTACCGTCTCGGGCGAGCCAATGCAGGATACCGCCGTGTGTCCTATTTACAAGAATGGTGTATTTCTGAGTCGAAGAAACGATAAATTTTCTGTCAAAGGTGCATATCGGGTGCGTGTTGGAGAAACTGAAGAGCCTCGTTTGCCAGAGCCGCCTGAACATATTCCACCATTCCATTTGTTTACCGAAGAGGAGCAACCCCTCATAGAAGAAGCACGCAGCAAAGTGAATAAAACAGATGATTTGCCTTTCTGACCTTGTGCCAATCAATGTTGTTATCTATGAATATGGTTTTATGCTGACGAACTAAATCCGATGTTCACCGATGTACCAAATCTTATTGTGATAAGTGCACCAAATCTATACGCATAAGTTGTATTGTTTGAGGGTCAGCAACAATACAACCGACGGCAGACTCGGGGGAGCCTGCCGTCTTTTTGTGTATGTGGAGATGTGCTATTTCGCTTGTTTGGCGGTTGATAGAGAGGTAGAAAAAGTAGTTTGTGTGCTGCGCTGATGCACATAAATTTGTGTATGTGCTTTTTTTTTCGTATCTTTGCGGTCTGTTACGAAAATAAACTGAATAACAATACATTAGGTTATGTTTGATAATTTAAGCGAACGGTTAGAACGCTCTTTCAAAATCTTGAAAGGTGAGGGGCGTATCACAGAAATCAATATCGCAGAAACGGTGAAGGACATTCGCAAAGCGTTGCTCGAAGCGGATGTTAACTACAAGACGGCAAAGCAATTCACCGATCAAGTCAAAGAGAAAGCACTCGGGCAGAATGTGATTACAGCCGTTCGTCCGGGGCAGTTGATGGTTAAGATTACCCACGATGAGTTGGCGCAACTGATGGGCGGTGAGGCAGCCGACATCAACCTCAAAGGCACTCCTGCCGTCATCTTGATGTCGGGTCTGCAAGGTTCGGGTAAGACCACTTTTGCTTCCAAACTTGCCAATTATCTGCAGACCAAGAAAGGCAAACGAGTAATGCTTGTGGCGTGCGATGTCTATCGTCCTGCGGCTATCGAGCAGTTGCGCGTGTTAGGTGAGCAGATCAATGCCAAGGTATATACAGAGGAAACCGAGACCAACCCCGTCAAAAAAGCGCAGAATGCCATTGCGGAGGCACGCAAATACGGCTACGATGTAGTTATCGTTGATACCGCCGGTCGTTTGGCTGTAGATGAGCAGATGATGCAAGAGATTGCTGCCATCAAGACCGCTATTCAGCCCTCCGAAACGCTCTTCGTAGTCGATGCCATGACGGGTCAAGATGCTGTCAATACGGCAAAGGAGTTCAACGATCGTATCGATTTCGATGGTGTTGTGCTGACCAAGTTGGATGGTGATGCCCGTGGCGGTGCCGCACTGAGTATCCGCTCTGTGGTCAATAAGCCGATTAAGTTCATCGGTACGGGCGAGAAAATGGATGCCCTTGATGTGTTCCACCCCTCGCGTATGGCAGACCGTATCTTGGGTATGGGTGATGTGGTCAGCCTTGTTGAGCGTGCGCAAGAGCAGTACAACGAGGAAGAGGCACGCCGTATCAGCAAGCGTATCGCCAAAAACCAGTTTGATTTCAACGACTTCCTTACCCAACTCAATCAAATCAAAAAGATGGGTTCGATGAAGGACCTCATGGGGATGATCCCGGGTATGGACAAAGCCCTCAAGGGCGTGGAGATCAGCGACGATGCTTTCAAACCTATCGAGGCTATCATCGGTTCGATGACCCCCGCCGAGCGTGCTAACCCTGCGTTGCTCAACGGCTCTCGCAAAGAGCGTATCGCCAAAGGTAGCGGCACGAGTATCGTTGAGGTCAATCGTTTCTTGAAACAGTTTGACCAAACAAGCAAGATGATGCGCAAAGTGCAGCAGATGCGCCGACGCTAAACAATCCCCCGCAACCGATGGAGATACTGGATAAAATAGAAGGGCTGGAGGCCAAGTTCCACGAGGTCAGTCTGCTCATTACCGACCCCGCCGTGATAGCCGACCAAGCCCGATATGTGCGCCTCAATCGTGAGTATCACGACTTGGAGCGTGTCTTGGGCGCAACCGAGAAGTACAAAAAAGCACTCAACAACCTCAACGAGGCAAAGCAACTCTTTTTCAACGAGACCGACCCCGAACTTAAGGAGATGGCGCGTGCCGAGATCGACGAACTCGAGCCACAGATACCTAAGTTGGAAGAGAAGGTCAAACTGATGCTCTTGCCCCAAGACCCCGAGGATAGCAAGAATGTGGTTATGGAGATCCGTGGCGGTACGGGTGGTGATGAGGCGGCATTGTTTGCAGGCGACCTATTTAGAATGTACACCAAGTATTTTGAGTTGCACGGCTTCAAATATACGGTTTCTTCGTTCTCCGAAGGGGCTGTGGGCGGATACAAAGAGATTATATTCAATGTTACGGGGCAGAATGTGTATGGTACGCTCAAGTATGAATCGGGTGTCCATCGCGTGCAGCGTGTGCCTGCCACCGAGACTCAAGGACGGGTGCATACTTCAGCGGCTACGGTGGCTGTCCTACCCGAGGCTGATGAGTTTGAAGTACATATCAACGAGGGCGAGATCAAATGGGAGACATTCCGAAGCGGCGGTGCCGGCGGACAGAATGTAAACAAGGTAGAGTCGGGTGTGCGCTTGCGATACAACTGGAAGAACCCCAACACCGGCGAGGTGCAAGAGATACTCATCGAGTGTACCGAGACGCGCGACCAGCCTAAGAATAAGGAGCGCGCCCTCGCGCGCCTGCGTACTCAAATCTACGACAAGGAGCACCAAAAGTATATCGATGACATTGCTGCCCGCCGCAAGACGATGGTCTCCACGGGCGACCGTTCCGCTAAGATTCGCACCTACAACTACCCCCAAGGGCGTATCACCGACCATCGTATCGGCTACACGGTGTACAACCTGCAAGCCTTTATGGACGGCGACATCCAAGGCGTCATCGATGCTCTGCAAGTGGCAGAGAACGCCGAGCGTATGAAAGAGAGTGAACTATAGCATACCAATGCACACTCTATTGCACAGACCTACACAATATGTTCTGCAAATCTTACATTCGCATTAGGATAGCATAAATCTGCATAACATCTATGTGACATATACGAGTATCAGAAACGCCGATTGGGGAACTAATCGGCGTTTTTTGTTTCTTTTTTTGCGCTTTATGGGTTTGGTCGGTTCTATCCGTTGCTTCTCTTTGGATACTATCCAATCGATACTAAAATCGTACAGATAGCGTGTTTTAGGGCTATTTTGCCATAATTGCGTCAGTTTTTCCACATAGTTCTCGATATTATGCTGTACCTTTGCAGCGTTGAAATATGCAAAGTAGAGTTTGCAAACTTGACAATAGAACAACAAAACCATATAAAACTCAACACAATGAAATCATTTATGGATAAGGACTTCTTGTTGCAGACCGAGACTGCACAAGAACTCTATCATGAGCATGCGGCTAAAATGCCTATTATCGACTACCACTGCCATCTCATCCCGCAGATGGTGGCAGAGAACAAGCGTTTTGAGTCGATTGCACAGATTTGGCTGATGGGCGACCACTACAAATGGCGTGCAATGCGCTCCAACGGAATAGATGAGCGTTACTGCACAGGTAAGGATACTACCGACTGGGAGAAATTTGAGAAATGGGCAGAGACCGTACCTTACACTTTCCGCAACCCGCTTTACCACTGGACTCACCTCGAACTCAAGACGGCTTTTGGTATAGAGAAACGCCTCAATCCGGAGACGGCTCGTGAGATTTACGACGAGTGCAACCATCAGATTGCCACCGACCCTAAGTTCTGTCCGCGCGGTATGATGGAGCATTACCATGTAGAGATCGTCTGCACCACCGACGACCCAGCTGATTCGCTCGAATGGCATAAGGTAGTGGCTGCTGACCCCACCTGCAAAACGCGTATGCTCCCCGCTTGGCGTCCCGATGCAGCAATGAACATCGAGGCGGCTACTTGGAAAGCCTATATCGAGCGTCTCTCGCAGGTAAGCGGAGTGGAAATCCGTTCGTTTGCCGACCTTACCGACGCGCTCCAAAAACGCCACGATTTCTTCCAATCGATGGGCTGCCGCTTGTCGGATCACGGTATCGAGGAGTTCTACGATGAGCCTTATACCGAGGCTGAGATTGACGCTATTATGGATAAGGCACTTGCCGGCAAAACGCTGAGCGTCAGTGAGATCCGTCAGTACAAGCACGCTTTCTTGCATACGCAGGCGGAGATGGACTATGCAGCCGGTTGGACGCAGCAGTACCACTACGGGGCTATCCGCAACAACAATACCAAGATGTTCCAACTGCTCGGTGCAGACACCGGTTTCGACTCGATTGGTGAGTTCACTACGGCAAAAGCCATGGCGCACTTCCTCGATGAGATGAATATGGAGGGCAAATTGGCAAAGACTATCCTCTACAACCTCAATCCTTGCGCTAATGAGGTGATTGCCACTATGTTGGGCAACTTCCAAGACGGCTCTGTAGCAGGTAAGATTCAGTTCGGTTCGGGCTGGTGGTTCCTCGACCAAAAGGACGGTATGGAGAAGCAGATGATGGCACTCTCTAACCTCGGTTTGCTGAGCCGTTTTGTAGGAATGCTCACCGATAGCCGTTCCTTCCTCAGTTACCCGCGCCACGAGTACTTCCGTCGTACACTGTGTAATATCCTCGGCAATGATGTAGAGAATGGTATGATTCCTTACACAGGTTACGAGAAAGCACGCCTCCAACAGATGGTGGAGGATATTTGCTACAACAACGCTAAAAACTATTTCAATTTCTAAATAATATGGAGAGGGCGGCACTCGTGTGTTGTCCTCTCCTTATTGCTTTTGATGAGGCGTCGTTTCTCTTTCTTTCTGTTGCTTTTGAATGTTGCATCGTGTGTGGCAGCACAGGGAGTGTCCCCGAGTTGCACCATAGATACCATAGCCAAGAATGGTTGCACGGTTACTTGGTATCGTCCGGATGGTGGTTTTGAGGTGATACACTATTCCGTATTCGATACCACCGACTGGAAAAGCAGCAAAAACAAAAGGGAAGGTGAGTCGATTGCATATCGTTCGGACAGCACCATAGCCTGCCGAAAGACCTATCATAATGATAAGTTGGACGGCAGAACTACTTGGTATTACCATAGCGGAGAGCCTTATACTTTGCTCTATTATAAAAAAGGAACACTTAAGAAGGTAGAGAACTACTACCGCAACGGACAACTGAAACGCATAGAACACTACAAGAAACAATGGCAAAGTCTTGGCGGGCAATGCTTTGATTCTTTAGGCGTAGAAGTTGATTTTACTCCGTTTCGCATAGACCCGCAGTTTGTGGGAGGAGAGGAGGCTCTGCGCTTGTACATATTATCTAAGATATATTGTCCGCCTACTGTTACTGAACAATGTGTAACCATAGTGTCTTTTTCAATAGATAAAGAAGGTTATCCGACGGAAGTAAAGATGTATAAATCAAGCGGGTACGAGTATCTTGATAAACAAGCCGTTCGTGTCGTTTGGAATATGCCGCCTTGGATACCCGGCACATTGGATGGTCGGGTGCAAAACCTTCAAATGCGATTGCCTATCAAATGGTATCCCTCTACCAAAGAGGAAATCACCAAAAGCAAGAAATAACAAGCAAAACTAAACAACATTACTACTAATAAATCATGGCAAAAATTGTTACTTTGGGCGAGATTATGCTTCGCCTTTCACCGAATGGCAACGACCGTTTCATTCAAACAGAGAGTTTTCGTATCATCCCGGGTGGCGGTGAGGCCAATGTGGCTATCTCTTGCGCCAATTTCGGGCACGATGCGTATTTCGTAAGCAAACTGCCGAAGCATGAGATTGGTCAGATTGCCGTCAATGCATTGCGTCGCTATGGCGTGAATACCGAGTTTGTGGCTCGTGGTGGCGACCGTGTAGGTCTCTACTATGCCGAGACGGGCGCTTCTATGCGTCCTTCTAAGGTTATCTACGACCGTGCTCACTCCGCTATCGCAGAGGCAGACCCCTCCGATTTTGATTTCGATGCAATTATGGAAGGTGCGCAGTGGTTCCACTGGAGCGGTATCACCCCCGCTATCTCCGATAAGGCTGCCGAACTGACTCGCTTGGCTTGTGAAGCCGCTAAACGCCACGGCGTAACCGTTTCGGTGGACCTCAACTTCCGCAAGAAACTCTGGACGAGCGAGAAAGCCATCTCTGTAATGCGTCCGCTGATGAAATATGTAGATGTATGTATCGGCAATGAGGAAGATGCACAACTCTGCCTCGGCTTCAAGCCCGATGCAGATGTAGAGGGCGGTCAGACCAACGCCGAGGGCTACGAAGGTATCTTCCGTCAGATGCAGCAAGAGTTCGGCTTCAAGTATGTCGTTTCTACGCTCCGTGAGAGTTATTCGGCTACCTTCAATGGTTGGAAAGCCCTCATCTACAACGGCAAAGAGTTCTACCAATCGAAACGCTACGAGATCAATCCTATCATCGACCGTGTAGGCGGTGGCGACTCGTTCTCGGGCGGTTTGATCCATGGTTTGCTCACCAAGAAGACACAAGGCGAGGCATTGGAGTTTGCTGTGGCTGCCAGCGCACTGAAACATACTATCAACGGTGATTTCAACCTCGTTTCGGTAGAGGAAGTAGAGGCTCTTGCCGGAGGTAACGCCAATGGCCGTGTACAACGATAATCATAAAGCAATAGATAATTATGGCAAAGTTTGATAAGTTGGCTGTAATGGCCAAGATAGGTGAGACGGGTATGGTACCTGTCTTCTACAACAAGGACTTGGCTCTCTGCAAGAATGTAGTAAAGGCTTGCTACGAGGGCGGTGTTCGTGCTTTCGAGTTTACCAACCGTGGTGATTTTGCACACGAGATATTCGGTGAGTTGGTTAAGTGGGCTGCTACGGAATGCCCCGAGTTGGCTCTCGGTGTAGGTTCTGTAGTAGATGCACCTACGGCTGCGCTCTATATCCAACTGGGTGCCTGCTTTGTGGTAGGTCCGTTGTTCAACCCCGAGATTGCACCGGTATGCAACCGTCGTCTGATCCCTTACTGCCCGGGTTGCGGTACGGTATCGGAGATCGGCAAAGCGCAAGAACTCGGTTGCGACCTTACCAAGTTGTTCCCCGGCGATGTCTATGGTCCGAATATGGTGAAGGGTCTCAAAGCCCCGATGCCGTGGTCGAAGATTATGGTTACCGGCGGTGTGGCACCTGAGAAAGAGAACCTCGAAAAATGGTTCAAAGCAGGTGTTTACTGCGTGGGAATGGGCTCTAAGTTGTTCCCCAAAGAGGTGATAGCCGCTGCCGACTGGGCATATATCACCAACAAATGCAAAGAGTGTCTTGAGGTAATCAAGGCCGCTCGATAAGTAATACCAAACCGTCCCCGCCTCTCCTTATATATTAAGAGGGTGGGGAGGTTTCTAAAAACACATCTATGTCAACACAAACAAAACTTATGACCAACTGGCGTTGGTGGTTATGCTCGCTGCTCTTTGTGGCTACTACCATTAATTATCTTGATCGCCAGGTTCTATCCCTCACCTACGAGGAGTTTATCAAACCGGAATTCCACTGGACTGATGACCACTATGGTACCATCACCAGTCTATTCTCTATATTCTATGCTATCGCTTGCTTGTTCGCAGGTAAGTTCGTCGATTGGATGGGCACCAAGAAGGGCTATATGATTGCCATCGGTGTTTGGTCGGCAGGCGCATGTATGCATGCGGCTTGCGGTTGGGCTACCGCGCATATCGAAGGCTTAGGCAGTGTAGAGGCTATGCGTGCCGTAGAGGCAGGGTCAAATGTAGCCTTAGCCGTGGCGACCACTTCGGTCTATCTGTTCCTGCTATGCCGAGGAATCTTGGCGCTTGGTGAGGCGGGCAACTTCCCCGCTGCTATCAAGGTTACGGCAGAGTATTTTCCTAAGAAAGACCGTGCTTTTGCCACCTCGCTCTTCAATGCAGGTGCGTCGGTAGGCGCATTGGCTGCACCGCTCTGCATCCCGCCTTTGGCTAAGCACTTAGGTTGGGAGATGGCGTTTATCATCATTGGTGCGCTCGGTTTTATTTGGATGTTCTTCTGGCAGTTTATGTACGACAAGCCGGAGAAAAGCAAGCATGTGAATGCTGCCGAATTGGCATATATCCACCAGGACGATGCTGCTGAGGCGGCAGGCGACAAGGCACAGTCCGCTACCGAGGAGAAGGCCATCCCGATGTATAAGTGCTTCGGCTATAAGCAGACTTGGGCGTTTATCGCCGGTAAGTTCTTTACCGACGGTGTATGGTGGTTCTTCCTTTTCTGGGCACCGTCGTACTTCCAAAACCAGTTCGGCTACAAGGCTTCGAGTCCTATGGGACAAGCCCTTATCTTTACCCTCTATGCTATCGTTACCGTTATCTCTATATTCGGCGGTTATCTGCCTAAGTTGTTCGTAGAGAAACGCGGTATGGAGCCGTATAGCGGCCGAATGTTGTCGATGTTGCTCTTTGCTTTCTTCCCGATGGTAGCCTTGTTGGCTCAGCCGCTCGGTGCGTTTAGCGCATGGTGGCCCGCTATCTTGATTGGCTTGGCAGGTGCAGGACACCAGGCTTGGTCTGCCAACCTGTTCTCTACCGTAGGCGATATGTTCCCAAAATCAACCATCGCTACCATCACGGGTATCGGTGCTATGGCAGGCGGTATCGGTTCGATGATTATCCAAAAGACCGCCGGTAAACTCTTTACCTATGCAGAGACCGCAGGCGATGCATTCCAATTCCTCGGTTTCACGGGTAAACCCGCAGGCTATTTTATTATGTTCTGCTTCTGCGGTTTGGCTTATCTGATTGCTTGGTCGATTATGAAAGCCCTTGTGCCGAAGTACAGTCCTATCAAAGGTTAATAAATAGTGATATGCAAGAGAGGTTGATTCCGTTGTGAGTCAACCTTTTTTGTATATCTTTATCGGCTCTATAATCTATTTTAGCACGATTTTTGTTGCTACCACATCTGATGATACAAGAACAAGAGATATTGCGTAGGCGTGATATGCGGGATGTGTTTACTTTCACTATCGACCCCGCTGACGCCAAAGATTTTGATGATGCCCTGTCGTTCGCTCATACCGACGACGGCTTGTTGCAGATAGGTGTTCACATAGCCGATGTAACCCACTATGTGAAGCCCGGTTCGGATATTGACGACGAGGCGTATCGCCGTGGAACGAGCGTTTATCTGGTGGACCATGTTGAGCCGATGTTGCCGGAGGAGTTGTGCAATTTTCTATGCTCGCTTCGCCCGAACGAGGAAAAACTCTGTATGTCGGTTATCTTTTCGATGACGCCCGAGGGCGAGGTGAAGAAAGCCAAACTATGCCGCACCGTGATTTGCTCCAATGCGCGTCTTAACTACGATGAGGCAGAGCAGATTATTGAGGGCAAGGCGGAGAAAGAGTATGCCCCCGCTTTGGTGGAGGCTATCCTGACGCTCAACGATGTAGCCAAATGCTTGCGCCGTAAGCGTTTCGCAGAAGGCTCGCTCTACTTGGAGCAGGACGAGATGCATTTCCGATTAGACGAGGAGGGCGAACCGATAGAGATTTATTTCGAGAAACCCAACGATGCACACCACTTGATAGAAGAGTTTATGCTGCTTGCCAATCGCACTGTAGCCACTATGGTCGGCAAGAAACCGTTTGTCTATCGTATCCACGATAAACCCGATAAAGACAAACTAAAAGAACTGGGCGAGTTTAAGAAGCGTATGGGCGATAAGGTGCAACCGCAAGTGATAGAGATACTTACGGTGCGTGCTATGGCAAAGGCGGTCTATTCGACGCACAACATCGGGCATTATGGTCTGGCGTTCTCCCACTACACCCATTTCACTTCGCCTATCCGACGCTATCCCGATATGCTGGTGCATCGCCTGCTCGATAAGTATATCTTGAGCGGCAAAGGCGAGAGTTGGTCGCTTGAGGAATTGGAAGAGATGGCTCGCCATTGTACCGATATGGAGATACAGGCGCAGACGGCGGAGCGCGATTCTATCAAGGAGTATCAAGCCCGCTGGATGCATAAGTTCGTGGGGGAGGAGTTTGACGGACATATATCCGGCGTAACGGACTTTGGTATGTTTGTGCAGATCGATGAGAACCGCTGCGAGGGGCTTATTCGTATGAATGCGATACGCCGTGGCGAGTATATGCAGTATGACGAGAAGAACTATCGCCTGATAGCGGCTCGGTCGGGGGAGACTTTTACCTTAGGTGATCCGCTGCGTGTGCGTGTGGTGCGTGCCGATGCCGAGAAACGGCAAGTCGATTTTATCCTTGCCGATGAGGCAGACAAGCAGCAGCCTGCTACGCCTAAGACCACAAAACCGAGACGCAACACTAGGGATTCCCGAACAAAAGGCTCCAAAACAAGGGCACCCAAGCCAAAGACATCATCCGGGAAACGCCGCCCGCGTATCTCTAAGAAGTAGGTTATGCGCCGTTAATGAACATATAATTGCCATGTAATTAGACATGTAATTTAGAGAAACCCTTTCAAGTCCCATTCGGAGGAGGGGCAGAAAAGGCGTATCAACAAAAAGAGAGTGTCCGCAAGTTGCAGGCACTCTCTTTTCATTTTTCTATTGTATAGGGCTTTTCTCTATCTTTTTGCTAAACCGACTGTGAGCCGTTTTTGTCGAGACCTTGTCGAGACCTCATCGAGACCTAAGGTGCAGTATGCCAAATATCATTTTGTTAGTTTTAAGTGCATATTCCTTACAAATTGTAGGTTGCGTGGTTAGTTCTTGGGTTTGGTATGTGCCACCACACGGATACTCACTTCGTACAACAAGTACAGCGGCACAGTAACCAGTAGTAGCGTAAACACATCTGCCGTGGGGGTGATGATTGCCGCCAAGATACACAGAACCACAAACGCATGCTTGCGGTACCGGCGGAGCAAGGGGGTATCGATGAGCCCTAACTTAGCCAAGAAATATGCCACGATAGGTATCTCGAATAGTATGCCCATCAGCAGCGACAGCACTAAGAGCGTGGACATATACGACTTGAGCGCAATCTGATTGACCACCGCCTCTTGCACCTGATAGGTACTCAGAAAGCGGAAAGCGAAGGGGAAGATGACGAAATAGTTGAGCAACACTCCGAGCGCAAACAACACAACGCCAAAACCAATCAGCATCACCGAATATCGCCGTTCCTGTTTGTACAACGCAGGCGCAATAAAACCATAGAGTTGAATTATCAAATACGGACACGCCACTACGCAGCCGAACACCAATGCCGCCTCAAGGTGCACCATAAACTGCGATGCCAGTTCAGTGTTGATGAACTGCGTTTGGAAGTCGCCCAAGCAGAGCGAACTCCAGCCCGTCAGTTCCGCCAATCGGCACAAGCCTCGATAGAGCGCAAAGTTCGACCGCGAGGGGGCAAACAGCACATCAAAGAGCGTATCCTTGAAGCAGAAAGCCCCCACGGCACACACCGCCCATACGATAAGACAACGGAAGATGACCTTTCGGAGCACATCCACATGCTCCCAAAAGGTCATTTTCTGCTCATTGTTTGGCTTGCTCATTGTGCGGGGCGGTAGGCTGTTGCGGTTGCTGGTCGGCAGCAGGTTGCTGCGGCTGATTTGCCGAGGGCTGTTGGGGTTGCTGCGACGAGGATGGTTGAGCCTGCTGCGACTGTCGGGGAGTGTCGAGCGGATGCTTGATTTCGCCCTCGATGTCGCTCATACCCTCTTTGAACGAGCGCACGCCTTTGCCCAAGCCGCGCATGAGTTCGGGTATTTTCTTGCCACCGAAAAGCAGCAGCACAATCAGCACGATGAAGATAATCTCCGGTGCTCCAATCATAAGTAGTTGCATATTGTTATTAGACTTTGACTCCCACCAAGCCCCTTCAGAGAGGGGGGATGTGGGAGTTGGGTTGATGTTTATTGGTTACTTTTGCTCGGGGGTATTGAGGAATATCTCGCAGGTCTCGAAGTTGATTTCCCAGTTGCCGCCATCGCAGGACTCCCACCGGTATTTCTGCGCCATGGTATCCCACCACTGTTGGAAGCGGGTGCCTGTCTCGCCCATGTCGCGGACAAGTTTCTCGTATAGTTCGCTGTTGTCGGCAGTGAGGATCTTTGCCAACTCGTTGAGACCATTGCGACGCTCAAAGAGGATCTGAATCTCGTTTTTCTCTTCAGGGGTTACCTGACCTACTAATTTCTTCATATTTTTGTTGATTTTTGTATAGATAGTATAGGGATTCTAGAAGGTATAGAGGATCTAGGTATTCTAGATAATCTAGGAGATCTAGAGGATCTAGATGTTCTATATTTCTAGGTGGCTTTGCCACTATTAATTCTTAATTCATAATTCTTAAGTGCCTCCCTTACCATTCCTCTCGTACATCGAAGGGGTCGAGGTAAGTGATGGCGGGTATGTCGTGCTCGAAGCGGAAGCCGTCGGCGATGAGGCGTTGCTGTAAGTCGCGCGAGGCGTTGCGTTCCAAGTGGGCAAGCACGCACTGCTGGTGTGAGGGGGTGTTGGCGTCCATTGTCAGGCGGTCGTTGAGCCATAAACAACGGTGGCAATGATAAGCATCGCACTTGCGACAAAGTGGCGCATGGTCAAGTTCCAGCAGTTGCTTGTTGGCTATCTGCAAACCGCCATCCAAGTCGCCCTCCGACCGCGAAGCGTCTTTCGTGCTGTGGTTCATACGGTTAGAAATCCCCATTTGCTCATCGTAGTAAAATGCCGGACAGAGATAAAACTTCCCGTTGGGTGCCACCGTGATATTGCCGGTACCCGCCTCGCAGTTGTGCATCTCAGTCAGCACAAGGCGATCGGTCAGCATGTTCACCTGTGTCGGATTCTCTTTCTTGTAGAGATTAGCCAACACGGCATTTAGTGTCTCCAATGCCTTTTTGTAGTCCTCTGCCTGCTCATCGCGGAAAGTCGCTATATCCGTCAAACAGATATTCAGCCGCTCCACTTGTGGCAGCAGGGCGGCAATGTCATACTGCCCCGCGATAAACTCGCCAATCGTCAGACGCAGCACCACATTCTTGCCCTCTACACAGGCAGGCACACCGTTATACACCCGCACATCGCGCCCGATTTTCACATGGTCAATACTCTCTATCAGCGTATTATATTCCTCGGGCAGGTCGTAGTCGGGATAGATATACTGAATCATCAGGTTCTGCTTCATGCCGAAGCGTATCGCCTTGTGCAGGGTGTCCAATGGCATTAACCGTCTCTCTTTCAATGGATTATCGGCATGGCAGTATGCCACAGATGTGTCATCCAACAGGATAACAAGATATTGCATATAGTTCTTCATCGCGTTAGCAGATTATATCGTTTGACTTCTTTGCATTTTGTTGTGCCTCAAACTCTTCGCGCTTGCCTTCGAGTTCCAGTTTACGGTAGAGTTTGTTCCAATAGTAGTTGTTCGCACGCACGCGCGCTTTGTGCATCAGGCAGATAGCGGTAGCCCGCTGATAGACGGTATGCGTCTTGGCGGCGTCGTAGTTCTCACCCTGGCACCATGCGCAGCCCTCCGCCACCTCGCAGTCCACACACTCGGGCTTCGACTGCGTACAGCGGTCGAGTGTCAAGAACGGGCGCAACTTGTTGTTGTCTATGCCGTCATGTATGTTGCCTATTATCCACGCCTCTTTGTCCCGCAGCGAGTACTGCGCAAAGCGGGTGCAAGGATAGAAATTACCCGCCGCATCTATCGCCAGCATCTTGCCCGCGCCGCACCAGTTCTGGTTCTGCAGCGTGCAGTCAAGCGGCTTACCCATATTCTCCGAGAAGAACGAGCAAGCATACTGCTCATATAGTCCGCGGTCGATAATCTCGTCCGCAAGGTCGGTCAGTTGCTGCTCAAACAGCGCGTCATCGCCCTCGTGCCATACGTCCTCGAACACGCAGTTGATGTTCACTTGGTGGATGCCGAGGTCGTAGAGGTGTAGCACGCTCTCTTTGATGTACGGTATGTCGGCGGAGGAGATCGTTACCTTGGTGCCGTCGCCGGGGAACTGGCTCTGCCATAGCGGGATATTGCGCACTACATCGTCGTACGAACCCTTGTCGGTATGCTTATAGACGCGGTTGAGGTCGTGCTTGCGGCGGGTGCCGTCGATAGTGATACCGATGCTGAGGTGCTGCTTGTTCTTCTCGATGAAACGCTGCACTTTCTCGCTGTCGTAGTTGAGTCCGTTGGTCGAGAACGAGAACCGGTACGAGTTGAACCAGTGATGGTTACGGCGGTACATCTCGGCTTTGATATAGTCGCATATCCGGTCGATAAGGTCAATCTCGAGAAACGGTTCCCCGCCGATAAAGTCCCATATCACGCTCTCGTATGCAAAGTTCGGGTCTGTCTCCCTGTCCAATACATAGTCAATCGCCGCCTTGGCAGTACTCCACGGCATGCGCTCTTTCTCGTTCTTCCCCACTAAATAGCAGTACTTGCACGCCAACTGACAGTCCTTGGTAACAATGAAAGTGATGTTCTTGGAAGTGCCTTGTTTCCAAGAGCCCTCTTGCTGACGATATAACATAACTACTCAATCGTTACGCTTTTCAATGGGGCATTAAAATATAATCGACCACATTTATCTACGCGGAACCCCAAGTATTTAGTAGCCTTGTCGAGATATAATCTCTTAAATTCTTGTTCGTCGCTTTCTAAGACATTGGTAATTTTCCCTGTTTGCTGGATACCATCAGGGCTAGTGAAAGTAATTGTTTTACCTATACATCTTTCAGCATCGGCATCCGACATACCTCTAAATTCTTCTATACTCATAGCGATTTTTTTCTATTTTACGCATAAGCCTGTTTTGCACAACCTGCAGAACAGGTACCATAGCATTCTTTGTAGCATCCTGTTTTGCAATCTCCTTGACAAGTACAATCACAAGTTCTATCACATGAAGTTTCGCAACTTCCTTGACAAGACCAAAAACAACTATTCATACACGAACCATTGCAATCGAGTGTTGCTGCTTCGGATTTAACGATAGGCAGAGATGAGAGAACTACTGCGCCGACGACGGGGAGGGCGGCTTTTGCAGCCTTTTTGAAGAACTCACGGCGTGATTGGAGTTCCTCGTTTGGATTTTTTGTATCCATAGAACTTAGTTTTTTTGGTTTGCATAGGAACTCCCGACTATGCTAAAAAATGGGATTAGATAGGTACATAAAAAAATGCGTGGAGTCCGATCGTCGTCGTTCCACTCATAGAGGCTCTCGCATTTGCCCGACTTTTTGGAACCGACAACGCGAAGCCCACGCCAATATAAGCGTCCATACACCTACTCAAAGCCATACTCCCCAAAAGAGAGTATCGCCGCAGAAACTATCCGAACCGATAAGCCGGCAGACCTGTATCTGCTAACCCATACAGCCCACGGAGGGCATAACGCACCCCCATAGTTTCCGATAGGCAATGGAATAAAACTTATATTCCGAGGACATTCATCGTTGCTTTGTTCCGGAAAAAACTGAAATTTGCGAGATTTCTATGAATCAGAACAGAGCGTCAATAAACGCCTTTTATTATGTAACGCAAAGCCCGCAACCTCGATGAACAAAGGGATTGTTTGGGTTTCACTACCCGCCTGTGGCAGGCGTTACCACCCGCTCAGGCGGACCATAATACCCACCTCTCTCACCTCGGCGTGAACTTCACGGTGCAAAATTACTACTAATTTTGAAATTATGCAAGTTAATTAGACATATAATTTCCGTGTGTCTGTGTGTTCATTAAAACATATAATTACCATGTAATGAGACATATAATTATTCATTATCCATTGGATAAGTCTCCATTAAATGCCATGTAAAGGACCATGCAGACCTCCCCACGCCCCTCCAAGGGAGGGAATGTGCGTAGCGGGTACAAAAATCCCCGCTGTATGGCGGGGATTAAAAGAATAAGGTGTAGAAAATGCCTACCTACCAATAATTAATGAGTAATTATATGGTAATTAATGTTTTTTTGTTATTGTGTAGTGTAGTGGTGCAGTGTGTTGGTGTAGTGTATTGTTGTTGCTTTTTGTTATTGTTGTGTGTTGGTGTGGGAGGTTAGATCTGCATGAGGAGGGATTGGAAGTCGTCGGGGGTGAGGGGGGAGGCATTCTTGATGCGGGTCTTGTAGGTGTAGATAGTGTTGATCGAGTAGTCGAGCAGGTTGGCTATCTGCTGGTTGTCGGTGATACCAAGGCGCATGAGGGCAAAGATACGCAGTTCGGCATTGAGCAACTCGCCCTGCTTGAGTTCGATACGGTTCTCGGGGCGGAGTAGGGCGTTGAACTTCTCGACAAAGTCGGGGAAGATATGCAGGAACATCGTGTCGAAGCGTTTGTAGAACTCGTTGCGCAGGGTGCGGATGTCCACATACTGGGGTATCGATTGCAGTTCGTCGAAGCGTCGCTCTTGCGTCTTGCGCTTCACATAGCGTTGGTACTTCTCCAGTTTGCTATAGACAGTGCTCTCGTTGCAGAGGAAAGTGGCGATACACTCCTCTTTGATACGGTTGGCTTCGGTGAGTTGCCTATTGGTCTGCTGCACCGCCTCTTCTGTTCGGCGCAAGGCACGGTGGCGGTTGTAGAGCAAGACGATAGCGAAGAACAGCACCACGAGCAGCAGGTAGAGGCACACATTCAGGCGTCGGATACGGTGGCTCTGCTCTTGCATGGCGGCGAGTTGCTGCTGCTCGATGATAGGGAGTATCTTACCGATACTGAGTTGTCGGTGGCGTGCGTTGTAGAAGTTGGCATCGTCCATTGCCTCTTGGATGTAGCGTGCGGCGTGGTCGATGTTGCCTTGGTGGTAGAGCAGTTGCGCCACGACGCTCATGGCTATCGTCTCCTTGGTGCAACTGCGCAGGTCAGACACGGCGGCGAGTATCCAGTAATGCTCCGAGCGTGCGTTGTCGCCGAGGGCATCGTAGAGCGAACCCATCGACGAGTAGGCGATGGCGCGTTCGTGTTCGGAGATAGTGGAGCAGGTGAGTGCCCGCTCAAAACGCTCGATAGCGAGTACACCGTCGTCTTGCTTCATAGCGTACTGTGCGGCGGTGGACCAGTAGCGGGCGGTGTCGCGCGGGTCGATGAGCAGGAGTGCCTGTTCGCTCATGCGGTAGCCCTGCGTGCGGTAGTCGTTGGCGAGTTGGCCGTGGGTATAGTCTGCCATATCGTAGAGCAGACGCGAGAAAGTGATGTAGTAGTCGGCTTGTATGTCGCGCGAGCAGGCGGATACATCGTCCGCCATATCCTCCAGCACATCGGCACTCTCTTTGAACAGACCCGAACTGAGGAAGATAAAGGCGTGTCGCACCTTGGCTTGCACCATCTTCTCGTGGGAGTGGAGGTGGGTTGCCTCGTCGAGCAGTTTCTCCACATAGAGCGTGGCGGTGTCGTAGGAGTAGGACTGATACTCGAGCGTGAGCGCAAGCAGTTGCGAATAGGTATCGATGTCGGCATGGCGTATCGAGTCGATACGCTGTTGCTTGAGTGTGTCGTATTGCTCTTTCTTTGCCAGTTCGCTTTCGAGCAGGGCGATGTCCTCGGCGGTGAAGGCGTAGAGCGGGGACAGAGCCACGGCGGCAAGAAACAGAAAGGATAGCAGGAGGCGTCTCATGGCAAAGCAATCTTATAGGTTCGGTCGCCGTCCGCCACGATGTAGATACCCGAGGCGGGTTGCTCTACCGTTCGCCCCAAGAGGTCGTAGCAGCGTGCGGTTTGGGTAGGGCGGATGACGGCAGGTGTGAGGGGCGTGGCGCAGTCGTCCGCTTCTGTCCATTGCCAAGCCGAGGAGTAGGTGTTCATCGGTTTATCCACATCGAAGAACTGCAGGTTGCAGTAGGTGGCATTGCCTCGGATACCGCCGAAGTAGAAGCCTGTGCCGGCGTTGCGGACGGTGATGTCGCTGAGGCTGATATTCTCAATGCCATTGCTCCCGCCTGCGAAGAAGAAAGCGAAACGGCGTGAGTCGATGATGTCGATATCGGCGATGCGGATATTGCGCACGGCGTAGTTGGAGGTGCCGCCGATGTTGAAAGCCCCTTGTGTGTTGCCCCAGAAGTCGCCCGCCGTACCTTTGGTGCCGGAGGTGCAGCCGGCGTGGACGATAGTGATGTCGTGCATCGATATATACTCGGTGCTGCTAAAACCTCTGCCGCTGAAGTCGGCATTGGCGCGTGCGCCCGACTCGAGCGGGTCGAAGATAGCCAGGTGGTGGGCAGTATGTCCCGTGCCGCCAAAGAAACCGAGCGAGGAGGCACGCCAGTTGTTCTCTGCCGTGCAGTACTCGAAGGTGATATGGGAACACATACGGGAGGTAGTCCACGATGCCATATCGTCGTCGCCGTTGTTGCGGAAGGAGCAGTAGCGGATCGTGTGTCCGTTGGAGGCGTGTGAGCAGTTGATACCGTCGGCGTAGTTGTTGCGGAAGCGGCAATGCTCCACGAGCAGGTTGTTGGAGCCTGTAGAGGAGTAGTCGGCTATCCAGCCGCCGCACTCGAAATGCTCTGCCCAACAATGGCGGATGACGCTGTTGCTTCCCCACGAGCCCATCAGGGCTTTGCCTACCTGCTTGGAGTCGTCGTTGTTGTAGTAGCGGCAGTTGTTGGCGGTGTTGAGGTAGAGGCCTTCGAGGCGGATATTGTTTCGGTTGGTCTCGATACCGCGCTGCGAATAGGTGGAGGCGTTGTTGGAGGGGGCGGAGAAATAAATCTCGGTGTACCACTCGCCCGCGCCGATGATAGCGGTGTTGTCGCGGTTGATATAGAGGCGTTTGTCGGTTTCCCAGCGTCCTTCGGGGATATAGATTGTCTTGCCGGCGTTGGCGTTGATGAAGTCGAGCAACGAAGAGCCGTCGTACTGCACTTTGTCGCCCGTGATGTCCTCGTAGCGCACGGGTGCGGGGACCGGTTCGAGTTCCACAAAATCGATGGTGTAGGGTGTGGTGTTGTCGTCGGTCTTGACGAGGCGCAGTGTCTCTCCGCTCTCTACGGGGCGTGTGAGGCGGAGGTGGGTCTCGTCGAACTTCATACGGATGATACAGTTGGTCTTAGGTGTGTTGTCGGGGTAGTTGCCCGTGCAGTACTGCCATGCCCAGTAACTATCGAGCGCAAGCGTACCCACCTGCTCTTCTCCCGCATAGACGGCGAGGTTGCCCTTGGTGCCCGTGCCTTGCTCGCTATCGGGCAGGGAGAAACGAATGGTCAGTCCGTCGCCCGCACGATTGACCACCCATGCCACATAGTCGCCCTTGGCGGTGAGTTGCAGGGCTTGTTGGTGCGATGCCTCGGCTTGGAGGGTGCGTTGGTCGTCGGAGGGCGCGAGGAAAGTGCCGTTGGTTAGGCAGCGTTCGGGTTCTGCCTCGTATCGCTCGTAGGGGCGGTTATAGTAGCCACGGGCGAGGCTGTCGGTAGCAAAGAGATAGACATGGCTGCCCTCGATAGGCGGCACGATAGCGGGTAGGGTGTCGGGCGTGGAGGGCGTATCGGGTTGGTCGGGTAGGGTAGAGCCGCCGTAGCAAGGAAAGGTCTCCACGCACGGTGCGGCGTAGCCTGTCTGGTTGATGAGCGGGTAGATATTGCCGTCATAGGCATTGGCGGTGAAGCCCAGGCAGGTGTGCGTACCCGTGTAGGGGGCAGTGCGGAAGAAGCAAGTGCCGTCGGGCGTGATGTATTCGGAGGGGTTGAGCCACCAAGCGGTAGCGGGGTTGTCGGCGGTGTACTCGAAGCCGAAGAGATTGCTATATATAAGGAGTTGCTCGCCTTGAGCCGGGTTGAGCGGGGATTCGGCGAGTTGGGCGAGGTTGATGGTCTTGCCGTAGATGTTACCCTGTATATGGAAGAGGCGGTCGGCTCCTCGTGCGATGTCACCGTGGTTGGTAGAGAAATTGGTGGCGATACCGCGTGTGCCGGTGCTGCCCTGTTGTTGCAACCACTCGACCCACTCGGTACTTGTAAGGTCGATGGCGAAGGTGAAGGTCTCGTCGGCCTCAAAATCGTTGGCAGCGGCGAAAGCGTTGCGCTCACAGTCCCAACGCACGATATAGCAGCCGTCGGCGCCGATAGGGTTGTTGAGCGTTTGGGCAGCGTAGAGCGAACTTGTCAAAGAGAGCAGGAGAAGGCTCAAAAGAGATAGAAAACCGTGTCTCATATACATACGAAATAAGGTGATTGATAAAACTGTAGGCAAAATTACATCTTTTTTTTCAAACTGCCAAATGCCGCGTTTGTGTGGGGCTGATTTAGACCAAAATATAGGCGGAAATCGGTCATATAAAATCTATATTTGTTTTGAACGAGCAAAGATTTTATTATACTATGTATAATAAGTATTTCATATAAGTGCGATTTCGTCTATATTTTCACTATATCATTTCGGTATTTGGTACGGGTGTAGTAATTTTGCACCGTCAAAACGAAGAAGTGCAGTCTTGCTCGGCAGGATGCGTTTCGGGGTGGCGACATAACTTTTTATTTAACAACAAAATTTTTTACAACATGAAAAAGTTTACTTTTGTTCTTGCTGCCGCTTTGATTAGTCTCGGCGCAGCCGCTCACGAACTCAACAACCCTGTTGGTGAAGATGGTCGTTACATCGTTAAGTACGATTGCGAGAAAGGTGCATTTGCCGCTGCTAATGATATGGAGGCGGATGAGACCTTTACATTTGCTGTGGATATCAAGGGAACTTGGCTCGAAGATTTTGTAAAGGGTACTCCTGCTGCAAAGGGGGCTACTCGTGGTATCGCTATCAACAAGTGGACCAGCAAAGGTGATGTAAACGGTAACACCAACCGTCTGAAACAGATCGATGGTACTATCTATGGTATGACTGTCAATTACGCACAGATCTTCGGAAATGACAGTATCTTGAAGGCAGATGTAACCAAGGCTGATAGTATTCTCTATATCTATGCTCAAATCTTTGGTTTTGAGTTTACTGCAGATGAACCCGGTGCCGGTTGGTGGATGTGGGAAGGTCAAGAGATTGCCCCTACACAGGCTCCCGGTGCTGACTGCTTGTTCGCTTTTGCTCCTTACACAGGCACCAAGACCAGCGAGGAGTTCTACGGCAGTGATTTCGACGAGCCTATGTTCGGTTTCGACGAGAAGGGTTATGCTGCTCCTTGCGTGCTGGCAACGGCTATCGAGGATGTAAAGGCTAACGGCGCACAAAAAGCCGGTAAGTTCGTAGAGAACGGACAACTCTATATCTTGCACAACGGCGTGGTTTACAACGCATTGGGTGCAGTAGTAAAGTAATTGACGGATAGAAGAAATGCTCAGCAAAGCGATTTGTTGGGCATTTCTTTTGTTCTCTGTTAAAGACCTCATTATCCTCCGTTAATGGCGGTTAATGGACCATTAATTGCTTTAGTTGTTCTCCATTAAAACTATTTTTGTTCCGAATGGATAGGGTGTAGAGTATGGTCAGCCTATTATCAGCCTACGGTCGGACTACCTTAATCACCCCTTAATCACCGCATAATCACCCCTTAATCACCCCTTAATCACCCCATAACGACCCGATACCGTCTCGAGAGCGAGTCGAGAGAAAAAAGGGCGTGTCGGCAGGGGGTAGGCAGGGGAAACGTATGGGGTGGATAACGGATAGGCAGAGAAAGAGTATTACCCTTGAGGAGGGGTTTCAGATCCTCGGCGGGCCGGCAGCCTAAGAGCGGCAAAACGGAATGGTTAACCAACAAAATAAGCAACTAACCCAATCGGATACGAGTATGAAACACATCTTTCAGAGAGTATTTCTGTGTATGGTAGGTATGGCGGCTGCTGCGGCTGTACAGGCGATACAGATAGAAGGCGTGGTGGTGGACTCAAAAGGCGAGCCCGTCATCGGCGCAAGTATAGCCGAACCCAACACAAGCAACGGTACGATAACCGACCTCGACGGACACTACACGATCGATGTAGCCGCCGGGAAACAAATCGTGGTATCGTATGTGGGATATAAATCGCAGACCTTGAAAGTGTCTGCCGGACAGACGGTTTACAACATCACATTACAAGAGGATGTGGAGGTGTTGGAAGATGTGGTTGTGATTGGCTATGGCACACAGAAGCGCAGTGATGTAACGGGTAGTATCTCGTCGGTGTCGTCCAAAGAGATAGCCGATTTCTCTTCCAAGTCGCTTGCCGAATCGTTGCAGGGTATGGCTGCGGGTGTAACGGTTACAAAGGGTAGCGGTTCGCCCGGTGAGGCTGCCGAGATTATGATTCGTGGTGCCGGTTCGCTCAATGGAATGGCACCGCTGTATGTGGTGGACGGAGTGGCACAAGACGCCGGTTTCAACTTCAATATGCGCGATGTGGAGTCGATCGAGGTGCTGAAAGATGCGGGTTCGGCGGCTATCTACGGTTCGCAGGCTGCCGGCGGTGTGATACTCATCACGACGAAGAAAGGTCGTGCAGAGCGCACACAAGTGGATGTGAACGCACGCGTAGGCTGGCGCAATATCGACTCGAATATCGAGTTGCTCGGTACAGCCGATTGGATCCGTGCGCGAGATGCGTGGGGAACGGGGAACACGCTCGACCTGCTCGGCGCAAAGAGTGCGGACGAGTTGCCGAATACCGATTGGATGAAAGTGATGTTCGGTACGGGAATTGAGCAGGAATACAATGTGTCGGTCAGCGGCGGCACGGAGAAAACCAAGATGTTTATGTCTGTCGGTTTCCTTGATGAGAAAGGTACCTATATGGATACGCGTGCACGCCGCTATTCGTTCCGTACCAACCTCGACCACAAATTAGGCAAGCATGTTTCGATAGGCGAGTCGGTATATGGTGCGATGACGCAAACCAACCCCTCGACCAATTCGTCGATATACAACCACACGGTGCCGTTCCGCACGGTGCCTGTAGCTGAGGTGTTTGACGAGAACGGCGATTATGCCCAGACGCCCACCTCGGTAGGGTCGGGACCTAACTTCGCCGGCTTGGAAGCGGCTTACCACGATATTCAGGACAACAACTATTATGTAAACGCACAGGCGTACTTGAACATTGAGTTTGTCAAAGGGCTCACATGGCGTACCACAGGTTCGGCGGCTCTCGGTGCCTACTCCAAGCGCTATTTCACCGAGTATATGGACTTCGGTCCTGTGCAGGTGGGCGTGGACGGCGGTCAGTTGGATTCCAAATCGGGTACCAACCTCAAACTGATGTTCAACTCTGTGCTGACCTATGATGAGCGTTGGGGCGACCATGGTTTCAAAGCGATGATTGGTACCGAGTGGTGGAAATATGACGGCTACGACCTGTCGGTCAGCACCTATAGTTTCCCCATCCCCGTGGCGTCATCTATTGCGCTGGGCTCGGCGGGAGCAACCAAAGATGCTTCTGATGCTATCCCGCAGGAGCGTCGAGGTTCGGCGTTTGCCCGCTTGAACTACGACTACAAAAGCAAATATCTCTTAGCGGTTAATTTCCGTGCGGACGCATCCGACCGTTTTGTCAAGAAGAACCGCTGGGGGTTCTTCCCCTCGGTAAACGCCGGTTGGCGTATGAGCGAGGAGAACTTTATCAAGGAGACAAGTGCTGCCGACTGGCTCTCCAATGCGAAGATACGTGCTTCGTGGGGTATCCTCGGTAATGATAATATCCCGCAGTATATGTACCAATCCACCTATTCGATGTCGGGTGTGTCGCATGCTTTCGACAATGGCGAGATTGGGCAGACGGGCGCATGGATTGCTATCCTTGGCAACGAAGACCTCAAATGGGAGGAAGTGAACCAGGTGGATGCAGGTATCGACCTCGGTTTCTTCAACAATCGCCTGACCCTTACCTACGACTACTATAACCGCCAGACGCGCGACATGCTCTATCGCGGTTCGCTCTGTCTCACAAGCGGTATGAGTTATTATTTCTCGTCCGACGACCCTGCCAATACGGTGCCGGTATATTTCAATGCAGGTCTGGTGGAAAATCAAGGACATGAACTCAGTATTCAGTGGCAGGACCGAAAGGCAGATTTTCAGTATTCTATTGGCGTGAATATGTCGTTCAACCAAAACCTTGTGAAACAGGTGGGCGATAAGCCGGGTGCATCTACTATCGACAAAGGTGCTGACGCATCGTGGCCGCTCCTTACCCGTACTGAGGACGGCAACCCGATGTCGCTTTTCTATGGCTATGAGGTACTCGGTATATTCCAAAACCAAGAGCAAGTGGACGAGTACAACCAATACGCCCTTGATAAATGGCGTGAGCAGAACCCTGACCACCCCTACGGGTTTGCAGAGAACGGGCAACCGCTCAACGTTGACGGCAAAGAGATAGGTATCTACTACCAGCGTGAGAATACCGGTGTGGGCGACCTTATCTACAGCGACAACGGGCAAGGGCGCGTTACAGCCGCCAGCCGAAAGTATATCGGAAATCCATGGCCGAAGATGACGATGGGTATCAATATGTCGTTTGCTTACAAAGGGTTCGACCTCGCGTTGGTATTTTCGGGGGCATTCGGTTTTGACATCATGAACCTTGTCAAACCCTACACCCACATGTTTATGTCCGACAATACCACGGCGGCTATATTCAATACCTCGTGCTTTGGTAAGGACAATACTACCATTACCTCCGATCCCCGTGTAGGCTATCTCGACGAGAGCGGTTCGGTCATCGGTGATGGTGCTGCCAACCGCAACTACTCAACTGTCTCGGGCTACCTTGTGGAGAAAGGCAGCTACCTCAAACTCAAGAACTTGTCTTTCGGTTATACCCTCCCACAGAAATATAGTCGTAAGGCAAAAATGGAGAAATTGCGTATCTATTTCTCGGCACAGAACCTGTTTACTATCACTAAGTATTCGGGTATCGATCCCGAGATTGGCGGCAACAGCCTGATGTACAACATAGATACCCACAACCGCTATCTGCCTTCCCGTTTATTCTCATTCGGATTGGACGTAACCTTCTAAAAACCTATATTAACTGGAATCCCTAAAATCAAACAATATGAAAAAGCAACTCATAGCAATCTTTCTCATAGCCGCCACACTCAGCGGTTGTAAGGATTTCTTTGATATATCCAACCCGCAGACCCTAACCACTGACAATTTCCCTGCCACAATGGAGCAGGTGGACCAGTTGGTTACTGCAGCCTATGCACAAGACCATAGTATCGGGCTGTATGCGTTCTATTGGTTTCCTATGGGTGTGTGGCTCTACGACCATACTACCGACATCTATGGCTCTTACGATGAGCGTGCCAACTCGCAAGACAACTATTCGAATATAGATTCTCGCTACCTGACTACTACATACACCGACCTTTGCAAATGGATGAAATTGGCGTCCACAGGTATCGAGGGCATTGAGTTCTACCGTGAGCATTATGGCAAAACAAGCGACAATGCCATCCTTGACTACGACCTCGGGCAGTGCTATTTCAACCGCGCTTTGGCATATTGGCATGCGCAGATATTCTTCGAACTCAATCCCGATGGACTCGGTTTCGCAAAGATTGACCGGGTTATCTCCGATGTCGAGGGCTTGAAACTCAGTCGCGAGACGGTGCGTGATACATGGCAGTTTATGATTGACGATTGCAACAAAGCGGTAGAGTTGCTCAAAGGGCATACCGAGGACGAGTTTCGCGCTACCGAGTGGGCGGCAAAAGGTCTGCTCGCCAAGGTCTATATGCAGTCGCTCTATATCTTCCCTGAGAACCGTGACAAGACAAAAGCCCTACTGGAGGATATTATCCAAAATAGTGGCAAACATCTGGTTAGCAACGAGATATACAAGGATATGTTCTTTGGTAATGAAGCCAATGAGCACAATGCCGAGTCGCTATACGAACTCACTATGACCAGCAATTCTAAGCAGAACGGTCCGTGGGAAAATTATACAACGGGGTCGGGTATGCCTATGGTCTATGCGCCATGGTATGTGGACCTCGATATCAAGTTCCGCAAGGGGCGTGAGGACAAAACTGACCCGCTCACATTGCAAAATGATATCATCATCTCTGCTAAATCGTCCCAATGGGGCAACAATTTTGTGCACGACAAGAATATCGCCCGTTTCGGTTTCTGGAACTTCTACGGTGATACGATTCCCCGCTTGACCCTTAACCCCACTTTCGACTACAATGCGACCCGCTCGCTCGATAACTATCCGTATATGATTGCTACTCCCAACTACCGTGCGGAGGCATTGGCACTGAAGAACGACCCGACGAAGGTCGATCCCCGCTTGATGCTCAATGCGGGGCAACCGTATGTGGACGAATATATCGATGCCAAAGGGCGCACCACAGTCTATGATCGCTCCTCGGAAGCAAATAGTCGTCCCGACCGACTGGCATGGGCACACCGCAAATATACTAATATACGGGGTGTAGAGATGGGAGGTGCACCCTATGGCTTGAACCAATCCTCCAACTGCAATTTCTACATCATTCGTCTTGCGGACATCTACCTGCTTTACGCCGAACTGATGGCGGACGAGGCACCTGCTACAGCACTCGAATATATCAACAAGGTACACCGCCGTGCTTATGGTTATGATCCCGATGTGGCTTGCCCATACGACTATACCTCGCTTACCGACCGCACACGCGCTTATTTCGATACCGACCCGTTGGCGCACAATCCTCTTCGCTACGAGCGTTGGGCGGAACTGTTTGCCGAGGGACAATGGTGGTTCGACCTCCGGCGTTATCGTATCGGGGCTGACGAAGCAGCCTACTATGAAAAAACCTCTCACGGACCTATCACATGGAAAGGCGACGAGAGTTATGTACAACCCATTCCGCAACTTGAACTCGAAAGAAACAAAAATATGAAACAATCTACTGGCTACCCGGGTATCTGATATAGGCTGTCTCGCGGTTTGCTCAACCCTAAAGGGAACACCCCCTCCCGCTATCCACTCGGCATCCTCTCGCCGACCTTACGCCGACAACTACGGTAGATATACGGTAGATATACGGTAGATACACGGTAGATACACGGTTGATAGAGCAATTCCTACTATATGCATATACTTATCATACCCGATGAATCTGTAGAAATAAAACGAATATAGAAATATGAAGAAACTTTTTGGCTATATATGTTTGGCAGCAATCACACTGACGGGTTGCCAACAAAAGATGACTGTCTCGTCTCCCGACAATGTGTTGGCAGTATCATTCCGCTTGGGCGCAGATGGGGCTCCTGAATACAAAGTGGCACGCAAAGGCGCACCAATGCTTGATTGGTCTGCTCTCGGATTGGTCCTCGCCGATAAGGACCTTAGTCGTGATTTTACCCTCCTTGGAACCGACACAGACTCTTTCGATGAGACATGGGAAACTGTCTGGGGCGAGGAACGTTATATCCGCAACCACTATTGTGAACTCACGGCACACCTCCTGCACCAATCAGGCACAGAAATGGATGTCGTCTTCCGCGTTTTCGACGATGGATTTGCGTTTAGATATGTCTTTCCGTCCAATGCCGACAGCATGATAGTAATGGACGAGAAAACTGAATATCAGTTCGTTAGCGAGCCGCAAGCATGGTCTATTCCTTGGCGTACCGAGTACTACGAAGCACTATGGACACGCGAACCAATCAGCCAAAAAGATACCACTTGTTCCCCTATCACACTCGAATTGGCAGAAGGGGGCTATGCCTTCCTTCACGAAGCAAATCTCACCGATTATCCGGCAGAGAATTTCTACTATAGGGGCAACACCATTCGCACCTTTCTCACTCCGTGGCAGAATGGAGTGGCAGCCTATGAATCAGGTGCTTGGCAGACTCCATGGCGTATGATGACGGTTACCGACGACCTACGCCGACTCATGGCATCACGCGTCATGCTCAACCTCAACGAGCCTTGCCGTATAGAAGACACCTCGTGGATACGCCCGATGAAGTTTATCGGTATATGGTGGGGTATGCACCTCAAGACGATGACCTGGAGCCAAGGACCTATCCACGGTGCCACTACCGAAAACATGAAACGCTACATAGATTTTGCTGCCGATAATGGCTTCGGAGGTGTACTCGCCGAGGGTTGGAACGAAGGCTGGGGCGCGTGGGACGGAACGGTTCCGGACGCCAAGTTCTCTTTCGTGAAGCCATACTCCGACTACGACATCGACTATTTGGCTGACTATGCCCACAGGCGTGGGGTCGAAATCGTTTTTCATCACGAGACCCAAGGCAATGCTGCCCAATACGAAAACGAACTGGACGAGGCATACGACTATATGGAAAAATATGGTATGCACTCCGTCAAAACGGGATACGTCTGCCCAATCATCACCACTGTCGACGGCAAACAATACAATCGTTCGCAATCGGGCGTGCGCCATTATCGTAGGGTCATTGAAACTGCTGCCCGCCACCATGTTTGTATCGACAACCACGAACCGGTTATGCCTACAGGTCTGTGTCGCACATACCCTAATTTCTTCACTCAGGAGGGTATCCGTGGACAAGAGTGGAACGCATGGAGTGCAGATGGTGGGAGCCCGGCAAGCCATGTTGCTACCTTGCCTTTCACGCGTATGCTTGCCGGACCGGCTGACTATACTCCGGGTGTGTTCTGTTTCGATAATCCGGTACAACCGAACACCCGCGTACATGCCACCATCGCCAACCAACTGGGGTTGTTCGTAACAATGTATTCGCCGCTTCAGATGGCATGCGACCTGCCTGAAAGTTACATGAAACATCCGGCAGAGTTCCAATTTATACGCGATGTCCCATGCGATTGGCAACAGTCCCGTCTTCTCTCCGGCGAAATAGGAAAGTACCTTGTCATGGCGCGTCAAGACAGACATTCTGCCGATTGGTATATCGGTGCTGTCAATGATGATACCCCCCGCGATGTAACCATCGATTGGTCGTTCTTGCCCGATAGCACCTATACGGCGCAGATCTATCGTGATGCCCCCGATGCCGACTGGCAAACCAATCCCTATGCAACGGTGATAGAGACAATCCGGGTGGCAAATACGTCAGAGCCTCTTGCTATCCGCCTCGCCTCCGGTGGTGGCTTTGCCATCCGCCTCCGGGCAGAGGCACTCTCCGTTAATTGACATGTAATTATGAATTATGCATTCATCATTATGCATTGTATGGGCTCTCTGCCAATGGCGATTAATTGACTATTGCTGTGGAGTGCGTGGTGAACCAGACGATACAAGCACTTTGGCTCGACTATAGATTGGCGACTAATTTTGATTGCAGTCAGTAAAATTCTCAGCATTTTATTGACTGCAATCGTTATAAAAAGTGCGTTCTTGCCCTATCTTTATATCAGGGTAACCGTTAACGAAAAACCAATCCTGCATAGCAGCCTTCTCTACATTCTTTTCATTCGGGACAAAAGAAATATAGTGGAGAACCAATCAGAGCAATTAACAACCAATTAACCGTAATTAGCGGCGGAACCCCGTACAGTCTATGTACTATTTATGTACTGTCTATGTACCGCCTATTGCCCTACCACTCCCCTACCACTCACCACCTTTATACCTCTCTTATACCACTCTTGATGGGCTTTGTGGATAATTGGGAAGATATGAGTGTATGGAAATAGCAGCCATCCAAACCAACCGCAAATGTGTGCCAATGTCGGGAAACATTATCTGCGAGCCAATTATATGTTGCCTTTTAGGTGTCAATGCCGCGGAGTAAAAGTGGCGAGCCAAGTTGCAGTTTTAATGGCTGATTAACGGCAAATAATGGAGAACTATACAATGCATAGTGGAGAATGCATAGCATAATTACATGTCGAATTACATGTTAATTACATGTTGTCCTTTAGGTGCTATATGTCGGCAGGTGAAAGTTGAGAGCCGAGGCGCAGTTTTAATGGTAATTTATATGGCCTTTAATGGAGACCCTACACAATGCATAATGGAGACCTATACAACGGCAATTAATGGAGACCCTACACGGCGAAAAAATTATATGTCAAATTACATGGCAATTATATGTTTGGTTCGTTAAAAACGCCCCCTCCATACAGCGGCCACATACATGCTATTCCGAAAAATCATACTAACTTTTTGGATTATAATCCGAAAAATCATACTGATATTTTGGATTACGAGAAAAAATCCGTACCTTTGCAGCAAATTTATACAGATATGGAACTGATACATCGGCAATTGCAATCTACAATTCAAGACCATCTTTTTCGTGGCAAGGCTATTTTGCTAATTGGAGCCAGACAGGTAGGTAAATCAACCCTCTTCAAGCAGGTGCTCAATGCGCCGGATTTGCCTTATACCAAAGAGCAAACCTTGCTGCTTGATTGCGATGACCCCGAAGTACGCCTGATATTGAACAATCCCAATTTGGAGCAAATAACGCGCCTTATCAACACCAAACGCATTGTGTTGATTGATGAGGCACAACGCATTCCGGGAATAGGCATTACACTCAAGATAATCACCGACCATTTTCCCGATGTGCAACTATTGGTTACAGGGTCGTCCTCATTGCTCCTGCAAGGACAACTCAATGAACCGCTGACGGGGCGAAAGTTCGAGTATCACCTATACCCGATTTCTACCCAAGAGTTGTATAACGACGGCGGTGTGTTGCGTGTGAATAGCACTTTAGAGTCGCGCCTTATCTACGGTTCTTACCCCGATGTGGTCTGTAATGTGGAGGATGCACGAGAACTATTGATGAACCTGTCGGGAAGTTATATGTACCAAGACTTGCTATCTATGGAGAGCATACGCAAACCCGTTTTGCTCGAAAAACTCTTGGTAGCATTAGCATTGCAGATAGGTAGCGAAGTGTCTTATAATGAGTTGGCACAAACTATCGGAACAGACAGCAAGACTGTAGAGAAGTACATCGATTTACTTGAGAAATGCTATATCCTGTTTCGTTTGTCTGCTTTGAGCAGGAATGTGCGCACCGAACTCAAAAAAAGCAGGAAGATTTATTTTTACGACAATGGTATTCGTAATGCGCTGATACACAACTTGAACCCTCTCGATATTCGGCAGGATGTAGGGGCGTTGTGGGAGAATTTCTTTATCAGTGAGCGTTTCAAATACAACCATTATAATGGACATTATGTGAATGCTTATTTTTGGCGTACCACGCAGCAACAAGAGATTGATTATGTGGAGGAAGCAGACGGTACAATGACTGCTTTTGAAATGAAGTGGAATCCTAATAAAGCCCATACGGCTATCCCGGCAACCTTCCTTAAGGCGTACCCCATCAAAGAAACAGTCATCATCACTCCAGATAACTACCTCAACTATCTGACATAAGTTGTAAGTCGTATATTGCGCCCTTTTGCACTTGATCGAGATAATCGTTAGTTTTAATGGCTGATTAATGGCAATTAATGGAGGCATATACAATGGAGAACAAGATACCACACGGCGAGAAAAAATTATATGTCAAATTACATGGCAATTATATGTTGTCTTTTGGGTGTCAATGTTAGCGGCTTAGCAGGTAAAGAAACAAATGTTGTATATTTCTAATTCAATTATTGTATTTACCCCCCCGAAGGGTGGGGAGGAAAAGAAAAAGATTTATTCATCGATTTTAAGGTATCTTTATTTGGAAGTTAAAAGAAAAAGTAGTAATTTTGCGCCGAATTTGTATTGTGCATAGTGTGTATGCATTTTTGCCGACGGAGGTTGTGAAGTTTTCGGAGGCAAGATGTACATCCGCCGAGAGGTTGCGAAGAGAAGAAGCAAAATACTTAGTCTGTTTTTTTTGAGCGATACTGACCTACCTTAAAAAGAAAGACCTCTCGCAGATGAGCAATCCCGCCGACCCCGAGAAGGGGTGGTAGAGGGAGGCAGAAGTTTTATTTGTTACGCTAGTTGTTATGCTTAGTTGGGAACTTATGTTGTGGCTGAACATACTATGTAGAAAAGTGCAGATTGATGGATAAGATGAATGGTAGATACGGTTTTGTAATGGTGTTGTTGCTGGGAGCGTTTGTTTTTGGGCTCTCATCTTTCGTTGGTGATATTTTTTTCGATGATGTGCGCAATGGTATGAATGCCGTTGCGTATTCGCCGTCGTCGTGGAGCGGTAGTGCATCGGGTGGCGGAGCGTCATTGGTAGGCAGTGTACCTGTGTTGCCGATGCACAACAGCAAGCATTCGCTCTTTCATCATACCGCTGCCGTACCGGCGTATACCCCCGTATCGCACACCTCTGCGAGTGGGGCTACTCCTTATTATATATACACACCCTCGCATGGGGCTGCTGCTTCTGTGGTAGCGTTTGCTATGTCGTCTGCCGACGGGTTCTCGCTTGGCGGAGCAACGGAGGCGCACGGCGTGTACCTCACCTCGGGTGCTACGATGCAGTCGTACGGCGGAGTGATGACGGGCTATGCGTCCTCATCGGCCTCGGGCAGTGTGGCTTCGGGCTATTCGACCTCTGCCGGGGCGGTAAGCAGTGTGCCTTTTGCAGCCTCTTCGGCGCAAGGAACATCGAGCGTATCGGCATACTCGTTTGCGCTCAATACCCGCACCGCCACATCGCCTGCCCTAATGCAGTCCGCCGACCAGACCCTCGCAGCCCGCACCGCCGCACCCGCTCGCTCGGGTGTGCGCAGAGTACCGGGAATCGGCTCCACACTGGATAACTGGATACAGGGTTTGGATAAGTCCGGTAGTTATTGGTATGGTGAAGAGGGGGGAATATGGTATTTCTATGAGGACGAATTGCGGGCTGTGTATGAGCAGGCTATTGCCAATGGCGATTTGCCTGCGGGTACCACTTGGGATAAGTTCTTGCAGTGGTTCAACGGACAGTCATCTAAGTATCAGTTCTATAGTGCCCCCCTGCCCGACGGGGTAGCAGTGCTGTGTATGTTGGCTCTTGTCTATGTGGCGTTTGTGGCGGTAAAGCAATACGCAAGCACCAAGGAAAACGCAAGAATATAAAATCAAAAATGTGAGATTACAAAATATACGATAGATATGAAAAGAACTTTATCTCTGTTTGTGAGTGTGATTTGTTTGTTGGGTGGCGTATCGGCTGCCAATAAACCATCGGGTTTGACTTGTGAGGACGCTATTCCGGTGGATAAATCGTATGTGGGTACGATAGATGCTGCGGGAACTTACTACTATTCGGCATGGACTTACGACTTGCCGCTTACTTGTCGTTTCTATCCTACGGCAGATTTGAAGGTCGCACCCTATGTGGATGTAGATTTCTCATGTGTGAACGGACAGTATGACGACCCGAATATCGTAGAGTTGCTGGATGCTACTTCGGGGTGGGGCATACAGATGCCGATTCGCTTTACTTTTGAGAAGAACACCGATGCCGATGGCAAAACCTACTATGCGCTGACAATCACCGAGTTCTATCGTGAGCAGATGGCGGCTTTCAGTATTACTTACAATGTGCAAGCATTCATCAAGTTGGTAGTAGAGGGTGCAGGCGATGTTACTCTGCGCCCTGATACCACTTTCCAATCGTGTATCAACAACTCGCATTGGGTTATTCTGCCAGACACTTTGCCCGCCGGGGCGGCTTTTGTGGATCGTGTCTATGCGATGCCGTTTGCCGATTGGGTGAACGATTCTATCCGCTTCCGTTGGACGGGTACTACCTCGTCGGTGCGTATATGGTTGGGGGACAAGTGCGATTTTGAGCCGCAAAGCGATGGCGATAATCCGGCTGTAGATTATCTCAGTTTATATCCTAATGAAGGGGATAACGATAGTATCATTGAGTTGGATAAGGCAATGCTGCAGATGTATCTGTCGTTCTTGCACGAGTCGTCGGGTAGCAACGAGGGTATTTTCTATGCTCGGGTGGTATCGGCAGAGAATGCAAGCCTGATTGTCGATCGCAAGCCGATGTCGGAAGCAATGGCAAAAGCCCGACTTTTGCAGTACAACCAACCTACGGAAGTGCTTGCCAACGATAGCGAGCAGTTGTACTACTTCCCTAAAAAATGGGCAAACCAACGCAACTTGCTGTTTATCGCCTCCGACGATGCTTCTATAACGGCGTATTTCGGCAAGAGTGCGACCTTCGAAGCAAATACGGCGGATGAGAATACCATTGGGCGATATGCTTTCAATACGGAGAATGCAGAAACTACTCTCGGGCTGTCGAAAACGCAACTCAAGCCGATGTATAACCAAATAGATGACCTCGAAGACTTTATCTATGTTCGGTTCTTGTCCGATAAGGATGTGTCGATTACGCCCTCCCAGTGGAGTATTAGTCCGTGTATGGAGAAGAGTACCGAGATTTTTACCACCGACAGTTGCCGTTTGCAAAAGGAGAGTTCGCTCACTATCTGGCGAATCGATTATGCGCAATGGAGCCAACAAGACATACAACTCTATTGGCGCGGTTGGTCGGACTTGAAAATGTATATCTCCGATACTTGTTCGTATAGTCTGATCCCTACCAATAAGCATGTCCTCAAGTATGTGGCTATCCCTATTGCAACGGATGGCACAAGCGATACGATTACTATTTCCAAAACAGAAATGGCAGAGTGGGCAGAGGCCATAGACGATGAGGGAGCCTTGTATGTGCGTTTCGCCAATTCGCAATATGGCGATTTGTTCGTAATGCCAAAAGCCGCAACACCCGTAATTCCTTCGGCTATAGATAAGGTGGCAGATAGCCAATGGAGCGTACAATATATGGGCAATTCAATAGTGGTTACTACCGCTATGGAGCAGTCTTTCGTTTTATACACTACTTTGGGCAATGTACTGCAACAATGGACGCAACCGGCATACTCGCAATATGAAATCGTACTGCCTGCTGCGGGAGTATATGTACTCAAAGGTGCCAATGCTGCTCGAATTATATATCAATAAGTTTTGCTGAGTGGAGGATGAAAATATGAAATGGAAGCATAAAAAAATAGTATTACTTATCTTGGTGTGCTGTATTTCCGAATTTTGTTGGAGTACTGCTGTAGGCGCTAAAACATTTTATGGGAAAGTAACTGCAACTGCTCAGCCTGATAGAGCGGGAGTTGTTTATGTATCTAGACCTACACAAGATTGGAAAAAATGGTCAACCTCCGTTGAAGATGCGAATACAGTAAAGCAGAAAGTAGTAACAGAAGGAAAAACTACCGATGTTGTTATAATCGATAGGGATAGGGGAGATGTTCTATGGAATAGAGATGCTGATATCCAATTCCATTTATGTGCCTTACCTAAAGATGGTTACAAATTTGAAAATTGGACATGTGATAAAGATCATACATTAGAAAAACCAACAGATAATCCTGCGTCTAATATGGTTACAACAACTAGTCGGGATTCGAGTGGCTCTTTTAGTATGGGCACATACTATGCCAACTTTGTGGCTTCTAAAGTTGATCGAGCAGTATCGGTTAATAATGTGTCCGTATCGGGTAATCCTTATGGCGTTAGTGAGGTAGGAACTGTGGTCTTTGCTGTAAGCAATGCAGATGAAGTAGCAGATTTTACTTGCTCTATATCGGGAGAAGGCTTTGCTTTTGCTAACGGAACTTATGAGAATAGTGCTACTTTTGCTAACAATCAAATCACTATATCATACAAGTTCACTGCCTACAATGTAGCAGGAGGGTGCAAAGGCAAGATTACTTTGACCTCAAAAGGATTTGATGATGGCAGCACTAATTCAACTAAGTCAGCAGATTTGACCGCTACGGCAGATTTTACACCCCAATTCACGATTGCTGATTACAATTACAATAGCGATAATGAGGTATTGGTTGGTTCGCCCATTACGAATGGAAAGGATGCCCTAAACCCGACCAAGAATAATAAAGCAGCGGAGGCGCAAACGGCTGTAGATAGTAAGAATGGTACCATTTGGTCTGTTTGGCTGACTGATGATGCGCAGAACGCATTTACCATATCAGGTGTAGCAGACGAACAAGGAAAGTACCACCCTGAAGGCGGTAATGCTACTGTTACACTCTCTCCACAAAATGTGGATGCATATTCTGCTAAATTGCATATCGTTTGCACCTATTTCGACAAGAATGGTGTATCTGCGGAATCGGAAGAAAAAATAATCACATTGTCGGCTACCGCGGTTGCAAGTCAGCAATCAAAATTGACATTCAATAACCAAGAAGGATATGCGCATACCTTTGCAGATACCTATTGTGGTGAACGCATAGAAAATACAATCTCCCTTCGTGTAGAAAATGTGTCGGATTTAAGTGGTGTAATTCAAGGAGATGCGCATAATGTGTTTGCATATCGTCTCGAAAACGGACAAGTAACCGTATCTGTATTGTCTTCTGCTCCAGGCGATTATTCGGCGACATTGGTAGTGAAAGGAAAGAATGCACTTGCAGGACACGAAAGTGAGGTAACAAGTGCTACTATGGCTATGTCTGCCAAAGTTCGGCTGCGTACACCCGATTTGGTTGTACTTACAGGGCATTCGCAGAATACATTGCAATGGCAACCTGTGGTAGGAGCAACAAAGTATGTTTTAAAGGTGGGAGATACTCAGTTGGCAGAATTGGCGGCTGAGGCTATGGAGTATGTGCATACGGGGCTGACTGTAGGGCAATCTTATACCTACACACTTACTGCTGTTTATGAGTCGGATGAGCAATACAACACTTCGGCTACCATTACAGCATCAACGGGCGTTATCACGGCGGCGAGTGCAGCCAATACCGGTCTGCAAACGGGTACGGAGCATCCGACGAGTAACACTTTCCCGTATAAGGTGAAACGCGATGTGGACTTGACGGGGGCTTTCTCAAATGGGAAGGCGGCGTGTGATCTCTTGTATATCTTTGGTGTTACTACCAATACGGATGGTGCTACCTCTGTTGCCGGAGGCGTAACCTATCATACGGTAACTACAGCGAAGACTACCGCACCATCCAATGCCAAGACACCTTGCTATATCTACCAAAAGGACGGCGATAACTATCGTTATAAGGAGACTATTGACAATATGAATGTGGCATCCAAACCATCTCAGTTCAATTTTAAGGCAAATGGACAAAAGGTCTACTTTACCGGGTATTGTCCTGTGGCATCATGCGGATCTACTAAAGATGAAAATGGAGTGGTGTTTGTAGAAGGCGGACAAAATAGTACGATAGATTTTTATTTGGATGGTCTGCAAATGTATGCTCGTGTGAAGAGAGCAGATGGGCATGCAGGCAATGCGGAGACTGTGCAAATTAATTTAGGTACCACAATGTATGTTTTAGGGAGTGGTGCCGATTTTGTTTTCCAAAGTTCCTCAAAATCAAATGCTGCACCATTTTTGCCTTCTATCCATGTTCGCGGTGATAATACATTAAAAAGTACGCAAGGAAATGAGGTTTATGTAAATGCGATAATAAAGGAATTAACCGCCGGTCAGTATTCTGCACCATTACATATTTTGGTAACAAACGAAGAACAATACACAAATCTAACTATTGATGATATTTGGTATTCGACACATTCGGATGATGCAGAGCATGTGAATGGTTCTTTCCGACTTGTTCAAGCGGCAAACAATGCTCCTTCTATTGATTTAGGTAATGCTAAGAGTACTTTGAATATAGGTGGAGGTCAGATATATTTTAAGAATGCGATTCCTGTTTCTCCTCAATATAAAACAGCATTGGCAATTTCATATCGAACATATCAACAAGAGGCAAAAATTGGGCCTATAACAGCCACAGCAACAATGTATGGCCTCGGAAATGATCAAGCCGGGGGAACTGTTAATTTTAACGATGGCTCCATTCATTGTACACCATTGGATGCAAAGACAGTAGGAAACTATGGTTCTTATTATCGTGATTATACTTCGATGAAATGTCCGAAAAATACGCGAATCAATGGAGGAACCTATTCGTGCCGTATTTGGGCGTGTGAATCTGCTGCTTCTTTGGGTGCTTCGCCCACCAATCAGTATGGAGATTCGCTGAATATGATTGGTTTTGCAGTGGAGAAAAGTTCTTCGCCATATAATTTGGTATCGCCCATATCTTTTCCCGATAAGTATAAGTATAAGAATCAGACTTTGGCTCAATACTATATGAATCATACTGCTTATGGGCAAAATAGTATTACGGCAAATGCAAATGATTCTGTGTATTATATGTTGCCGAGTGATGAAGTAGTACAAGATGTAACTATGCAACCTTGGGCTTTGTGTCTTCCTGCATTAATAGCAGGAACCTCTGGCTATAGCCAACCTTTAGGTGGAGACATTTCAGTGCAATGCAATGCAACTACACAAACATCTCGTTTGCTATATGGAGTAATAGATACATATCTGAGGGATAATGCTCTTGATGGGTATAAAAGTCCAGAGGTGGGTGCAACGATTGAAATGAAAGACAAAGATTTACACAAGCAAATCCTCAATACTGCGGATTATTCTATAGAGGATAAAGTATATATGCTACTGCCTATAGTAGCCGACCAATGGCGAATGTTTGTTGCCCCATTTGATATAAGCAAGGTGTCCATCATTGAATCCTACTACCCTGAAGATATTGTGGTTAAATATAATCAAAATGTGGAAGAGGCACGCAGGATTCAATCACAGCGTACAATGGATTTGTTGTACTATTGTTGCGAGGGAATTGTGATGAATAAGTCGCAGTTCGATTTCGATGCGTTCAAAGGCTCATGGGTTAACTACACCAAGAAAACATACGGCTATACCCCTAAGATCGTGGAACTGAAGCACGCAACGGATGATAATTGGTTCGATGCGAACTATTATCTGTATCATTCGTCGGGTACTTGGGAGTATGACGGCACCAATTTCGTTACAGATTGGCAACCTGCTGCAGCCGAGAAGGTTACGCACGGCGATGCTGAGCATTCCGTCCTGATGAAGCAAGGTGAGGTTTATGCATTCGATTTCCCGTATATGGTAGGCGAGAACGACCATACAAAATGGGATTATTGGACGGGTAAATTCTTGCTATTGGAGGGATACGGACCGCAGACATTGCATGGTTCCGACTACGCCTCAGAGATAGTTGCCGATTATACGGTAGCAGGTTCTGCCGCTTTGCGTGGCAATGCTACCTTTGCTAATATAACGGTGCAGAAAGAGAATGCGTACTATTTATGGGAATCGGATGGCGAGAACCATAATAAGTATGTCAAGAATGCTGCTATTAGTAAGGACTTGGAGCCGGGTGAGGGCTTCCTCTTGGCAAACATACCTGCATCTAAATCGCCTGCTCGTGCTATCGCTATCAATACGGGTATCGTAACCTACGACACGGAGGATGGCACAGATGCAGAAACGAGTGTGCCGACGATAGCAGGCGGACATAGTCTGATAGTGAATAGCGTGGCAGGCGGTGTGGAGGTGATTCCCGTAGAGGCGCAGCAAGTGAGTGTCTATGGCTCGGCAGGGCAGTTGGTTGTTTCCGACTATATGACCGACGAGACGACCATCGCCCTCCCCGCAGGCATATACATCGTCCGCGGCGAGAAAGAGATGGTCAAAGTAGTGGTGCGATAGACTTCCCCAAGCCCCTCCAAAGAAGGGGATGTTGCACAGCGCGGGAACATGGGGTTCTCCGTTAACGAACTATATCGAAAAAAGTGATTTTTCAATGTTTTCGTATTAT
>OGRD01000102.1_pt1 | contig 62780 bp, 52 predicted proteins | sample 1553441 | NCBI WGS metagenome assembly OGRD01 (sample SAMEA2580106, study PRJEB22360) | human gut metagenome | biome: human gut; feature: human-associated habitat; material: faeces | place: Denmark | collected 2008/2010
CTCTTCGTCGTCGTGGCGGTCCCCGCCCCTGAATAGAGCAAGGAACAAGTCGATCGAGGCCATTAAGGCGATGAGCTCGAGCATGTTTCCCGTCCTTCCTAGGGCATCGCGCGACGATTTTAGGGATTCGCTCCATAACGGAAACCCCCTACGTTATCTATAACGAAAAAAATTTATTTTTTGCGAAATTATCTACAAAAGATTCGATTTCATCGAAATAAATCCAACGAAATTTACATTTCAATTTCCGATGAACCATGAAAAAAAGAGCCCCTTTCGAGGCTCGATGTTAAATGGATCAATTAAGCTTTGAAGGAGGAATAAGCCCCATAAAGGCTTAAGGCTCCGCCGACAAATCCGAAGACCGCCGGAAGAATGAAGCCCGTTCCGATGGATAGAAGCGCCGTATCTTCATCCGTTGCTCCCGAAACCGTTCCCGCCGCGAGGAAGATGTCTTTCCCAAAGAGGAAGATGACTCCGCTGGCCACAAGAAGAAGGAGGGTCAAGCCGAAGCTTATCGCTCCGATTTTGCCAGGAAGGAAGGCGCTGAGGAGTCCCGTCACCGCACCACAAACAAGGAAACTGAAGCCAACGATGAGCCAAGGCATTGAGTTGTATCCGTGTTTCTCATATTGGAAAATGAGATCGTAAGCCGATCCGCGGCCTGCGGGGACGTTGCCGATTTTGCCAAAGGCTTCGCCAAACAATCCGAAAATGGCAACGAGGGCGCAAAGGGTCACGACGATGCCGAGGAATAGATTTAATTTTTTGCTTTTCATCACTAAAAACCTACCAGGCGAAAGTATAACGTTCTCTTTTCAAGAGGACAACCTTCTAATTTTCGCTTTTGACTGGATTTTGCTTCTTTTTGCTTGCTAGCAGCAGCCAAACAATGGGGATGAGGGACAAAAGGGCCGCCCCCAAGGTTACGAGGAACATCATCTTGTCGGGGCTTTTTTCCATCGCCCCGTATTCATTTTCGACCATTCCGCTTTGGAAAACCGCGCTGGAGAGATTGCTACCAATCACCATGGGGAGCATGACGGCAAAAACCATGCGGACGGATTGATAACTGCCCACGTCTTCACTAGGCGTATAGTCCCGGATGCTCGCGCCTAAAGAGGCCGTTCCTAACAAATACCCCGCAATCATGCAGGTCCCAAAAAGGCAATCGAGCCCAAAGGAATCGCCGGAAAAGAATAATCCCAATGCTCCACCAGCCATTAAAACGACGGACGGAATCAAAACCTTCCCCTTGCCGATTTTTTCCATGAAAATACCAACGACGATCGTGAGGAGGCTGGCAATTCCAAGAATGATGCCAAGCCCCGCGTAGAATCCCATTCCTTGGAAGGCTTCCATTTTTTGGAAATATACAAGGAAATAGGGCATGAAACTGTCGACCCCGATATTAAAGAAGAGGAAGGCAAGCAAAGCGATATAGAACAAAGGGTTCGTTTTGACTTTTTTAGGCGTAAAGCCGACGAACATTTGCTTGAAATAATGTTCTTCGCGATTCGGCAAGCAGCTGTCTTTGGGAAGCAAGAAGAAACTAGTGATGCCAGCTGCGCTAGTCAAAACGCCAAAAATCAGGAAGAAGTAGAACCAAGGCCTAGCCACTTCCGAAGCCGATTTGGTGGCATCAGGAATTCCTAGCCCAAGGCCAACAAGCATCATAACGGCCAAGGATACCAAAGGAAGTACGCTTAACACGCTTTCGACCATGGGCCGATTCTTTTCACTCGTTTGATCGGTTACATAGGCGTTAAAACAGGCATCGTTTGCCGTGGAGCCAAAGAAAGTCATGATGCAGTCGACGATGACGTTAAAAACTCCAACTAGCATTAGGGCTTTCGCCCCCGCTCCCCCACTTAGGGCTTCCATGTTGGATAAGGACATTACGCCAAAAAGGAACACGAAAACGCCCCAAATCGTATAACCTGCAGAGATGAAAATTCGTCGTTTTCCCAGTTTATCGGAGAGGGCCCCTAGGAAAAAAGTCGTTAATGTCGCAACAACCGCGGAAGCGGTGGTCATCCAATTGATGTGATCGGTCGTGTGGGATTGAGAATACACCCAAAGATTGATGTAATTATTTTCGATCGCCCAGGCGATTTGACCAAATAATCCAATCAAAACGATGGAAATCCATCTTCTTGCCCCTAAGGAGCCTTCTTTTTCTTTCATGGCTTTACCTGCCTTTGGCAAATAGTATAGGCGAATTCGAAGAAATAGGTTAGACTATTCGAGATTGGAGTTGCCATGAATTTCTCTGCCTTGCCTTTTGCTTGCTATGCTTTCTTTGCTTTTTTTCTCGTCTCGACAGCGTTAGAACTCTTTTTCGCCTTCTTGGAATGGGAATTGCCGCGAAAAATCGTAAAGCCTTTTTGCGTCGCTTTTTTAAGCTTGATGTTTGCCTTTTGGCATCCCGATATTTGGTGGGTGGCTTTAGGATTTGCCTTTGGCGCGATGGGAGACGTGCTGCTTATTTTCAAACACAAGGTATGGACGTTAGTCACAGGGACGATTTGCTTCTTTCTGAACCACCTTTCCTTCATTTTCACCTCTTTTTGGATTTCGGTTCCGATGCCTGCCTATCAATATTGGGTTTTTGGCGGAATTGCCGCCCTGATTTTAGCCACGGGATATCCCTTGCTTCATAAAGCCATCAAAACCCCGGGATTAGCCGCGGGAGGAGTGATCTACCTTGCCTCTATCGTGTTGGATTTGGTTGCAGTGGTTCTCGCCCTCGTGAATAAAATGCAGCCCGTTGGCTATTTCAACCTCGCGGGCATGCTTTGTTTCTGCGTCTCCGACGCCTATTTGGTGAAAACCTTGTTTATCCAAGACGACAAAAGAAGAGATTTCTACATCATGGGCACCTATTTGTTGGCCCAAGTTCTCATCCTCTTTGGTTTTGGCTTCTATTTTTGAGACAAATATTCGACCAATTTAGCAATCGCTTTTCCTCGGTGGGAGAAGCGATTTTTGATTTCCTCGCTTGCTAGGCCAAAATCGATATCAGCTTCCTGGCTATGAAAGATGGGATCATAGCCAAAACCATGAGTCCCACTGGGAGCAAATAGAATAGTTCCGGGGCACTCCCCATCAAAATAAAGGGGGGCGTCCCCTGCCTTTTCGATCAAGCAAAGGGAGCAATGGAAGCAGGCGAAGCGGTCTTGTTGGCCTTCTAAGCGTTTCATCACGACATCAAACACCGCGGGAAATCCCCCGTTTTGCTTCGCGTATCTCGCCGTATGGATGCCGGGTTCATTGCCCAAAGCACGAATTTCTAGTCCCGAGTCATCGGCTAAAACGGGGTAGGGCGAACGGCCGGAAAGATCGAAGGCCTTGATGAATGCGTTTTCTCGGTAGGTGGTCCCGTTTTCTTCGGGATCAGAAGATAAGCCTAAATCTTTGGGAGAGACTATTCGGTAACCTAGAGGTCCTAAAACCTCTTGAAATTCCAGAACTTTTCCTTGGTTGCTTGTGGCTAATAAAATCGTTTTGCTCATAAACGGGATTATAGGAGTGAGAGGAGAAGCGGAAAAGGAAAACTCGTAGACGACAGCCAAGCTTGCCATCTCCTGAAATAAATAGGGAATAAAAAACCCCGGCTTTGAAGGTCGGGGAAGTGTTTGCAGTTGGAGCAGGTGACGGGAATCGGACCCGCATAACCAGCTTGGAAGGCTGGTGTTCTACCACTGAACTACACCTGCAAACCTGGCGGACCATACGAGATTCGAACTCGTGATCTCTTCCGTGACAGGGAAGCATGTTAGACCGCTACACCAATGGTCCGTAGCGGGCATTATCATAGCACGGCATTACGCCCTGTCCAAATGTTTTTTGCGAGTTTTTCAAAAAAATAGCGGAAGAGGTGACTCCCTATTTTCTTGTCGCGCACAGGGAAGGAATAACGCGCTATAATTTTAAAAAGGAAAAGCAACTTCCCCGTGAAACAAGAAAACAAGGGCAAAATCATTCGAATTGCTATTTGCGTTTTCTTCTTTCTTTTGGCGGGTTTTCTGCAATGGATCGATTCACGCCTCCCTTTATTTTGGCATCGCCTGTGCGGGCTTTGCGCCCACGCGACTTTTTTGTCGCTGCTTCTTTATTGGTGTGCCTTGCTTCGTCTCCGCATCGTGGATAAGCCAACGCGACTCTATTTGACCTTGGCAGGATCGCTATTAGTTTTGTGGTTGGCATTTCGCTGGATGAAATACGATTTTGTTCCTGGGGGAGGAAGGGCGAGCCGATATCTTTGGTATCTTTATTACCTCCCCCAATGCTTTGCTCCGTTACTAGGGTTCTATGCTTCCTTTGGGCTATTGCGAAAGAAGAACCGCCCCATTCCCTGGCCCTTATATCTTCTTTATATTGCTCCTACGGTTTTGCTGCTCCTTATTTTGACCAACGATTTTCATCAACTTGCCTTCCGTTTCCCTAATGGTTTGGAAAACGCTGGGGATGATTATTATTTTGGTCCCGTGGCTTATCTTGCCATTACCTGGTTTGCCATTATGACGTTATCTTGCATCGCTTTGTTTTTCTATCGATGTGGGAATTCGGCGGCGAGAAAAAGGATGGGGGCCTTAGTCGTGGTCACGGCTTTGCTTGCTATTTTTGGGGCGATTTGTTTTCTTTTTTCCCTCGATTCTTACAAGGTTCCAGAAATTTATTGTTTTGGGTTTTTGCTGTTTTTTGAAGTTTCCATTCAGATTGGGCTTATTCCCGCTAACGACAACGACGCTTATTACTATTCCCGTTCCCATTTGGATTTCTTTTTGATGGGGAAAGACCAAAAAGTCCATTACGCTTCCTGCCACGAACTTCCTTCTCCGTCAACCATCCAAAAAGCCTTGGAAGAAAAGGAGTGCTTTGAAGGAAATATCCGCCTGCGTTCCCATTCCATTTCCGGAGGAACCGCATTTTGGGCGGAGGATCTGCGTTCCGTTTTGAATTTGCTAGAAGAAAGAAAAAAATTAAACCGGGAATTGGAAGAGCAACGCGAATTATTGGCCTACGAAAACTCCTTGAAGGAAAAAAGAGCCACCGCAAAGGAAAAGAACCGTATTTACGATGAGGTCAACGCCTCCATTCAAACGGAAGCGGAGCAAACGTTAAAAATTCTAAAAATCCTCCAAGAGAAGCCCGAAGAATTTGAAAAGGGGATGCGGGATGTCTGCGTGCTCGCTTCCTTTATGAAGCGCCGCGCCAATTTGGAATTGCTCGCCTCTCAAAAAGAAGACATGGACATTCAAGAAGTGGAATGGGCCATCCAAGAAACTTTGAAAAAACTAGAAAACGAGGGGATTTTGACTTCCTTACTCTCGAAAGCTCGTGGGTTTTACCCCTCCTCGCTTTGTGTTGCCCTTTTCACTCAATACGAAGAGGTCTTGCGTTCTTTTTATCCAAAGTCCGGGGCTGTTTGCTGTACCTTGTTTGGAGAAGAAAACTCTTTATCCCTGCGTGTTCAGCTTTCTTGTTTCTCCTCTCCTGGCAGCCTCCCTTCTATGCCCGTTATTTCGGGGTGGAAAGGCCAAGCCCATCCAGAAGAGGAAGACGGGGAAATGGTTTGGATTTTAAGCTATACGAAGGAGGAAGAAACGTGAAGTTCTTTGAATTGCCTTCCTTTGCCCAGACCCTTCTTTTAGGATGGACCATGCTTCTATTCATCGGCTTTGTGGCCCTATCGATTTTGTCGCTAGTTCGCCAATTCAAAGTTGGGATCCTTTCTTGTCTTTTATCGATTTTGCTCTTCGCGTCTTTATTCGCTTTGAATTTTAGCAAGAAATGGAATAACGACTCCCCTCTCCCCACGCCTAGTTGGGCCGTCTATTTATCCAATGGTCTTTTCTCTATTTTGTGGATCCTTGGGCTAATCGGATATTTGTCTTTGGATAAAAACCGCTTGTCCGCGCGTTCCCCTCGCGAAGCCATGGATGCTTTTGACGTAGGCATTTGCTTTTATTCCCAAGACGGCCTTCCTTGCCTCGTTAATCTCAAAATGAATGAATTAAGCGAGAAATTAACTGGCTTCACTTTATCGGATGCGAACGCCTTTTACGAACGCCTTCAAAAAGGAGATGTTCTAAAGGAAAACCAACCAATCCGTTTAGGAAAGGAACCGATTTATCTTTGTGAAGACAAAGAGGCGTACGCTTTCCTTTGTTTTGATGTAGAAGGCGACAAACGGGGAAGGAAAGAGCTTTTGGCCCACAAAGTCACCGAACTCTATCACTTGTCCCAAGGACTCAAAAAACAAACGGAGGAACGGGAAGAATGGAACCGTCGCCTAAAGGAATATGGTTTCCAAGTCGAAAACTACATTCGTGAAAAAGAAATCTTAAGTGCCAAGATGCGCGTCCATGATGGCTTTGGTAAATGGATTTTGGTGACGGAACGGAAACTGCTTTCCCCTTTGTCCCGTGAAGAACAACTCGCGCTGATTGCCCAATGGGAAAAAGGACTTTCCCTCATCAAAACGGGGCAAGAAGAGGAAGAGGGGGACTCCCTTGATGAAGCGGAATCCATCTCCAAGGATTTGGGCGTTGAGCTTCTCTTCCACGGGGATAAACCCAAAAACCCCGATCAACGAAAACTGCTTTTCCTCGCCCTCGTCACATGCTTGAATAATGCCGTGGCCCACGCCCATGCAACGCGACTTGATGTGGATATCACCTCGTCTCCTTTTGGCTTTTCCATCCAAAATAACGGGGACGTACCACGAAAAACGATTATCGAAGGCGGCGGATTAACCGCCTTAAGGAAAACGGTAGAGAAAGAAGGAGGAAGAATGGAAGTAACCAGTCAGCCCTCTTTCCGCTTAACGATTACCTGGAGGGAATAAGATGAAAAGAAAATGGAACGTGCTGGTGGTGGAAGACCAAGCGATGCCCGCGGAATTATTCAAGCAATGGATTCAGTCCTCTCCCGATTTTAATTGGGTTAAAACGATTCGCTCGGCGGCTTTAGCGGAGTTCTATTGCCTTTCTTCCCCCGTGGATATGGTGCTGATGGACATCGTGACCTTGGAAGGGGCAAGCGGTCTAGACGCGGCGATGCGCATCAAGCAAAAGAAGAAGGACATTAAGATTATTTTGGTGACCTCGATGCCCGAATGTTCCTATCTTGAACGGGCAAAGAAAATGGGGATCGAAGGGTTTTGGTATAAAGAAATTAGCCAAGAATCCATCCTCTCCGTTATGGAAAAAGTGGCAAGCGGAGAAATCGTTTACCCTTCTTCCTCCCCCTCGGTGAAACTAGGCTTAGCCTTAAGCGAAGAATTTACGAAACGGGAACTGGAAATCCTCCGTCTTATCACAGGAGGATATAGCAACCAAGAAATCGCCGAGAAGTGCAATATCTCCCTCAACACGGTTCGGAACCATGTGGCGAATATGCTTCTTAAAAGCGGATTCCGCAACCGCATCGAACTTGCGGTACGCGCCCGGGAAGCTGGGCTCGTGATCATGGAACGAGGCGAAGAAGATTTTTAGTTCATAAAATAGTCCGAGCGGACCCCTCTAGGGCCTCCTTTCCTTTTTATAATCCCCCTAAACAAAGGAGACACCTATGAATTTGAAGAATAGACGAGCCCCTTTTCTAGCCTTGGTCTTGGCCACATTAGCCTTGACGGGGTGCGGAGGGGGTGGGGGCGATAAACCGTCCTCAACAAAGCCGGAACCGGGAACAAGCAGCAGCGATGTCCCAACCCACCAATTCGAGAAAGCGTGGTCCGCGGATGAAAACTACCATTGGCATGCCTGCACGATTGCCGGGCATAGCGATACGAAGGACAAAGCCGCCCATACCTGGGACGCGGGAGTCGTCACGACCCCGGCGGACTATGGAAAAGACGGCGAGAAAACCTTTTCCTGCACCGTCTGCGGCAAAACCAAAGTGGAGAAGCTTCCCGCTTTGCAAGCGCAAACCAATTCCATTTACCTCAACAAAGATGTCGTAACCACAAAGGAATACGACCGTCAAGCGTTTGCCTTTACTCGGGATCAATTCACCTTTGAAGGAGACGGCGCCTTCTCCGTGGAATATAAAACGAAAGGAGCCGAAGACGCTACCTATATCGAAGAGGCTCCCACTGTTCCTGGAACCTATACGGTGAAAGCCTCGGTAGAAGCCACCAAAGCTTATCTAGCTGCTTCCTTAACGTTTGATTGCACAATCCGTCCGAAATCCATCAGCGGCCCCATTAATTTGAAGCTCCCTTATAACGGAGGTCTCGAATATGAGCTATCCGATGCCACTTTAAAAACGATGGGGTTATTCGAAGACGACGATGTGCTCGTCACGTTGCTTTTTGAAGACAAGGCCGTGGGATCGACCTTGGATCTATGGGAAGAAGAAATCACGGTTCGCCTAGAAGGAAAAGATGTGGGCAAATATTCCTTTAACCCCTCTTCTTTCGCCGCTGAAATCGTCAACAACATCCTGCGCCTCCCCAAGAATTTGAATTTCAAACGCAATGCCAGCGTGGAGAATTGGGATGGTGTTTATCGCTTTACTTCCGCGGATGGGGTGAGTGAAGGACAGGAAGTCTGGGCGAATAACCACGTCACGAATGTTTATGCCCCCGGCAAATATTCCTTCCCCGTCTCCGAACTCACCATCGATGAAACGGGCTATGAACTCGATCCCCAAGATGCGACCCGCATCGTAAATCTAGAAGTCGTCGATGATGAAAAGCCCTATGCGGTGGCTCAAGAAATCATTACGATTTCGGGCCGTGGCGTCGTTGCGCTATGCACGATCCCCGCGGGTACCATCCATAAAGGGGATACCCTTATTCATTCGGGAACGGGAAAAGCGGTCACCGTCAAAGCGATCGAAATGGGCCGTACGCAAATCGACTCCGCCAACCGTGGCACCAAACAACCCGGCTTATTGCTAGAAGGAATTACCAAAGCCGAAGTTCTCCGTGGCGACCTCTTCTATGAGGATGGAACCAAGACGACCTATCAACGGTTCGAAGCGGAATTCACCTTGGGAACTGATGTCGGCGTCAATGCTCTAGGAAGCGGCACGTTCATTGAAATCGGCCTGTATGATTACCGCGAAGAAAAAGACGGGGCCTTCTCCACAAGCAAAGCCGCCTCCTATAAAGCCAAAATTGTGGATATCAAAAACGAAGGGAACAGTTTTCTACTCAAAGGGCAAACGGGAACGATTGTGGTGGAAACTGACTTAAAAACCGCGCTTTGGAACGGAATGTCCGCCCGCATCCGTTACTCCAACAAAACCATTGGGGAGTGCACGATCAATAAGCTCCATAGCCACACGGAATCCTTCGCCAACTACGGTCTTTGCCAATCTTGCCATTACGACAAGACGATCAGCATGGAAGAAGACCAATCCAACCCCGGGACCTTCGAGGCAAGCATCGCCTATGCCGAAACGAGGTATGACTATTATTTCGTGGTCACCTTGCCGATTCCCGAGGCCGGAAGCGCTCATGAAAACGAAGACTATATGTTCTCTTTCGTCGCAAGCGAATTTGCGTTCCTTGGAGCCTATAACCATGAAACTGGCGCCGTGGTTACCCCAAGTGCGGACTATTACAAAGGAGACGGCTCGACCATCGTGTTCCATCTCCGCGCTTTGAAAAACACGTCGAACGCTTACGTTTCCATCACGGATAACTTCGCCTGATTCGAGAACCTAACGTTAAAATTCTCCGTAATAAGAAGGGGTGCCTCAGCATGGGGCGCCCTTTTTGACGGGTTTAAAACAGGATTGCCGTGTTTCAAAACTCTTTGGGCTTAATGCAACGTGTTTCTTACGGCTAAAAAGTGGCAGCGTTTTATATTAGGAGGCAGATTTCCACCGCCATCGCGCTGATGGTTCGACAACTGGGAAAGCCGATATTGCGCCCCCATTCCCTTTTAAAAGGGATGGGATTATCATAATGGCAATGTATAAACTCATTTACGCGGACGATGAGGAAGCCACGCGCAGCCGTTTAGCTTCCGTTTTAAAGGATAATTCCGACTTCGAGGTTCTGGGATGCTATGAAAATGGCTACGACGCCTTGGAAGCGGCGGGATCCTTCAATGATTTGGATGTTTTGATCACGGACATCAAAATGCCTTTCGTGTCGGGATTAGAACTAGCCAAAACCCTAAAAGAAACCCACCCCTTGCTTCAGGTCATAATCCTCAGCGGTTACGATGATTTTGATTATGCCAAGCAAGCGATTGATTTGGACTGCGTGGCTTATTTGTCCAAACCTTTATTAAAATCAGAACTTTCGGCGGCTTTAGCCAAAGCCAGAGACCGTTTGGACCAATTCGCTAAGGTTCAGCAAGATGACCAAGAAAGCGTGGAGCGCCGGGGCGCCTTCTTAAAAGCGGAGCGGAACACGGATTTATTGCGTCTTTCCACCTTGAAGGAGATTTCTCCGAAATTCTTATCCAAACTTCAAACCGATGGCATTGTCATTCACGACGCGGATTTTCTCCTTTTGGCTTTATTTGATTCCGATCGCGAGGAAGACACCCTCAATTACGACTCTTTGGAAACCGCTCGTTTTGTTTTAGAGCAGGGCCTAACCTCCGCGTTTGGTTCAAGCATTCCCTTCTTCACCTTTGAACCTTCGAGTTCTTTAGGCGTTTTGTTTGTTTCCCCGACCCCCTTTGAAAAAGATTTGATTGAAAGCAAACTCGCTTTTCTTCTCGCCTCTTTGAAACGGGCTTCGGGACTCAGTTTCTCTGTGGGCGTGAGCGAATCCGCCTCCCCTAAAGAAGAAGGGTTCTCCTACCGCAAATTATTTCGTCACACCAAATGGGCTTTGGGTTTCCGCGCGATTATGGGCGATGAGCTCGTTTTGTTTTACGATGACCTCGCCTTGCAACAAAAGAATTTCGGCAAAGTAGACGAGAACGACTTCAAAGACATTTCCTATGCCGTGCTTTATGGCAAGGAAGAAGAAGCCAAAGAAATGGTGGATCGGTTACTAGACAACGTCTTCAGCCTTCGTTTTAAGGACAGTTATTTGCTGGTTCTCAATACTTTGCTCGACGCCTTGTTAAAAAGCTGCATTGCCTTGGACCAACTATACGGCCAATATAAAACCCACATGGATTTGATCTCGGAACTCTATGCCAAAAAAGGAAAAGAAGGGACCCGTGTATTCTTCTTTGACCTCATCGCCGAGATTGTCACGATCAATAGCGGCGTCCGTAGCGTCGGAATCGATGGGGCTTTTACCCGCATGGTTCAATACATCGAATCCCATTACGAAAATCCTTCCTTGACCGTAGACGAAGTAGCGAAACGCCTTGGCTATTCTTCCTCCTACGTCTTCGCCTTATTTAAAAAACATGGGACTTCTTTTACCAAAACCTTGACGAAAAAGAGAATGGAAGAAGCCAAACTCCTCTTGGCTGACCCTAGTAAAAAGATGGCGGAAATCGCCTCTCAAGTCGGGTACGAAGACCCCTATTATTTCTCCCACTGCTTTAAAAAATATTTTGGCATGTCGCCTTTAGAATATCGAAAACAATGAAACGCAAACCCCGTCCTTTCTCCATTAAATTGCTATTGCCAATCGAATTGGTTTTAGCGTGTTTAATCGCGGGAACAATCGGCGCCGCCTATTATCTTTTTGCTACCAATGTTGCCACTAGTGCCAATCAAAACTTCTTGGCGACCGGGGAACAATTGCTCAGTACTTATGACTCTTATTTTTCCGGCGTTTTCCGCAATAGTGAGGTGCTCGTTACCCGCTATAACGAAGCGACGAAGGACGAAACGACCTGCGCTTCCTCCATGGAAGATTCTTTGCTTGGCCTCATGGCTTTGAAAGAAGAGATGATTGGGGGAGCGGCCTACAAAGCGTCTACAGGCGAGTTGATTACCAAGGCCGGCAAAGGCCATTTCCCGACGAATGCCCAAGAAGAGAAGTGGTTTCAAAGCTCGACGGGGACGGAAGCGGATCGCTTGATTCCCACCTTATCGCTTCAGGAAAATCCCCTTCCCGCCTATCCCCACGCCTTTACGCTATCGCGCTACGCAAGCAATGACCGCGATGAAAATTTTGACGCGGTTCTCCGCTTGGATTTTTCGTTCTCCGCCATCGCTAGTTCCCTCTCGGATACGGCCTTAGGCGAAGGGTCCCATTTCGTGATTTATGACAAGGAATACCGGGAGGTCTATTCCTCGGACCCCGCCAATTTCGAAGGAAAAAAGAGCATTTTGTCGCGCCTAGTTGCCGGATCAAGCGACTTCACCCTTTCTGGACACCGCTATTTTGTCTACGCCTCCAGTATTTCTAGCACCTCGTGGCGGTTAGGCGTTTTCCTGAACCGTGACGCCACCCAAAAGGCGATCCAAACGTTCGGCTTGACCATCGGCCTAACGGGCCTTGCCCTTTTTCTTGTCGCCGGGTTTGCTTGTTTTTGGCTTTCTTCCCGTGCCATCCGCCCCGTCTCGGCTCTTAGCCACCAAATGGCTCAAATCGTGAGTTTAGAGGACATGCCTTCCCTTCGTCTTCCCATCACGGGGAGCAAAGAAGTCATGGAGCTGGATGCCTCGTTCCAAGCGATGATATCCCGCATCGAAGAACTAACGCAATCCATCATTGTTGAAAAAGAAGAGCAACGGAAAAGCGAATTGCTCGCTCTTCAAAATCAAATTAACCCTCATTTTCTTTACAATACGCTAGATAGCATTCTTGCTTTAATCGACAAGAAAGAAAACGACAAGGCAGAAGAGATGGTTGTGACGTTGTCTCGTTTTTTCCGCATTTCCATTAGCCGAGGCCAGAACATCATTCCCTTGAGCAAAGAAATCGAGCATGCGAAAAACTATCTTTTAATTCAAAAACTCCGCTTCGGAGACGCGTTTGATTACGAATTTGACGTGGATGCGGGTTTACTTGCCATGAACGTGGTTAAACTCATCCTTCAGCCCATCATCGAAAATTCCATTAATCATGGTTTAAAAGAAGGACAAAAAGGGACGATTCGCGTGAGGGGATATCGGGACTCCGGCTTCGTTCGTCTCGATATTTCCGATGACGGATATGGCATGAGCCCAAAAAAGAAACAGGAATTGGAACAATCATTGCGCGAACAAACTCCTGCTCAGGGAGTGGGGCTAAAAAACGTTTATCTCCGACTGAAAGTTTATTATGGAAGCAAAGCCGATGTGACGATTTCTAGCCAGCTGGACGTAGGGACGACGGTGTCGCTATGGATTCCGGAAAAAGGAGGCAAGCAATGAAAAGAAAACTTCGAGGTTCTTTCCTTTTGATTCCTTTGATTTTGGCATCCTGCTCCTCTAAGCAAAGCCAAGCGCATCTATTTGTTTACGACACCAAGGACGCCTTCTTGAATGAGATGACGGAGAATCTTGCCTCCCGAATGGAAGAAAAAGGGGTGGAGCTAAAAATCCACGACGCGGAAAGAAAGCAAAGCACGCAGAATTCCGACGTGATGGAAACTCTTCCCGTTTCGACAGGGCCCTTGTTTTTGAATCTAGTGGACCGCCTGAGCGCCAGTTTGATTTTAGAAAAAGCGGAACAAAACGATTGCCCCTTGCTTTTTGTGAACCGCGAGCCTTTAAAAGAAGATATCGAAAGAAGTGCGTGGTCGAAGCGAAATACCTTTTATGTTGGGGCAGACCCTTCCTATCAAGGACTGGCACAAAGTCAAATTGTGGGGCGTTATCTTCCTAAATCGGCGGAATTCGCCTCCTCCCCTTTCGATAAAAACGGCGATGGGAAATTGCAGATCGTCCTGTTTCGGGGCGAACTCTCCCACCAAGATGCGGAGTCGCGCACGCGGTATTGCTTAAATGGGTTGCGCAGCCAAGGATTTGATTTGGATATCCTGGAAGTTTGCTACGCGGATTGGGAACGGGAAAAAGGCTACGAATTCATGAAGCGAATCGATTTGAACGAAGAAAACGTGGAATTACTTTTGTCCAATAACGATGAAATGGCGTTGGGGGCCATCGATTATCTATTGGAGAAAAACCCGGACCGAGAAGACTTCATCGCCCATCACTTCCCCATTGTTGGAGTGGATGGAACGGAGGAAGGAAAGAAAGCGGTAGACGAAGGTTTGATGCTAGGGACTGTCATTAACGACGCCGAGATGCAAGCCTCGATTTTAGCATCGCTATATTTCTCGTTTTTAGAAGGAACCTCCCTGCCGGAAGGGGACGAAAAGACGAGCGTTGATGGGAATTTTTACCGCGTTCGCGGCGAAATTTATTCCCGAATATAATTCACCATAGTTTGATTGGAATGTATTTTTTTCCGAATTTAGTGTAGGGTTTCCCATTTTTTTGGTAGCGCTTTCAAAGGAAAATGCTAACGTATCAAACGAGCGCATTCGATTGAAAGTTCTCGTTGAAACATTGGGAATTAAAGGAGGAAATATGAAAAAACATTTAATTCCATTATTTGCTCTTGCTAGCGTTGGCTTGCTAGCATCCTGCGGTGGCAGCTCCGAATTCGATCTCGCCGCCCACATTGCCGATGGAGAACTTGGCTACGTCATTCTCGTCGGGGAAGATGGCAACCCCGAAGCCATCGACCGCACCGAAGGCTGCATTAAGGCGATGGACGCGGTTGCCGCCAAATACGGCCTTAAAGCCAAAATGCTCGAGAAGACCACGTCCAAAGACGGAAACGGCGCTTCTTGGAGCGACACCCAAGCCAAGATCCTCATGGAATCCTGGGTTGGCAAACACGGAAGCAAAATCGACTTTGTCATCTCCAATAACGATGGCATGGCCGTTGCTGCGAGCTCCGTCCAAACCTTGGAAGCCAAGACCCCAATTGTTGGCTTCGACGCGTTGAAGACCGCCTGCAACATGATCAAGGAAGGCACCCTCGCTGGTTCCGTTTCTCAAAACGGCACCGACCAGGCCTATAGCACCGCGATCGTTCTCGGCAACCTCCTTGCTGGAACCGAAGACGTCACCACTGGCTATAACGGCAATGCCGAACTCGACAAAGGACAAGTGGCTTCCCACATCGTCCAAACCAAACTCGCGGCCGTCACCGCCGCCAATGCGGACAAATACAAACCGGGCTCCTATGTGACCCCGACCGTCTCCACGCTCACTGGCAAGAAGATTCTCTATTGCCTCTATGACGCCAAAGACAACTTCGTTAACGAAACCTACGCCAACGACCTTCCCCACTACATCAAGGCCTTAGGCGGCTCCTCCAAGGAACTCAAGGGCGAAAACGACAACCCGAAGATGCTCGAAGCGGTTCGTTCCGCTAACGGCTCTGATAGCTTCGATGCTTATGCCTTCAACATCCCTGAACACAGCACTTGGCAAGAATACCTCAAGATTGCCGGCTATGAATTCGATGGTTCTGGCAATTGCACCAAAGAAGGCAAACCCGTCGTCTTCTTCAACCGTCAACCGAAGACTGGAACCGATGTTGCAGACCTCAGCAAATTCCACAATGTCTATTTCGTCGGCACCGGATCCACGGGCCAAGGCGAAGTCCAGGGCAAGGTCATCACCGACTGGTTTGACGCCAACATGCCGCAGAAGTAATTCTAGCGGTCGCTAAAGGAAACAAGGGGCGCCTCGAATGAAAAAGAAGCGCCCCTTCTATTAGAAGGAGACCCTATGGACGGAAACAAAACGAACGTCTTGGAGATTCGCCATCTCTCTAAGAGTTTCGGAAAAAACCGCGTTCTCCATGACATCAACCTCCAAGTCAAAAAAGGCACCGTCCTTGGCTTGATGGGCGAAAACGGCGCAGGAAAGAGCACGATGATGAAGTGCCTTTTTGGCGTTTATAGCATGGATGAAGGCGATGTATTGCTCGATGGCAAGCACGTGAATTTCAAAGACCCGAAAAACGCGTTGGAGAACGGAGTTGCGATGGTCCACCAAGAATTGAACCAATGCTTGGACCGGACGATTCTAGACAACCTCTTCCTCGGACGTTATCCCACGCGCTTTGGAATGGTGGATGAGAAGGCGATGTTAGAGAGTGCGAAAGCCCTCTTTGATCGGCTGAACATGGACATCAACCCGAAAGCGGTGATGCGCACCATGAGCGTTAGCGAACGCCAAATGGTTGAAATCGCTAAGGCTGTTAGCTACGATGCCAAAATCATCGTTTTGGATGAGCCGACGAGCTCGCTCACGGAACGCGAAGTCAAAAAGCTTTTCAAAATTGTGAGTGACCTTCGCGAAAAAGGCGTTTCCTTTGTCTACATCTCCCACAAAATGGATGAGATTTTTGAAATCTGCGACGAAGTTTCCGTCTTGCGTGATGGTCAGCTCATCATGACGAAATCCACCAAAGAAACCAACATGGAAGAACTCGTCTCCGCCATGGTCGGACGTTCGCTTAGCCAACGCTTCCCCCCGGTAGACAATGTTCCGGGCGAAGTCATCTTCGAAGTAAAGAACCTCTGCACGCGTTACGCTCCCAAACTATCCGATGTTTCTTTCTCCGTGAAAAAAGGAGAAATTTTTGGGATTTATGGCCTTGTCGGCGCCGGAAGAACGGAATTATTGGAAACGATCTTCGGGCTCCGCACCATTCGTAGCGGCGAAATCCTTTACAAAGGCAAACCTCTCCACTTCAAAGGGGCGAGCGACGCCATCAAATACAATTTCGCTTATTTGACGGAAGAAAGAAAAGTATCCGGAATCTTCCCCCGTGGAGACCTCACCTTCAATACCTGCATCTCGAGCCTTGGCAAATACATCAATGGTTTCTATATCAGCGATGCCAAAATGAAGGAAGCCACGGAACGGGAAATCAAAATGATGCATACCCGCTGCATGGGAGCCGATGACAGCATCATGGCTCTTAGCGGCGGCAACCAGCAGAAAGTCATCATTGGAAAATGGCTGGAAACCACGCCAGACCTTCTCCTCCTCGACGAACCGACCCGAGGAATCGACGTCGGGGCCAAATATGAAATCTATCAATTGATCATCAATTTGGCGAAAGAAGGGAAGACCTGCCTTGTCGTTTCCAGCGAAATGCCAGAAATTCTTGGCATCACCAATCGCATTGCCGTTATGAGCAATTACCATCTCAGCGGCATCGTGGATACGAAATCCACCAACCAAGAAGAACTGCTCCGCCTAAGCGCGAAGTACTTATAAAGGAGTCAACTTAGCTATGGAAAACATCAATTCTCCTGCTTATGAGGAGTTGAGAAAAGACCTCGCCGAGCGTCAAGCGCGCATTGATGCGCTTTGCCAAGACGGCGAGAAGCGGATCAAGGACCTTGGGAACGAGATCCGCAGCGTCCGCAACAATCGGCAAATCCCGAAGGAGACCAAAGCCCAAATCATCGATAGCGACAAAAAGATGATCGAGGAAGCCAAAGCGGTCAAGGCGTCGAAAAAAGAAGAACTCGCCAAAGAACGTGCTAGCTTCTACGTCGCGGCCAAGAAAGGCTATCAAAGCTTCCTCAACGAAAAGAAAGCCGCTAACAAAGCGGAAAAAGAAAGCGCGGCGGCCCTTCGCAAAGAAGCACTGGCCAAAGCGGCACAAGAACATCAAAATCGGATGGCAGCCCTTCGCGAAAAGAAGGCAGCCGGAGCTTCGAAAGAAGAAATCCGCAGCGAAACCATCGCGATGCACAAAGCTTATGCCCTTGCCAAGGAAGACGCGGAATCCGCTTATTCGGAAAAAGTCACCAACAACAAAGATGACCTCCATTCCCTTTATTTGGAGCGTTCCAACGCGATTAAAGACGCCTATGATGGCCATGCTCCGATTCAAGAAAAAATCGCGGATCATTTCGAGAATTATCGCTACAAATTCAGCCTCCGCGATTTCATCTTCAATAACGGCCTCTATTTCGTGATTTTGCTTGCCGTCATCCTCGTCACCGTCGTCTATGCGGCAACCAATGGCAAATTCCTCTTTACCTGGCCGGTTATTCTAACCATTCTGGAACAGAGTTCGCCACGTCTATTCTTCTCGTTGGGCGTCGCGGGACTCATTATTCTGGCCGGTACCGACTTGTCTGTTGGACGTATGATTGGCATGGGTGGCGTCTTAACCGTCATGTTCTGCACCACCAGCGGCATCCCCGAAATCACCTTTGCAGGAGCTTCCCTCGACTTCTCGGCGATTCCTCTTGGGCTTCGCGTTGTCTTCGGCTTCTTGCTCTCGACGATTGCCTGTGCTTTCTTCTCTTGCTTGGCTGGCTTCTTTACCGCCAAATTCAAAATGCACCCGTTCATTTCGACCCTTGCTAACCAATTGATGATCTTCGGTGGCATGGTTCTTCTCACCGATAACGGATATACCGGCATGCCGGATAACAATGTCATCAAAAACCTCACCGGTCGTATTGGCGGAGGCATCACAGGCTTCCCCATCATGATTATCTATGCCGTGGTTCTTGTCGCGGTGATGTGGTTTATTTGGAACAAAACGAAATTCGGTAAGAATATGTTCGCCGTCGGCGCGAACCCCGAAGGGGCTGCCGTTAGCGGTATCAACGTCTTCTGGACCACGATGGGCGTCTTCTTGATGGCTGGGATCCTTTATGGCCTTGGCTCCTCCATCTTCGGCATCTATTCGACTTCGGTCAAAGCCCAGAACGGACAAGGCATGGAAAGCGATGCCATCGCAGCTTGCGTTGTCGGCGGCGTCTCCTTCAGCGGCGGCGTTGGTACGATCCATGGCGTTGTAATCGGCACTCTCCTCTTCCAGGCGATCGCCTACATCCTCCCCTTCATCGGCATCGGCGACTCCAATGCTCAGCTCTTCATCAAAGGCTTGATCATCCTCATTGCCGTTACCTTCGACTGCGCGAAATTCTTGAAGAAGAAATAAGCAAATTCCACTACAATAAAGGGGCGTTTCCAAAACGTCCCTTTTTCTAACCATGAATATCTATACTTTCTTTAGTATCGCAATCATCGGGATGCTTGCTACCTATGCGGTTGCCATCGCCTACATCAAATTCCTTCAAGGGAAAGCCAAGGGAAAAATCGCCGATTGGGCGGTTATCCTCACTGCGATTGCCTTTGGAGGGCCGGCATTGCTTATTACCTATATGTCCAAAGACGTCCGGTTTGAAGATATGGCCCATCATCGAAGATATTTGATTTTTGGGATTCTCCATACCCTTTGGCAGGCGGCCCTAATCTTCTTGCTTATTTATTTCAAGGTGTTCCAGGAAGCCTAAAACTTTTTGATAATATCGATAATCGCCGTCTTTCTTTACATAGAGGACGGTATTTTCCTGACAGGCGAAAAGCAATGGGAAAAAGTAATTTTCCAACTTGTAATGTTTACGGCTGAGCGAAGTTTTCACAAAGAGGCGGAGAAAATAATCCTTCGCTCCGCTTTGTTCTTTCTTCTTTTCTTCTAGTCGGTCCAGCATCCCCAAAACGAAATTCAATTCGGTGAGGAGTTCGCTTAAAGAAAGCGAGGGGTCGATTCTGTAGATATCCGCATCTCCCCGAAGGACGTCCTGCCATTGTTTCTTGGAGGCGATTTCTTGAATGGAGGAATGGGGGTCCTCTTTCCACAAGATACGGTTTTTCTCATAGATAACGGAGGACTTCGGCTCAGAAAGGAAAAGGAGAGAAGGAGAAGAATTTTCCTGCAAAGGGGAGTCGACAAAGCGAATTTCGATTCCTCCTAGCCCCTCGTATTTCACCCCGTTTTGTTTGGACAAGGTGGAAGTTTTTTCTTTGGAAGGCAAGGACAAGGACCATTCTTTGTCTTGAAGGGAAACGACTTTATAAGCTTCTAAAAAAGAAGAGGGCAAGGAAGAAGCGCAGGAAAGTTGCTTCATTGCCGAAGCTCCTCCAGGCTTTCCAAAGCGTTCAGCGAGGCAATGCATGGAGCATAGCCGGCGTCCAAAGGCAAAAGCATTTCGGGGCGGTTGAGGAGAAAAAGCAAACAGGCGTCGCTGCAAAGTTCCCCCACGGATTCTTTCTTCCCAAACAGCTTGGTGAAGGGATTTTTGGCTTCGGTGATGCGCTTATTGCTCATTTCATCCAACTTTTTCCCCGCGGCTTTCACTCCATCGATAAAGCAGCTTCCTTCCGTAAAGGAAGAAATCACGACGTTGTAATCGCCCTGCAAGCAAGCGGAGCCGCTTGCTTCTTCGCAAGAATGGATCTTTTTTAAATGATGGACGACTTCCTCTTTATGGCCGTCTAAGGTTCCATAGATTCCAATTTTAGGCGCATCGATGATTTCCATGTTGACGGATTTTAGATAGTCCAAAGCTTCTTCAACGGCCTTGTCCATCGTCTTCATTTCGTAGGAATCAAGAAGCAGGAATGCGGTTTGTCTCCCTTTTCCCACTTCGTAAAAGTAGGAAAGTACTCCTCGATTCTCTTTTTTGAACAAGCGGTACTCTTCTAAGGAACCAAAAAACAAGGCGGGTGAAGAGGCTTTGTCATCGTATTGCTTTAACGATAATACCTTGCCCCCTTCCAAGGTAGAAAAGGAGCTAGGATCTTTGGAATAGATTTCCAATTGATATTTGTTGTTTTTATGGGAATAGACCTTGAAGGAGGAAATGACATCCTCGGGTTTGACTAATTTATTTAAGAGAATAACGCGAATGGTTTTCATGGGTTAATTGTAACGTAAGAAAGAGGAGAAGGGGTGAGGGATTTTGGGCAAAAGAGAAAACGTTTTTTGCAAAACCCTTCGATGGGTGCCCAAAGATGCGCCTATAAAAAAGAACGCCGTTGTGAAGCGTTCTTTTTTTATAAGCCGAGGAATCTCTCTACGCTTCCCTTGGGAAGGTATCCAGTGCTCGAATCCACCGCATGACCATCTTGGAATTTGATGAGGGTGGGAATCGAAGAGATGGAATAGGCCGCCGCTAGTTGCTCCACCGCATCGACATCGACGCGAAGAACCTTGATTTCGGGGTGTTCCTCCGCGATTTGAGAAACGATGGGGGCTAGCATTCTGCAAGGTCCGCACCAAGTCGCGTAGAAGTCGACGAGGACAAGCCCGCTGGCAATCTCTTGCTGGAATTCTTCAAAGGAATGGATTTCTTTTTCCATGAGGTATCTCCTTTCACCCCTTTATGCTAGGGAAAAAAGAAGGAAAAGAATAGCAATATGCACCGGGAAATAAAGATAAGTGAAAATGCGGAAGGGCTTGGAGTCATACCCCCGTTCCCCGTTATAGAAGGCTAAAATCAAGCCGCTGAACAAAGCATAGGTCTCCAAAGACATATCCGTCTCAGGGCTAATTTCTCTCCCTGGGGTCATATAAGAAATTCCCCAGAATAAAACAATGACGGCAAGAAGCAAGCCCACGCTTAATAAATTGATGGCCTTTCTCCCCATGCTCGTTTTTAAAAATAAATCGGGGTCGATTTTATTTTCAACAAGCCGTTGGCCGTAGATGAGCTTTACGAAGCTAGGTGCATAGAAGAAGCATAAGGCGAGCCCTAAGCCCAGCAAGCTATATCCCGCGCGAAGATAACGGGGAAACCAAAGGATGATGTTATCTTCGTAGAAATGGTCGTAGACCCCGCATCCAAAAGAAATGCATAGAAAGGCAATCGGAAGGATCGCCAATAGCTTCTTTGGGCCTTTTAAGCGTAAGCAGGCCAAGGTTAAGGCCAAGAAGAAAAGGTCGGTAAAGGGCTCCGGGTCTAAGCCGTCTGGAGAGAAGAAGCGGTTGGGGAAGGCATAAACCATCAACGTCTCAAAGCCCGTGATGGCTAGGTATAGCCCACCTAAACGAAGAAGGTATTTCTTGAGATTATGAGTGTTGCGGATTCCTTCCGTGAGCATGAAAACAAATAAAGGGAAAGCGATGCGGCCTAAAATTCGGAAGAGGTATCCGGTTTGATAAGCTGCCGAATCCGTCGAATAAGAGCAAAGGAAAAACCCGATATGGTCCAGCGTCATCAAGATGATTCCTAGAATCTTCAAAACGAATTCGCTTAGAACCAAGTGCTGTTTTTTGAATTCTTCGCTCATGCGCCCTCCTGGACCATCATGGTTAAGAAGATGGAAAGAAGGTTATTGAGGGAATGGGCCGTGAAACTCGCGGCGATTCCGCCTTTATCGTAAGCAACGGCCAAAACCACCCCGCCGATGATATAGGAAGGGATGTTATAAAGTTCGATGTAAATATCTTCGGTTCCAATCGCGTTCCACCCAAAATGAATGAGAGCAAAAATCAAAATGGAGAGAACATATCCCAATGCCTTATGGAAACGGGAGAAAAAACTGAATAAGCCCACGCGGTAAGCCATTTCTTCGCACCATGGGCCCACAAGCCCAAAAATCAAAACGGATAGAAGGGGGTAAGCCGCGATTAAAGTCCGCAGGGTGCTTTCGTTCGCGTTATTTTGAAACTCGAGGCCTAGAGAAGTGAGGATGGCGTTAAGGATCACGCTATAAAAGGAATTGGCCATCAAGGTGACGAGGAGGCCACCAACTCCCCAAGCATAGGCCTGCCAATGCTTGAAGGAGGAGAAGAACCCTTTCCACGCGTTCCATAATAGCAAAGCCAATATCCCAAATAGAATCCCGTAGGAAATAAAATTCACGGGCCCTTGGAAAGCGGGAGACATCGCGTATTTTAAGATGTCTTCTTGGGTGCATCCGGGGTTCTGGGTATGGAAAGACCATAGATAAATCTGCTGGATGAAAGAAGCGATGATTTGAAATCCCGCCCAGCCAAGAGCGAAGATGGCTAACTGCTTCGGCCAGCTTAAAATCAAATAATGACGGAAGCTTTCCGCCTTGGGGTCGTCGTTTTTTCTGCCACACCCGGGGCACACAAGGTCCATGGGGTCATAACGTTTCCCGCATTTTGGGCAATGATATACCTGAAAATAAGTCTTCATTTCCCTATTCTAACACGGAAATAAAGGGGAATAGCGTTTCTTGCTAAGCCCATCGTTTCCTCTTTCTATATAATAAAGAAGATATGCGCTACCCCTCTTCTCCCCAACTAGGGACCTCCTCCCTACTCCATTCGCGCTTTGAGGCGGTTCTCTATCCTCTTAACGAGGAAGCGGAAGTAGGGGCGATTCTTGATTCCTTTAAAAAGAAACATCCCAAGGCGGACCATTATCCTTACGCTTACGTATTCGAAGGAAAAACCAAAAGCAGCGATGATGGGGAACCAGGAGGCAGCGCGGGCAGGCCCTACGTGGAAATATTGACCAAAAACGGCATCGAACACGCTTTGATCGTCTGCGCTCGTTATTTTGGGGGAACGAAACTTGGCGTTGGCAATTTAAGGCGTTGCTTCGTGGAAGCGGCGTTAGACGCCATCCATCAAGCGGAGTTTTGGACTCCCGTAGAACGATATTGCTATACCGTTTGCATCGATTATTCCACTTACGACACCTTGAAGCGGCTTTCATCCCGATATGGATTTTATTTAGAAAAAGAAAAATTTGACGAAAGAGTTGAAACGCGTCTTGTTAGCAGTGATAAACTGAATAAGACATGGGAGGAGATGGGATTAGGCGTCGTCCCCTTGCCAGAGCCTGAACGCGTTACCCAATTAGAGAAATGGAGTTCCAATGATCATTCAAAATAATCACTTATACCAAGCAAGAAGAAAGCGTCTTTTCAATCGGATGGACGATGGATCCGTCGCCCTCATCTTTTCCGGAGTCCCCAAAATCAAAAGCGAGGACGAGGACTATCCCTTTGAAGTCCAGCATTCCTTCTATTATTTAACGGGCATCGAAGAAGAAGATTGCTGCTTGATGCTAGTTTCTAATGCGGGGGAAAGAAAGGAATACCTCTTTGTTCCGCCTTTTGATCCGGTGAAGCAAAAATGGTACGGCAAACGTCTTTCCTTGGACGAAGCCTCTCAAATTGCTGGAATCCGTAACGTTTTGGTCAACGGATCTTTGGAATCGCGCGTAAATGCCGAACTTTGCGGCGCTTATAGCGATTTTGGAACCGTGGATAAGGCCTATTTGGATTTGGGTCCCGAAATTAAAATCGCCGCGGAAACCACCACAAAAGATTACGGGGAAACCTTAAAGAAAACCTACCCGGGTTTAGTTCTTTATGACGTCGCCCCGTTACTTATGAAGATGCGGATGGTCAAGGAGCCCGAGGAAATCGAATGCCTCCGCGCCGCCTGTGCCACGACGCGCCTTGGCGTTCAAGCCCTCATGGCGGCGACTCGCCCGGGGGTGCGCAAATTCAAACTCAGCCATATTTTCTCCCACGTGATTAGCGATGATAACGCCTGCAATGGGTTAAGCTTCAATACGATTGTGGCCAGTGGAAAGCACGCCTGCACCTTGCATTATCCTCACCCCATGGGAACTCTAAAAGACGGGGACATGCTCCTATTAGACTGCGGGGCTAGACAAGGCTATTACTGCGGAGACGTGTCCCGTTCTTTCCCGGTAAACGGCAAATTCACCCCGATTCAAAAAACGATTTACGAGATTGTTTTGGGGGCCAACAAAGCCGTTGCCCAGATGGCTCGCCCCGGAGTCACGATCCAAGAACTCCAATCCCTTGCCTCCACCTATATGGCCAATGAATGCGTGGCTCATGGGCTATTAGAAAAGAAAGAAGACATCACCAAGGTTTATTGGCATAGCGTCTCCCATCATATTGGCCTTGATTGCCATGATGTCAGTGACCGTCAAGCCAAGCTAGAAGCGGGAAACGTCATTTCCGACGAACCGGGACTTTATTTTGAAGAACTCGGCATTGGAGTTCGCATCGAAGATGACCTTTACATCACCGAAAAAGGATGCGAGGTCCTCACCGCGGACATCATCAAAGAAGTGGAAGATATCGAAGCTTTCTTCGCTGGCGGTAAGCGGCCGCTCTAAACCTTTGACCCTGACTTATAAGCGGTGTAAATCCACCGCTTTTTTCATGGCTTTGATGATGAAACACAAGGAATCAAAGGCATTAAAACGATAAGGATTTTTGCAAAACATGGCTTAATATGGGAATTTTTAGACGAGATAGTAACGATAGTAAATAAAAAAATACTGGTATCTTGTATCTAGAAAGGATTATCCTAAAATTTAGTCAAGTTCATTTGAGGGGGCAATCAAATGATAAAAATCAGCAATTTATGCTTAGATTTTAAAAATGAAGCTGGAGAAGTTCGTCGAGTTCTAAAAGACGTCAATTTATCTTTGCCGTCTCAAGGGCTCGTCTTTTTGCTTGGCAAAAGTGGTTCTGGAAAGACATCCCTTCTCCATTGCCTTGGCGGATTGCTCCCCCCGACGATGGGCGAAATTGCTGTGAATGGGAGAAAAATTGACTACCAGAACGTTAACACTTTATCTCAATATCGTCGGGATGAAATTGCGTTTGTTTTTCAGGACTACAACCTTTTGGGCGATTTTAGCGCTTTAGAAAACCTTGAAATTGCCGGATGTTCCTCTTCCGACGCTTCTAAAATCATGGATGATGTCGGTTTGTCCGGAAAAGAAAAAACGAGAGTGCGACTCCTTTCTGGCGGAGAACAACAACGCCTAGCCATTGGAAGGGCTTTAGGCAAAGGAAGTCCCATCTTTCTTTTGGATGAACCGACGGCAAATTTGGACGAATCCAACGCCGAAGCTATTTTTACGATTTTGCAGCGCATTTCCAAGAAGCGCCTTGTTCTTGTTGCAACTCATGATACGGAGAATGCCCGCCGTTTTGGCGATTATGTCTGCGAAATTCGCGATGGATACGTTTCAGGAAATCCAGACGCAAAAGAGGAAATCTCACGCACAAAGGAGACGGATCACCACCCCCTTCCTTCCTTCCCTTTTAAGAATCGCGTTGCCTATACCTGGTCTTTATTACGGGCCCATCGAGGCAGAGCCATTGCCACTCTAATTTCTACTGCGCTGACTGCGGTGCTGCTTTTTACGCAATCGAGCCTTTTATTTTTCGATGAAGCGAGCGCTGCTTGTCGGTCTTTAGCGGCATCGGGTTTAGACTGGACACCCGTTTCTAAAACGGAAAGAAACGAGAATTTGTCGGAAGATGTTTCGATTGAGTGCGGCAAATATCTCTATAATCAAATACAAAAAACGACTGGGAACGACCCTCTTGTTTCACACATGGGGCAATTCCGATCCCGGGTTCACCCAAGCGACTATGTGGACGCTCTGGTTTATGTTATTGATCGTCCTACTACGATTTTTGGAAAAAGATTCGCGGTACCAGAGACGAACGTTTATTACGCCTCATCGTTTATTTTTGATTATTTTAAATGCTCGACGGAAAACGTCTCCTTTGGAAATTCTTACTCCACTGACAATGACCTCGTTTTTGGCGGGTATACCGTTCAAAATTACGATGCGGAACTGCTTAAAAAGTTCCGATCGGGAACATACAATTCTTCGGACTTGGACGAAATTACCTATCTTCAAACTAGCGCCGTTATTAGTAAAACCACCTACGATATATTAAGTAAAAACAATACCTTGTTTGACATGCCTGGTCCTATTTTGAACGATGCTGCATTGAAAGAAGGAAAAAGAATCCCAAATATCACTTATATGGACAAGGCCGATTCGGTGGATACGTATTTATACGGCGAAGCCCCAAAAAACGGTGAAATCGCTTTGTCTGAACCTTATGTTAAAGAATATTTGAAGTCCACGGACTCTTCCTTGTCCGAACCGTCGGACCTCGTTGGGCGTGAAGTGACGATGCCTGATTTGGAATTGTCGCCAAATGCCGTAAGATTTCGGGGTGAAATGAATCCGATAGAAGTGGGAAGCCGCTTTAAGGTTTCCGGTATCGTTAGTGGCTCCCGCTACCCCTATTGCGCCATATTAAATCCTGAGGCTTTTCAAAAAGTGAAAGAACTATCCTTTTATTATGGAATGGATTGCCATATATTTGCTCCCGTTTTCAACAAAACGGAAATGCGTGTTTTGATGGACTCAAACTATCGTATTTCTACCAATGCTGGAAGCATGCTTTCCGCAATCTCTACCGTACTTAAAAAGGACATGAATATTGTTTTTTGGATCGTAGAAGGCATTTTAGGGCTCGTGTGTTTGCTCCTTCTTTGCGTTACCTGTGATGTCAATGTTCGGGAAAAATGGAAAGAAATCTGTGTTCTGGATTCCCTTGGCATAAAGCAAAGAGAAATTCGTTCTCCATTTCTTTTGCTTAACGGGGGTCAGGTTCTTTTTGGCTTCGTTCTAGGCTTTGTCCTTTGTTTCCCCGCACTATTTGGCCTAAATAAGGCCATGATGTCGTCGGGTTGGTTCGCCTTAAATTTTGATTTGCTCGCCTTTTCTCCCCTATCGTTGCCCATTGTTTTATTGCTAGGCGTTTTTGCCTTCTTGATATCCACGATTCTCCCCTTGGTTCGGGTTCGCACAAAGAATCTATCCGTGGGGTTAAGAACTTTTTAAGAGGTTACGATACGAAGCTTATTTTATTCAAAAAGGAGGATTTAAATGAAAAAGGCTACGTTTTCGATGGCGATCTTGCTAATCGCTTCCCTTGGAACACCTGCTTCTTTAGCAGGCAAGGCCAACGCTCCTTCGGATCCCAAAAATTATCCGATTAAGCAAAACGATGATTTTATTGCGGATTGTGAAGTGCTCGGTTTTAACGTTGGTTCCGATTGGGGCTTGTACATGTATAGCGACCGAGAAGAGGAGGATGCCGGATTCAATTGGAGCCACAAAGTGGATGAATATAAAGAGGCTGGAATCCTTAATTTTTCCACGGAATTCAAAGCGGCTTTTTTACAAAATCTACGCAAACCAACCTATTACGCCCTCATCTTTCGAGTCATGTGTTCGCCGTTGCAATGTCGGTATAACGGGTTTCTTGGAATCGGAAGCCATGGTGATGACTGGTCTTTTCGAAGCTTTCACTCTAAATGTGTGATTGATGGGGCAATGATTGAAAATTGGGCTCCGCAAAACGTACCGCTATCTGGAACGGCAACTTTCAATGCAGGGATTAACATCGGCCAAGAATCTGCTGGAGAAATCGGATTTTCGATGTCATGTGCCTGGAGCGAATTGAAATTTTCGTCTAATACCAATGCAGCGGCCCAGAGGTACGAATCTACGTGGAGCGATGACTATTACACCGACTTTACCAAAAATGCGTCGATGTATTATGGGGCTTTCGTTTTCGAACACAAAGGTGAGCCAACGGTGCATCTATACCAAACAGTGGATTATTACGGAAATTCTTATTACCATAAAACGAAGTCTTCAAGCTTTATGCACGATTTTTAAAGACGTGTTTTGTTGATTTGAAAAGAAAGGGGAATCCTTAGGCATGAAAAAAACAGTTTTGGCGATTAGCTGCTTCTTAATGGTTCCTCTTTCTTCATGCAATAAGACACCAGAGCCAGGGAAGAAAGTCGAATTCTTGCTGAACAAAAAGGCGATGATTTACTCTTACCAAAGTGACGTGCCGACATTAGAAACGTGGGAAATCGGGAAACGGATCGATTCGATTGACGACATACCCGTTATGGCGAGCACAAAAGAAGTTGCCTGCGTTGCCATCAATGGAGACGAGGTGGATTTTTCGATGCTTACCCCGGAATTTATGCAACAAATTTATGAGCATATTTTTCAAGGGAACTCGGCATTGTTTCTATATCATTTTGAAGACGTTTCCTTTTTAAAAGGGACTTCATTTCGTTATTACAACAAGGTGGATGAGTATCACGCCTCATATTCGGAACCTGTTTATTTTTATAATCATGGCGGCACTCAATCTTTTCATTACAGTTTTGGAGGAAACGGAGGGAGCACCCCTAGGCCTGAATATGAGGACGCGGTAACTAATTGGTTCCATCAAGTCCTCTATTCCTATTATTTAGGAGAATAATCCCCCCTTTTTTGCAAGGGCTTTCAGCCTATATTTTGACGGAACACAAGGAATCAAGGGCATTAAAACGATGTGGATTTTTGAAAAACATGGCTTAATATGGGGATTTTTAGACGAGATAGTAACGATAGTAAATAAAAAAATACTGGTATCTTGTATCCAGAAAGGATTATCCTAAAATTTAGTCAAGTTCATTTGAAGGGGCTATCAAATGATAGAAATCCATGATCTCGGTCTTTCGTTTACCGATTCTTCGGGCCACCTTCTTTCGGTGTTGCGCGATGTAAATTTAAACCTCCCGTCCAAGGGGTTTTGCTTTTTGCTTGGAAAAAGTGGTTCGGGAAAAACGTCTTTGTTGCATTGCCTCGGCGGACTCTTGCCCCCGACTACAGGAACCATTTCGATGGACGGGCAAGAGCTCAATTATCGCGATTCATCCTCCCTTTTAAAATACCGCAAGGAAAAAGTGGCTTTCGTCTTTCAAGACTATAATCTTCTGTCCGATTTTAGCGTACTAGACAATCTTTGCATCGCGGGAAATCTAGACATAAAAGAAGCGGAATCCATTCTTTCGGATGTTGGTTTGGGCGGAAAAGAAAAAACGAAAGTTCGTCTTCTTTCTGGGGGAGAGCAACAGCGACTAGCGATAGGTAGGGCCTTAGCGAAGCAAAGCCCGATATTTCTACTGGATGAGCCTACTGCAAATTTAGATGAAGAAAATGCAAAAATCGTTTTCGATTTACTAAAGAACATTTCGAAAACCCGCTTGGTTTTCGTGGCGACCCACGATGAAGAATCCAGCTACCACTATGGGGATTTTGTTTATGAAATCCAAAACGGCAGCATTGAAAAGGTGGATTCTTTTCAAGGAAATGCTACCGTTTTCAATCCCTTTGATCCCAAGTCTTTCGAATTCCTTTCTTTCTGCATGAAATTGGAAAAGGGAGGTCAAAAACAAATCTCCTATTCCTGCGATAACGGGGAGCGGAGCAGCATCCCTTTAGGAACAGGGCAAATCTATTCGAAACTAGCTGGCTCTTTATCTTCTTTTGAAGGGCGAAAAATAACGTTTTACGGCGTGGAAGAAAAAGAAGATAAGACGACCTTGGCCATGCCGGAAGCACGGCAAGCATCCTTCCCGTTTAAAAGACAATGGGCCTATTCCCGTTCTTTATTAAAGTCTCACAAAGGGAGGGCTATTGCTTCTACGATATGTTTTTCCCTTGCATCGGCTCTTTTATTTGTCCAAAGTTCCATGATTTTCTTGGATGAATCTGGCGCGAATTATCGCGCTCTTCAAGCGTCTTCCATGGATTTGGTTCCCGTATCTTTGGTGGAAGAAAACACCAATTTGCTAGAAAAAACGCAAATTGATCGCGGCCCTTATTTGCACGATCAACTAATTTCTCAAGGATACGAAGAGCCCATCGTTTCTTTTGAAGGAACGATGCAATCGATTAACCATCCCGATTTGGAAATAACCGCGCGGGTGTATGTGGTGGACCGCCCGTTTTACTTCTCGAAAAACACATGGAAGGTCCCTAATCTAAATGAATGCTATTTTTCGTCATTTTCCGCGGAATATTTGGAATTGTCGTTAGGAAATTTCCATCTGAAAATAGGCAGCTATACTCATAAAATCAAAAGTGTCCAAACGTTTGATAATAACAACCTTTATTCCCGCGAGCTTTTTAAGCGTTATCGCGCCGGACAGTTAAAAGGCAGCGATTTGGACGAGGTGAATTATTTCCGAACGGCGGTTTTCATTTCTAGAGAGACCTACAATGCCGATTTTGCAGGTAACGAATTCTTTGCCGGCGGTCCCATCATTCCTTCCTCAAGCGGGGATTTTGGCCATTCTTATTATCTAAATACGCCCTATACGTCCCCAACGGTTGGTCGAAATCCCAGTGCAAAAAATGAAATCGCCATATCGAAAGGATATTTTTACGGGCATGAACCGGAGGATTGGAATTCGTGGCTTGGAAAGGAAGTGAACCTTCCTGATTTTGAAGCCTCGCCCAACGCGGTTTCCTATCGAAACGAATGGAATCCGGTGGAAATGGGAAAAACGTTTGTCATTACCGGGTTTTACGATCAATTAGATTCCTGCTGCGTCATTTCGGACGAAGTTTATCAAATAGGGAAGCGGCGATCTTTTTTTGCAGACGCGAACGGACTTTATGTGACTGTTAAGGAAAAGTCGGATGTCAAAGCCCTTTTGAATAAAAACTTTGTTATTGCGGCGCCCTATACCAGCTCTTTGAATCAATGCATGGAGGCGCTTAACCAGAGTTTTTCGATCGTCTTTTATATAACGGAAACCATTTTAGGATTGATTGCTACGTTGTTGCTGCTTGTAACCTGCAGCGTCAATGTGCGGGAGAAGAAGAGGGAAATCGCCATTTTGGAATCCTTGGGCATAGAGAAAAGGCAAGCTTTATCTCCGTTTTGGATTCTTAACAGTTTCCAAGCGTTGCTCGGCCTTGGAATTGGCTTTGTGCTGTCGTTTATTGGAATTTATGGAATTGATACGGCACTGATACGAACGTCTTGGTTGAACTTAAGATACAATTTGTTTGCGTTTGCTCCATTATCGATACCTATTGTTGTTTTGCTTACGGCCGTAGCGGTTTTTGTCGCTACGATCATTCCACTTGTCCGTTCTAAAAAAACGAGTTTGTCTGTTGTCCTTCGCACTTTATAAGGAGGTATTGTTATGAAGAAAAGAAAAGAGGGGGTTTCTAAGAGAAAAATCGCTCTTTTTTGTGCCCCTCTAGTCTTTGCTATTTCTTCGTGTGGAGAGGCCGCGGAACCAACAAGACAAACCGAATTCCTTCTTAGCAAGGAAGCCATGATTTATTCCTATCGTTGCGATGCACCGATGCTAGAGACGTGGGGCGTTGGGAAACGGGTAGATTCGATCGAAGAAATTCCTACGCTGGAAAATTCCAAAGCGGTTGCTTGCGTTGCCATAAATGGCGACGAAACGCCATCCTCTTCTTTGAGCCCCGAATTCATCCAAGACATCTACAATCGTATTTCTAAAGGGAATTCCGCATTGTTCCTCTATCATTTTGTAGACGTTTCCTTTTTGAAGGGGACCCCGTTCCGCTATTACTACTTTGGGAAAACGGGTGAATACCGCGCCGCTTATTCCGAACCCGTTCATTTTTATAACTATGGGGCTACGAAAGGGTACTATTATGTTTTTTCAGGTGGCTCCCAAGGGAGCACGTCTAACCCAGAATACGAAGACGCGGTCACTAATTGGTTCTATCAAGCCCTCTATTCCTATTATTCGGAAGCATAATCCCCCTTTTTTGTAAGGGCTTTCAGCCTATAATTACCCTTATGAAGAAAAAATACATCCTTTCCATTGACCAAGGCACGACTTCTACCCGTGCTATTTTTGTCAATTCCGTTGGGGAAAAAGTCTTTCAGGCCCAACGACCTCTTGATTTATCCTACCCAAAACCTGGTTGGGTGGAAGTTGATGCCGACCGCATTTGGATTTCAGCAATCGACGTCATCAACGAATTGTTGGTTTTAGCTAACGCCACGATGGATGAAGTGGCTGGCATTGGCATTACCAACCAACGCGAAACCACGATCGTTTGGGAAAAATCTACCGGTAGAGCGGTTGCCCCTGCCATTGTTTGGCAATCCAAACAAACCCAAAAACTTTGCGATGCTCGGGAAGATAAAACGGAATTCATCCAATCCAAGACGGGTCTTCGCATGAACCCTTATTTCAGTGCCTCCAAAATCCGTTATATTCTTGACCATATTCCCGATGGGCAAAAAAGAGCGGAAGCAGGAGAACTATTATTTGGAACCGTTGACAGCTGGTTGATTTACAAATTGACTCGCGGCCATCACGTAACCGATGTTTCTAATGCATCCCGTACCATGCTTTACGACATTTTCAAAATGGACTGGGACGAGGAGCTTTGCCGCATTTGGAATATCCCGATGGCGATGCTCCCCAAAGTCCAAGATAATTCAAGCGACTTCGGCGAAGCTTCCTATTTCCCGGGTGGTGTCCATATTTATGGGGTGGCCGGCGACCAACAAGCCGCTTTATTCGGCCAATGCTGTTACCACAAAGGGGATTCGAAGAATACCTATGGGACGGGCTGTTTCATGCTCATGAATATCGGAGATAAGCCCATTTTGTCTAAACAAGGATTATTGACGACGGTGGCTTGGCGCGAAGCAGGGGTGACGACCTACGCTTTAGAAGGATCCGTCTTTATTGGGGGAGCCATCGTTCAATGGCTTCGCGACCAAACCCGTTGGTTTGAAGATTCCTGCGACTCGGAGATGTATGCGGAAAAGCGCCCGGACACCGCCGGAGTTTATTTTGTCCCGGCTTTTGTTGGATTAGGGACTCCTTGGTGGGACGATGAAACCCGGGGAGCGATCTTCGGCTTAACGCGTGGGGCGGAACGCCATAACATCACTCGCGCTGGCCTGGAATCGATTGCCTATCAAAGCAAAGACGTCATCGAAGCGATGAAAAAAGAAGCGGGACTCGAACTAAAGTCCCTTCGCGTGGACGGGGGAGCTAGCGCCAACAAACTCCTCATGCAATTCCAAAGCGATATCCTCCAATGCGAAGTCCATTTGCCCGTTTGTTTGGAAACAACGGCCTTGGGCGCGGCTTATTTTGCTGGACTCACCTGCGGATTCTATGAATCCAAACTCGATATTGAGAAAAACCACGCGATTCAAATGAAATATACCCCCAAGATGAAGAAAGAAGAAGCGGACGAACGTTATGAAGGTTGGCTCTGCGCCGTCTCCGCGGCTAGGGCTTTTAAACCCAAGAAGCATTGCTAAGAGGGGTTCCCTTTCGCTTCCATCCCTTTTAAACTTAAGGGATGGATTTCCCTTGGTTTGAAAATGCAATCGTCATCGCCCCCAAATCCCTCCAAACGGAGGAATGTTTCCTGCGTTTGACCTATTCCGAGCTCGTCCGTTATTTTTCGGCTGATTTAGCAAAATCCTTGCTTTCCGACGATTCAATGGAAGGCAAAGCCAAGCGTTTCGCCGCCTATTTGGTCGATCCGAGCAAAACCTATCAAAGCCCGCGTTTGGTTGAAATTCAAAGAGAACTTTTGGGGAAGAAACCTAACCGCAAGATGGAATTCAAAGGCCATCCCGTGATTTTTGATGGCTATCCTGAAGTTTATGGGGTTTATTTTGCCTATCTCCTCCAAGAACTGCCGAACCTATCTTCCTCCTGGGCTTGCCCCTTTCATCCGGGTTGCCCAGAGTTTGACGAGGAAGAAGAATGCTTTTATTCCTCTTTTTCCAAGGAAGAAATCGAAGAACTTGGTTACCCTTCTTTGCAAAAGTATCTTCTTCGTAAAAAAGAAGCGGAATCATTTCCCTTTGTCTTAAACGGGAGTAGCATGGAAGCATGAACGAAATGGAAGCAAGGAAACATTTTGAGATTCTCGCGGATTCGCTTGGTTTGCCTAGCGAACTGAACCGCGACTTCCTTTTTTCGGCTTTTGAAGCGTGCCTCGAAGGGGCGAAAGGCTTCCAAGTAAACGGAAAAGAAATCCAAGACCTTGGAATCAATCCCGCTCAACTTGCCCTTTATTTGTTTAATGAACATTCCTTTTATCTATTGACTCACCCTGACCAAAAGCAAGAAGAACTGGTGAATGATGAAGACTACATGAGCCTTCTTTGCTCCATCAGTCTTGATAAATATTTCACCAATGAACGCCTTGCTTATCGTATGGGCGGGCTAGCTTCCCGGTATAGCCCTTTGATGTCTACCCTTGACCTCTATCTCAATTTTATTTTGGGGATGCTATCCCGTTATAAGCGAAACGACCCAGAAAAAACCTTGATCGTCGATATTTTGAATAAAGGGTTCCAGGTCGCTAAATGTGTGTCGATGCTACTCGAAGGCGGATTCGAAACAGAAGCCTTTTCCACCTGGCGCACCCTCCATGAAAACGAATGCATCCTCCATGTTTTGGTTAAATACGGTAAGCCTGTGATGGATAAATACCTTCGCCATATCCAATATGGCATCGCTTTCCGGGGTGGATTGCCCACGAAAGAAGCTACCGACGCGATGTTTGTGGAAATCAAAGACAACATGAAAGCCATCGACTTAAAGTCCAAGGACATGAAGCGTTATATCGAATACGGCTGGCTGCTTGGCGTTCCCGATGTCATGAAAATCGAGAATTTCAAATTCAATTTCCGCGATGGAGTGGAAAAAGTAGCGGGTCTTTCTCAATATAGCAAAGTCTATGAGATGTCGAGCGAAGTCACCCATTCTAGCCCCGTCCTCATTTATTCCAAGAAGAATTATTTCTTCTATATGTCTTTGCTTAATCTTTACGAATCATTCTTCCGAATCGAGAAGATCTTCGCTTCCCTTTACATGTCGACGGTTTCCGACGCCGAAAGGGCGAGCTACATTCAGATGCGGAAACTATATTACGGAGAACTGCTCGCTGCCCATTCGGTGGCTAAGCAAAGTTTTTACGAACTGACCAACAATAAAAAGAAGTCAGATTAGTTTTGCCATTCCCGTAAAAAAGTAAGGAATTGTACTTATTTTTTATTTTCGAAACTGAAATATTCGCCATCTATTGTTATGGCGAATTACCGATTTTTCCTTCAAAAATAGACATCAATGATTCAAGAAAAAACCAATTCGTTTAAAGTTTGAAAAATATAGAAAATACGGGTTTTTTCGGAAACCAAAAAGGGGAAAAGTAGAAATTCAAATGATTGGATCTTTGGTAAATGAGCAAATATCATGCACGTTTTATTTTGGAAACTACCGGATGAATGCTTCAAAATCCATTCTTACAATTTACTTACAATGTTAAAAAAGAAACCGCTTACCATTGAAATGAAACCGCTTCCAAACTATATTATTGGCATGCAAAAAAGAACTTTGGGGTAAGCGACCCAAGCCTTCTTTTCAGCAAAAGCGGAAGACCTAAGATCTCCGCAGAAAGGCAAATATGAAGAAAAATTTATCGCTTCTTGTCGTTTCTGCCGCGCTTATTGGCGCGACCCTCACCGGTTGCGGCGGCCATGAAACCTCTTACGTCGAAGGAGTCATTGAACAGGCTCAAAAAATGTCAGCCAATGAACTCTATGCCAAAGCCATTGAAGAACTCGATGGCAAAACCCTTGTTGGCGTTGGCAACTCGAGCCGTGGCAAAACTGCCCAAGCTTATTTCATCAATTATCTGAAAGGCTTGGACGCCGAAGGAAATGTTTCGGAAAAAATCCGTAAAGAGTTCCCTGGTTATAAAGAAGATTTCAAGGGAGCCGTTGACTGGACCCAGCCGAAATCCAATGGTATCTTCGCTCAAATCGACGCGGATGTCGCAGGCAGCAATCATCAGCTCTCGATGACCCTAATTCAAGACGCCAACCAAATCGATGCCAAAGAGGTTCAAACGGGTAACCTCTTGAACTATGTTCCGAAGGAATGGGAAGGCGATGCCGATAACAAACAACCGTTTGCCCTCCAATCCCTGAACAAAGTCTTTGAATTCAATAACCTTGATGAGACCAAGACCTTCAAGAACTGCTGGGATTTCGTCCGCAAAGACGAAGCTCCGATGTTCATGGCTCCGGCCTCTGAACCGGTTGGTCGTAACTTCTTGATCATGCTCACCAACCAAAAATATTCGGACATTCTCCAATCCGCCGCAGAGGCGATTGGTGATGCCACGGAAAAGAGCCGCATCAAGACGGTCGCCGATGGACTAGAACAAAAAGCGAAAGACATGAAGCTCACCCATCCTTCGGCCAAGTACGGCCTCGCCTATATCAAACTCTTCATCGAGCAATACAATGAGCAGCCCGATGATGGCCCGATTTGCGCAAGCCTTGTCAAGAAGTCGGCAGCAGGACAAAGCGGATTGCTAGTTTATTCTAAACTTCGTTCCATCAGTGAAACGGATGAAACGTCCAAGAAGAACATTACCATTGCCGCTTATCAAGATGGCTATAAAGGCATCGGCGGATACATGTATAAGCATTATCTCCAAGTCTTGAAGACCTCTCCGCTTCCCTGGTCTAGCTGCGCCTTCATCCACTTCATGACCTGCACCTATGATGGCTTCGCCGCTTGGGGCAGAGATATCGGCGGATATTGCTCCAACAACAAAGCGGGCGTCAACCAAGACCACTCCGCGGATGGAAAGGGCACCCTTGCCACCGAAAAAGACGAGAAGGGAGTCTACGCCTTCACCAAAGACGCCACCAAAGAGACGGTCTTCCCGGCTTTGAACGACAAAGGCTATTCTTGGTGGACCGGAACCGGCGACGGCAAAGGCAACATGGTCATCGAAGATGGTGCCTATTGTGCCAAGATGGATATCACCGTCGGCACCTGGCTTGATAACCTCAAGGCCTAATCAACCTTCCCCCATAAAGTTTTGAAGGCCGCGGAATCTCTGCGGCCTTCTTCCCTTGCTTAGGAGCATCTTATGAAAACAGAAGCTACACCCTCCTCCGTCAAAGAGCGGGGGAAGTTCGAAATCATTCTGTCCAAAATCGGTTCCTGGATCAGCCGACCGGAGAACCTTGTATTGTTGATTTTGGCGGTTTTGCTTTCCTTTTTTGTTCTTTATCCTCTTTGGTCGATCATCCAAAATTCGTTAACGGTTCACCCAGGCAAAGAATATAACTTTGCTCTCGCCACCGGTTACAACACGAAAGGACTTTCGGTTTCCAACTGGGCGAACTTATTAACGGGCGATTACGGGAAAAATTATCTCTGGGTACCGCTAGGCAATTCTATTGCTTTGGCGTCACTTAGTTGCTTATTTGCCCTCCTTTTCGGTGGATTCGCCGCTTTTTTAGTCACGCGCACGAATCTTCCCTGCAAGAAATGGATTTCGACCGTCTTTATTTTCCCCTACATCATGCCGCAATGGACGTTGGCTCTTGTTTGGAAAAACCTTTTCTGGTCGGCTTCCGTTACCGGCGGAGCGGACGGATTCATCGCTTATTTCACCGGGATCCATTTCCCCAAGTGGTGGTGCCAGGGTGTCTTCCCATGCGCCATGGTTTTGGGAATGCACTATGCCGCATTTGCTTACATTCTCATCGGTGGCATCTTCAAAAACATGGATGCCTCGTTAGAAGAAGCGGCCACGATTTTGAATACCCCTCGTTGGAAAATCGTCTTCCGCATTACGATTCCGATGATTGTTCCAGCGATTTTAAGCACCATTTTGTTGGTCTTCTCTAGCGCCGTTGGCTCTTACCCTGTCGCGCACTATGTCGGTGGGAAAAGCTTCCGCGTTCTCGCAACCTCATACGTCGATTTAAAAGCCATCACCGGCGAAGGCTTTGCCGCCATTATCGGTATTATGATGCTCATCATCGGCTTCTTGATCTTGATTGTGAACCAACTCTCCCTCCATTCGAGAAAGCAATTTATCACCGTCTCGGGTAAATCCGCCCAGGCGACGAAAATCCGCTTGAATCCCGTGGTGAAATGGGTGTTCGCCGTCTTGCTGATCCTTGCTACGGCCCTAACCTCCATCCTTCCGATTATTTCCTTTGGTCTTGAAACCTTCCTTACGAATCCTGGGGACTATTCCTCCTTCACGACGAAGTGGTGGGTCTACCACGAAAATGCAGAAGCGGGGATGTATGGCCAATACGGGGTTCTGTACAACAAAACGATTTGGACGGCCTTCCGAAATCAGGCGATTGTCGCTTTGGTTTGCTGTTTGGTCGCAGGAACGGTGGGATTCCTTGTTGGTTATGCCGTTTCCAAAAAGCGCAGAAGCAAATTCGCAGGCTATGTCAACGGCATCTCTTTCTTGCCCTACCTCATCCCTGCCCTTGCTTTCTCCGCTGCCTTCCACGCCTTCGGACTTCAAATGGGCATTGCCGGATTTGCTGGAACGATGTTCTTGATGATTCTTTGCGGATCCATCAAATACATCCCGTTTGCCTCTAGAAGTTCCTTGTCCGCGATGATGCAGCTTTCTCCGGAAATCGAAGAAGCCGCTGTCATCCAAGGCGCCCCTTGGTGGAAGCGCATGACCCGCATTGTCATCCCTATTCAAAAATCCGCGATTATTTCGGGTTTCTTGCTTCCCTTTATTACTGGGATGCGCGAACTGAACCTCTTTATGTTCCTCGTGTCCAATAATGACCAGATGGCCACGACGTCGCTCTCCTATTTCGATGAAATGGGCCTTACCGCCTTCTCCAGCGCGGTCAACTTGCTCATCATCATCTTCGTTTTGGTCGCTAACTTACTCGTCAACTTATTAACCGGTGCCTCCATTGATTCCGGCATCGGAGGAGGAAAGAAAAATGCCTAAGATCGTCTTAGAACACATCAATAAAAAATGGGGCCAATTCTACGGGGTCGATGATTTGAACCTCGAAATCCCCGACAATGGCTTCATCACCTTGCTTGGCCCATCTGGCTGCGGCAAAACCACGACGCTTCGTATGATCGCGGGTCTAGAAACCCCGACTTCGGGACGCATTACCATCGGCGACCAAGTCGTCTTCGATAGCGAAGCGGGAATTAACGTCTCGCCTTCAAAGCGCCACGTTGGCTTCCTTTTCCAAAATTATGCCCTTTGGCCCAATATGACGGTTTATCAAAATATCGTCTTTGGGTTAAAGAACGTCAAAGAAGAAATGGAAGTCTTCGATTGGAAATTGGTTGCCGACCATGACTATCTTCGTTTGCTTGCCAAACCTGAAAAGGTCTTGGCATTAGCCAAAGACGCCGCGGATAAAGATGGCAAAATCAAAGCGGATTCAGCGATTTTGAAGATTACGGATTACTTTGAAGTTTCCTATCCCACGGCAAAACGCGCCTATAAACTTGTGGAAAAAGGCGTGGATGCGGCTTTGGTCGAAGCGGAAAAGACGAAAATTGAAGCGGAGATGCAGACTATTCAGGCTAAATACGAGGCCAAAGGTATTCATCTCGATGAAAAATTCCGGATTCTAGACAAGACGGGCGAACCCAAAAAAGCGGTGCGTCGTTTGTCTCCAGAAGAAATCGATTTGAAGCTCCGCGCCTCGGCAAGAACCTTGAAGATTGGGCCGTTTATGGACCGTTATCCTGCTGAGCTTAGTGGCGGTCAGCAACAGCGTGTCGCCATTGCAAGAACCCTTGCCCCGGGACCCAAAGTCCTATTCATGGATGAACCTTTGTCCAATTTGGACGCGAAACTCCGCTTGGAGATGCGTTCCGAGTTAAAACGTCTTCACATGGAAACGGGAGCGACCTTCGTTTACGTTACCCATGACCAATTGGAGGCCATGACTCTAGCGACGCGAATTTGCTTAATCCATAATGGGGTCTTGCAGCAATATCAACCTCCGCTAGAAATCTATCATCGCCCGGCTAACCTTTTTGTCGCCGACTTTATCGGAACCCCGGCTGTCAACCTGATCGAAGCCAAGGGAAAGCGCAACGAAAAAGGACAATTCGTCTTCGATGTCTTCGATGGCAAGAAAGCGATTTTCACTCCGGACGATCCCGAATTTGATTTGGAGAAGAAGCGAGATATCCTTGCTAAGAATCAACGTCCCATCACGTTGGATAAAGCCAACAAAGACGGACCCTTCCCCTACAAGATTCCGCTTGTCACACCGAACTTGGATGCACCGGATAATCCTACAATCACCCCCGATGATTTTGTCCTGGGCGTAAGAAGCCAATACATCACTATCAACGAAGAGGGCGATTTGAATGCCAAGGTCTATAGCGCCATGCCTACTGGCAAGGAAACCACCATTCGCTTGGAAGTGGGAAATTATTTGCTAACCGGCGACGAATTCGGCGCGGTCGACTATCCAATCAACACGGAAGTCAAAATCGGATTCCGCGGACGCCATATCATGCTCTTCGATCGTTCCACCCAGCAACTCCTTTGCCTAGGAACCCTCGAAATTCATTAATTTAACCCATTTTCTTTTCTCCTTTCGGCCCGGGACCGGTTCTTTCCGTCCCGGGTTTTTCTTATGAAAAAGCAAACCTTGGGTTATGAAACTGACAAAAAGGATTCACTCGGCATTTCGGTAAAGAGTGCACGTGCACAAAATAATATTGACACCATGTTTTTTTGTCTTTACTATATGGGTGTGGCCGAGCACATAGAACAATAGTTTTATGACTATCAAAGAAATTGCAAACCTGGCAAATACCTCTAGAGGAACCGTCGATCGCGTGATTAACGGTCGTGGAAAAGTCTCCAAAGAAGTGAGAGAGCGTATTTTAAAGGTGATTGAAGAAACCAATTTCAAGCCCAACGAAATTGGGCGCAGCCTCTCTTTGTCCAACAAGAAATTAACAATCGGTGTCGTCCTTGGAAGCGAGAATAACCCTTTCTTCAATTTAGTGGCCGATGGCATCGTTAATGGCGCGGATAAATATCGGAATTCCGGTTTGAAAGTCATCGTAAAAAGGGCGGATCTTTTTAACAAAGAGTCCATTCTCCAAGCTTTAAGCGAATTCGATGGTACCGAACTGGATGCATTAGTTGTTTCCTCCTTAAATGACGAAGAAGTGGTGGAAAAAATCAATTCTTTTCATATCCCCGTCGTGACGGTTTCGGTCGATACCCCCGTTCAAAAAATATGCCACGTCGGTTCAGATTATCTTAATTCTGGACGCTTAATCGCCAATTTCATTAATCTCGTCCGCGAGTCGGGATGCAATCTTGGCGTGGTCATTGGGTCCAAACAACACACCGGTCAAATTGAACGCTTCAAAGGATTAAAGGAAATTATCCACGACAACATCAAAATCGTGGACGTGAAAGAAAACTTTGATAGCGAGGAAATCTCCAAAAATGTCGTAAGCGACATGATCGCCGAACATCCTGAAATGGATTTAATCGTTTTCCTAGGCGCTGGTATCGTCGGAGGGCTGGAAGTGTTAAAAGAACATAAGAATCAAATCCGTGCCATCACGGTGGACCAAAACGAAGCCATCAGTGAGGGACTCCAATCGGGTTTAGTTTTAGCCACGATTACGCAGCACCCCTATACCCAAGGCATTAAAGCGATGGAAGTCCTTTATGACTTCTTGATCCGGAAAAAGAAAGTGCAGGACAAGAAAGTCATGGATAACTCCATCGTTTTGAAGGAATCCATCATTCCACATAAATTCATTGATTAAAGAAAGGAGATTGATTTTATGGGAAAAAGACTTGTGACCCTGGTTACCTGCCAATGGTCCGACCTCGACTTCGAAACCCTCTGCGCTACGGCTAAGAAAATGGGCTATGACGGCCTTGAATTAGCCACCTGGGGGAATGCGTTTGATTTGGATCGCGCCTACGAAGATGATTCGTACATCGCTTGGATCAAAGAGACCTTAAAGAAAAATGGCTTGGTCTTAAGCGCCCTTGCCACCCATATCATTGGGCAATGCGTCGCGGATCTCCCCGACCCTCGTCTCAACAATTTCGCCCCGGCCCGTTTGGCCAATAAGCCCGAAGAAATCCGCGCTTGGGCCATCGAGTCCATGAAGAAAGCCGCGGTTGTTGCCAAAAAGCTTGGCGTGCAAACCATCTCTGGCTTTACAGGTTCTCCCATTTGGAGATATCTCTATTCCTTCCCTCAGACTACAGAAGAAATGGTAGAAGAAGGATTCCAAGAAGTCCGTCGGCTTTGGCTCCCGATTCTTGATGTCTTCAAAGAAAACGGCATCCGCTTTGCCCTTGAAGTTCACCCCGGTGAAATCGCCTTCGACTACTATTCGACGAAGCGTTTGCTAGAAGTCTTCGCCGATCGCCCGGAATTCGGTCTCAATTTCGACCCCTCTCACTTGCTTTGGCAAGGCGTTACCCCCCATATCTTCCTCGAAGATTTCATCGACAGGATCTATAACGTCCATATGAAAGACGCAGCCGTCACCCTTAATGGAAGGACTGGGTTGCTTGGTTCCCACATTGATTTTGGCAGCATAAAACGTGGCTGGAATTTCCGTTCCCTTGGACACGGCCAAGTCAATTTTGAAGAAATCATCCGTGTCTTGAATGCCTATGACAATCATTGCGCCCTCGCCGTCGAATGGGAAGATTCCGGAATGGAACGCATCAGTGGCGGAACCGAGGCCTGCGCCTTTGTCCGCAAAGTTGATTTCGAACCAAGCGACGTCAAATTCGACGACGCGATCGCCAATAAATAAGGAAGAAGCCCCATGAAAAAAAGACTGACCTATGGCATGGTGGGCGGCGACCTCAAGGCCTTCATCGGCGAAGTTCACCGCAAAGCCATCAACTTCGATACCAGGGCTACCTTGGTTGCCGGCGCTTTTTCCATCGACCCCAAACTCGCGGAAGAATGCGCGGATGCCTATAACGTCGATCCTTCTAGAAGATATAAAGACTATAAGGAAATGGCGAAGAAGGAATCGGAAAGGGAGGACGGCATCGATTGGGTTTCCATCTGCACCCCGAATTTCCTTCATTATGAAATCGCCAAGGAATTCTTGCTCCACAACATTAACGTCGTTTGCGAGAAGCCCCTTTGCTTTGAAATCGAGCAAGCGGAAGAACTGGTGAAGCTTGCCAAAGAAAGAAATCTGATCTTTGCCATCACCTATACCTATACGGGCTATACGATGGTGAAAATCGCCCGTGAGATGATTCGCAAAGGCGAAATTGGCAAAATCGTCTCTGTCAACGTGGAATATGCTCAGGATTGGCTGATTGATTCCCTTGATCCCAATAACCAAAAGCAGACCTCTCTCTCCGTTTGGAGAAGCGACCCCAAATATTCGGGCATCTCCAATTGCATCGGGGATATCGGAACCCATGCCGAAAACATGGTCCATTACCTCACCGGGGAAGAGATCACCAAACTCGTGTGCACGACGGATAGCTATGGCATGGCCCTAGACATGAACGCCAACATGATTTTGGAATATGAATCAGGCTTCAAAGCGGCTTTATGGTGCTCGCAAGTGGCCTGTTCCCACCTCAACGGACTCCGCTTCCGCGTCTTCGGTGAACGTGGTTCCCTCGAATGGAATCAAGAACACCCCGACTACCTGCAATATACCCCCAAAGGCCAAGCCCCCCAGCTTTTCGCCCGCGGTGCAGGGTACCTTGCCAAATACGAAGCCAGCAAATATTCCCGCATCCCCGTGGGCCATCCCGAAGGTCTTACGATTGCCTTTGCCAACATCTATAAAAACGTCATCTCGGCGATTTTAAAGAAAGAAAACGGAGAAGAGCTAACGGAAGCCGACCTCGATTTCCAAAAAGCCGAGAATGGCCTCGATGGAGTTCGCTTTATCCATAAGGCGATCGAATCGTCCAAGAAGGGCGAATGGGTCGACTATAAAGACTAAAGAATTCAGGATGTTCCATCCTAATTTGCAAATTCCTTTCGATGGGAAAAGGAGGTAAAAATCGAAGAAACACACCATGGTTTTCCGGGGGTTTATCGTTAGAATAGCCCCCAAAAATAAAGAATTTCAAAGAAACAAATGGAGGAAAAAAAGATTTCTATGAAAAAATTCTTAGTTGGTTTGAGCGCGGTGGCCGTTCTTGGCCTTGGCGCCCTCGCATCTTGCGGCGGTGGAGGAGAAAAGACGATTGAAGTCTTGGTCCAAACCGCCGACCACGGCTGGACGGGTGCCGTTCAACAATACGCTCAAGAAAAGGTGGATGCCCTCAATAAAGAAGGCAAATACAAAGTCAAATTGACCGCCTGCGAATCCGCTACCGACGAAGCGAACAAGATCGATGACTTGCTCGCCCACAAAGATTCCCTCCACGGAATCGTCATGCTCCCGATTGACAATACCCTCGAGAGCGCCGTCACCAAAATCGCTAAATCCGGCGTGAACTTCGTCCAATTCGACCGTGTTATCTCCACGGATGCCATCGATAACGCCGCCAACAGAGTCTCCAATGTTTTGGGTGACAACTATGGTATCGGCGTTGCTACGGCCGAAAGATTCATCGCCGATGGCTTGACCGCCGGCGAAAAGATCCTCATCTTCCCAGGCGACAATTCTTCCGTCCCTGTTTCCCGCAATAACGGCTTCTTCGATACCTTGAAGAAAAAAGGCGGCTGGAGCGATGCCCAAGTCAAAGCCATCGATTCCACCGACTATACCGGCTGGAGCAGAACGAAAGCCAGAGAACTCTTCGTCGCGAAGGGCGAAGCTCTTAAAGACTATAAATGGATCTTCACCCACGATAGCGAAATTTCGATGGGCATCCTCGAAGAACTCAAGGCGACCAACGTTAGCCAAGCGGTCAAAGACCACTTCAAGACCAACGTCAAGGCCCTTGCTTCCTCTTCGGGCTTAGATGAAATGTATGCGGTTCTCGAGAACAAGCATACCGGCGATTACGGTGGAACTTATGGTAGCGCCGACCTCTTCGACGTCACCTATGACCCCGCCATGATCCAACAAGCTATCCAAGATATGGTGGACCACCTAGACGGCAAGAAGGTGGAAAAGAACCACGTCATCGGCGTCAATGTCGTCGACAAAACCAACGTCACCAAATTCAGAGGATTTGGCAGCGGCAACTACCGCAAATAAGTTGATTCGTCGTTAGAACATGCCCCTGGGGTGGTCTTCATCTTGGGGGCATGTTGAAAAGGAAAAATTATGGAACTATTACAAATGAGCAACATTTCCAAATCCTTTTTCGGGGTTGAGGTTTTGCACAAGGTCCATTTTTCCGTTTCCAAAGGCACCGTCCACGCTCTATTAGGCGAAAACGGTGCGGGGAAATCCACATTGATGAATATCTTGGCTGGCATCTATACCAAGGATAGCGGCACCATCGTTTTCGACGGAGAGACCTATGACAACATGACGGTCAAGAAGTCGGAAGCGGCAGGCATCGCCTTTGTTCACCAAGAGCTCAATTTATTCAATGACTTGAAAGTTTACGAAAACATATTCCTAAACAAGGAGTACCAGTCCAAGGTATTCCGAAAAATCAATACGAAGAAAATGATCAAAGAGACCCAAGCCCTTTTTGATGATTTAGGCGTCGTGATTAATGCAAATAGCGAGGTGGGTTCTTTAACCACCGGAGAAAAGCAATTGCTCGAAATTGCCCGCGCTTTGCACCAAAATGCGAAATTAATCATTCTGGACGAGCCGACGACTTCCCTTGCGAACGAAGAAATCGATAACCTCTTCCGGATTGTCAATAATTTGAAAAAGGAAGGAAAATCCTTCATTTTCATTTCCCATAAGATGCCCGAAATATTCAGATTGGCCGATGATTATACCGTATTTAGGAATGGCAGTTTCATTTCAAGCGGAAAAATCAAGGACACCACACCGGATGCGCTCACTTCCGATATCGTTGGAAGCGCCTATTCGGATGGGGACATCTACGAAAAACGGGAATTGGGAAATGTCATCTTAGACGTTAAAAACCTGTATGGAAAAGGGTTCAATGACGTTTCTATTCAGGTGAAAAAAGGAGAAATCATCGGCTTTACCGGCCTTCAAGGGGCGGGAAGCAGCGAATTCCTCCAAACCATCTTCGGGGTGATGCCTGCGGAGAAAGGGACCATCCAAGTCAAGGGAAGGTACCTCAAAGAAGGGCGCATCCTCCACACGATGAAAAATGACGTGGCGATGGTGGCAAGCAACCGCAAGGAAAATTCGATTGTCCCCGAGATGTCGCTTTTAGAAAATATGATGATCGCCGAACACCAATTAAGCAGTGGCCGTCCGGTCATCCATTACAAAAATGAACGCGTAAAGTTTGATCGATACAAAGCAGAGCTTGGCATCAAATGCAATTCGCGGGATGACCTCATCACGTCTTTGTCTGGCGGTAACCAGCAAAAAGTCATTTTGGCCCGTTGGCTCAATACCGATAGCGATATCCTGATTTTGGATAACCCCACGCAGGGAATTGACGTCGGAGCTAAGGCGGAAATCTACAAATTGATCATGAAGTTGTCCAAGGAAGGGAAGACGATTCTTTTCAATACTTTGGAGATCAATGAAATCAAGAAAGTGGCGGACCGCTGCATCATTTTCTATCACGGCCACGTCGAAAAGATTTTAAACCATGACGAAATCACCGAAGAACGTGTCATGTTATATGCAACTAACGCCCACAAAGTCGTGCGTGAAAGCAAGAAGGAGGAAGCGCTAAATGGGTAATTCCGCTAGCAAAAACAAAAAGAAATTATCGCTTGGCGAATTGGCCAAAGCCAGTTGGAAAAACGGTAGTTTCCTCTACATTTTCATCGTGATGTTTTTGTTCTACATCTCGGTGAACAATTACATTACCTGGAACTCGATTACCAACATTTTAAAAAGCACGGCCGTCATTGGGACGTTGTCTTTGGGAATGGGGTTAATCATCATTTCCGGAGATATTGATTTAAGCGTCGGGGCGAACTTCGCCTTCTCTGGTGGCATGGGCATCTTGGTTTATAAGGAAGTCTATGACGTCGCCGGGCATGGCCTAGCTACCTTCGTGTCGATTCTAGTCATTGTCGCGGTCGCTACGATCATCGGCTTCATCAACGGAATCATGGTTGGCAAATTGAAAATGCCTGCATTCATCGCGACTTTGGGCACCATGTTGATCTTTAGGTCGCTATGCAAATACATCCTAAAAGCGATTCCGACCGATAGCGGCCAGCAACAGCAGACCTACCAATTAATCGACTATTATTCTTCCCCCTATTATTCACTAGGAAACGAATCCGTCCTGACGATTCCAATCGTTGGCATCATCCTCATTGTCTTTGTGTTGCTTGTTTATTACTTTGCCAAGCACACGAAATTCGGCCGCAGAATCTATGCTCTTGGCTCTAATTCCAAGGCCGCTTCCTTAGCGGGTATCAACGTTCCTTGGACCAAAGCGACGATCTTTGCCATCGCCGGAGCCTTCGTTGGTTTATCCGCGGTCCTACACGTCTCGATTTATTCCTCCATGGATTCTTCGACGGCGGGTATGTCTTATGAGCTTTACGCGATTGCTTCCTGCGTGATCGGCGGCATCTCGATGAATGGAGGAAGAGGCAACATCATCGGCATCCTCTTCGGAGCATTATCCTTCCAAATCATCGACAAAATCATCTCCGCGGTGAACCTTAATCCGCTCATTAATGACACGATCAAAGGAGCTATCCTCTTGGTCTCCATCATCCTTCAACTCATCATCTTCGATAAAAAGGCGTTCTATAAGTTCTTGGAAACGATTGGGCTCAAATACAATCCCGAGCAAAAGGCATGCTTGGAAGCCAAATTGGCCAAGAAAATCAATTCGATTAAGCTTTCTTACGACAAGAAGATCCATCGCATCTTGGAAAAAGACCTCGATAAGAAGGAAGCGGGAAAAACCATCGGTTTATTGCTGGATGAACGCGACGAAAAAATCGCTGCCCTCACCTTGAAATACGACCGTCTTATCGATGATGCCGCTCAGAAATTCAAGCTCTACGAAAGAGAACGCAAGATCAAGGAAGCCAAAAAGGCGGCTTCGGCCCAAATCAAAGAAAAGGCCATCGCAAACAAAGCGATTCTCAAAAAGACGCGTTTCCAAAATGGCAAATACCTCAAACCGACTTTGGAGAAAGAAATCGCGCTCGAAAAAGAATTGCAGGATGTTCAAGAAGAAGCCTGGTCGAAAGTGGATGAATTGATCCTGGATATCTCCATCCCTCAAGAAGTGGCCCGCCACATCTATGACCGGGATCGCGCCAATCCATCCTTGGACCAAGGAAAACTCGAGGTGACCTTCGTGAAATTCAACGAAAGCCTCCAAGAAAAAACGAAAAACTACAGCCAGTTCATCTTGGACCGCCAGAAGAAAGAAAAAGAGGCTTTGAATGCTTTGATAGCCAAAAACGAAGCTCTGATCGATTCGAATAAAGAATTAGAAGAAGGCCAGATTAAGGAAAACAAAGCTCGCTTAGAAGTTCTTGAAGCCAAAAATAAAACCCAAGAAGAAAAGAAAGCAAAGAGGGAGGCTTTGAAAAAGGAAAAGATCGAAAAGAAATTAGACCTTAAAAAGGCGAACCTTGAAAAAGAAAGGGAAAGAGAAGAATTCCTCGATTCGATTAAGCAATCACGTTCTTTACAAAAAGGAGAAAAAGAATGAAGAAATATAGTGAAATCGGCAAGATTGAATATCTTGGCCCGTCGTCGAAGGAGCCGTTTGCCTTCAAATACTACAATCCGGAAGAAAAGATTCATGGCAAAACCATGAAGGAGCACCTCCGTTTCGCAATGTCCTACTGGCACACGATCGATTACTGTGGGACGGATATGTTCGGCGGAGATACGGAGGACAAAACCTTCGGAGAAACCGATCCGATGAAGATCTACAAGGCCAAAGCCGACTTTGCTTTCGACCTCATGGATAAACTAAGCATCGACCTTTATTGCTTCCACGATGTGGACGTCGCCCCACAAGGGAAGACGCTTCGGGAATCCCTAGAAAATTTCAAGGAGATGGTCGACTACATCGAAGTCCTTCAGAAGAAGCACAACAAGAGACTCCTTTGGGCGACCGCGAATAATTTTGGCGACAAGAAATTCATGGCGGGCGCGGCGACTTCTCCTAATGCTGACGTTTTCACCGCGGCAGCGGCCAAAGTCAAAGCCTGCTTGGATGCCAACGTCCGGCTAGGCGGCACAAGCTACGTCTTCTGGGGTGGACGCGAAGGCTATGACACCTTGATGAATACGAACATGGGCTTAGAGTTAGACAACATGGCCCGCTTCCTGCGCATGGCGAGGGATTATGGCAGAAAGATTGGCTTCCAAGGCGATTATCTTTTGGAACCCAAACCCAAGGAACCCACGAAACACCAATATGATTTTGACGCGGCGACTTGCTGCAATTTCCTCCGTCAATATGACTTGCTTGGCGACTTCAAACTGAACATTGAAGCCAACCACGCGACCTTGGCCCAGCATACTTTCGAGCACGAACTCCGGGTGGCGCGCCTCAACGGGGCTTTCGGCAGCATCGATGCCAACCAAGGCGATCCGATGCTAGGGTGGGATACCGACCAATTCCCGACTAATATCTACGACACGGTCAAAGCGATGTATGAAGTCATCAAGGCTGGTGGATTCGTTAACGGAGGACTCAATTTCGACGCGAAAACCCGTCGTCAATCCAATACGTTGGAAGATATCCTTCTTGCCTATATCGCCGGCATGGATACCTTCGCTCTTGGTTTACGTCTCGCCTATAAGCTCATCGAAGACGGACGCATCGATGAATTCATCGAAAAGCGTTACGAATCCTATAACCACGGAATCGGCAAGAAAATCGTGGATAACCAGACCACGTTAGAAGAACTCGCCGAATACGCGTTGACCGTTAAGAGCTTTGACGTCGATAGCGGACGCCAGGAATATTTGGAATCCGTTCTCAATAACATCCTTTTCGATAAATAACCATGAAATACTATTTGGGCATCGATTTAGGCACCTCCTCCATCAAGGTGAGTTTGGCGGATTCTACGGGTTCGATTTTAGATAGCGAATCCAAAGATTATCCTTTGATTTTGCCTCGCCCCAATTGGAGCGAGCAGGATCCCGCCGAGTGGAAGAGGGCCCTAATCGAAGCCTTGGGGGAGCTACACAAGCGGCACGATTTAAGCCAAGTCGCTTCCTTAAGCTTTTCCGGCCAAATGCATGGGCTGGTCCTATTGGACGAAAACGACAACGTGATTCGCCCAGCCTTGCTTTGGAACGATTCGCGAACCGTGGAAGAAGTGGATTACTTGAACCAAGAAATTGGAACAGATTTATTGCTTCGCGAAACCAGCAACATTGCCCTATGTGGTTTCACGGCTCCCAAAGTCCTTTGGGTTTATCGTAACGAACCGGAGAATTTCTCCCGCATCGCCAAAATCATGCTCCCCAAAGATTATTTGGCTTACGTGATTTCCGGGACATTCGCAAGCGATGTAAGCGATTTGAGCGGAACCTTGTTCTTCGATGTGAAAAAACGCGATTATAGCGATAAGATGCTAGAAATCCTGCATATCCGTCGCAAGCAGTTACCTAAAATCTGCGATTCGAGTGAAGTGATCGGAACCGTATGTGAAAAATTCTCTCGCCTAACTGGCCTCTCCCCCAACTGCAAAGTCGTTATCGGCGGGGGGGATCAAGCCGTTGGGGCTACGGGAACTAACACGCTGCAAGCCGGGGATATTTCTATTTCCTTAGGCACCAGCGGGGTGGTTTTTGCTCCCAGCAAAGAATATTGCTTTGATCCCAGCGGAAGAATCCATTCCTTCCGCCACACCACGGGCAACTTCCATTTGATGGGTTGCACCTTATCGGCGATGGGGTCTTTGAAGTGGTTTTTGGAAGACGTTTTGGAAACCAAAGACTATAACAAAGAAATCGAAGCGATTGGCGAAGACATCAGCGACGTCCTTTTCCTTCCTTATTTAATGGGGGAAAGAAGCCCAATCAACGATCCTCATGCGAAGGGTTCCTTTGAAAACCTTTCCTTGTTCTATAAGCGCAGCGACCTCGTCAAAGCCGTCCTCGAAGGGATTTGCTTCTCCCTTTATGACGTCTATTCCGTCATGAAAGAAGATGGGTTGAGCGCCAAAGAAGCCCGCGTCATCGGAGGCGGGAGCAAAAACGATAAGATGATGCAGATGCTTTCCGATATCTTTGGCATTCGCATGAAAAGTATTTCTACTAGCGATGGCGGGGCCCTAGGCGCTATTATCCTTGCGATGGTAGGAGATGGATGCTTTGATAATGTCTACGAAGCCAGCAGCCAGCTGGTCGTTGACAAGAAAGTCTTTGATCCTAACCCTGCTAAGCACGCTCTTTACGAAGCTAAATTCCTGTCTTACAAAGAAGCGTATCGAAAATCCAAAAGTTAATTTTTCCTTCCTCCTTTCCGCCCCGGGAACGGCCTAAACGGCCGAACCCGGGGTCCTTGACGGATGGAGCTACCGGACCCTATAATCTAGATGTGGTTTTGGGAGAGAGTTGATATCTCTCCTTTTTCACTTCTAGGCTAGGAGGAGCACGAGAAGCAACAGGGCGATGTCGAATAGAAACATCGCAACAAGCAGCTTGTCGAACATGCTTTTTCTCCCTTTCTAGGCGTCCGCTCCTTCCGCTTTTGGGAATCGGCTTCATGAGAAGACCTCCCCCTTATTTAGAACGATTTTTTTAAAAATCTTGTCGAAATTTTTTGGAGTTTCCAAAAGAAATAGGAAATGGATCAGCGTAAAAAAGACGTTGTTGACGCCTTTTTATGCTTGCAAAAAAACTTTTGAAAAAGGATAGATGAATTCCCAGTTTCGTAGGAATTAGGCCCAACATTCTTCTTTTGATGCAAAAGAAAAGAAAAAGAAGGATTCCTCGCGTTAAAATACTTCCATGCCGCGAATTGAAATCGAACATTTAAGCGTCACGTATCTAGGGAAGAAGAAGCAGGAATATCCGGCTTTGAAGGATGTTAGTTGCATTTTTCCTAGTGGACAAATCAGCGCCATCATGGGCGGATCGGGGTCGGGAAAGACCTCTTTGTTCCGCGCCTTGACGAGCCAACTCGCTTATGATGGGGTGATTCGTAGCGATGGAATCGATATTTCGACGTTAACCCCAAAGGAGCGTCGTCTTGCCTATGTTCAGCAGGAATTCGCCCTCTACCCCCATTTGACCGTCTTTGATAATCTTGCCTTTCCCTTGAAACTGAATCGCGAAGATTATCCTTCCATCACTTCCAAGGTGAAGGAAATGGCGGATAAACTGGACCTTTCTTTCCTTTTATCTCGGAAACCCCGTCAACTTTCTACCGGCCAAATCCAAAAAGTTTGCTTGGGGCGCGCCTTGATTAAAGATCCTGACCTCTTGCTTCTAGATGAACCTCTTAGCAACGTGGACGGGCCTCAAAGAGAAGAACTATTAAATGTCATCGAAAAGACGTTAAAAGAAGCACGTGTCACCGTGATTTATATTACCCATCGTTTGGAAGAAGCCCTTCGCGTTGCTTCTAACGTCTATTTTCTAGAAGAGGGGAGGCTCGTGGATATCCAGCCTTCTTCTTCCCTTAAAAATAGCGTGGCCGCCTTTAGCCTTTGGGGGAACAAAGAATGAGATTCAAGCCCTCTAACAAAGCCTATTCCATCGACGACTTGCCCGCGACGAGGCAAAAGCAATTCGTAGATTTTTTCAAAACCCGTCCCGGTTTATTTTTCCAACTCGGTGGAGTTTTGCTTTTATTCGCCCTTCCTTTTTTAGCCTGCTTCTTATTTAAGTATTATGGGATTCTTTACCCGGCTTCCCAATCGCTTGGCCCAGAAGAATTCGAAGCTTTCTCGAAAACGAATACCCTGGTTTTTGACGGGGTATATGCCCTTTGCTTTTTGCTGATCTTCCTTGCTCTAGCGGGCTTAGGGCGTATCATCCGTCAATGGGCGTGGGGGGAAGGCATCTATTTTTGGCGCGATTTTGGCAAGGGAATCCAGCAAAACGGCAAGACCACGTTGATTTGCTGGGTGCTTTTTAGCCTAGGATTTTGGGGTTCGGATTTGATTTCGATGCTTGTTCCCTCTTTATGGGTAAGCATTTTCTTCGATGGGCTCTGTCTTTTGCTTTTGCCTTTTTTGATGATGCTTCTCGTCCAAAGCTTGGTTTATTCCAATCCCTTGGGAAAAGCTTTGGCCAATTCTTTTTTCTATCTATTTAAAAAGCCGTGGTGGGTGTTGCTTTTCCTCCTTTTCCCGTTTGGTTTTTTCTTGCTTCCTCTTATTGATTCGATTTTATGGCAGGCGTTTAGCTATTTTCTTGTTTTCTTCCTTGCCATGCCTCTATTTATGACGGGATGGGAACTCTATTGTTTTTCTCTCTTTGATGCCTATACCAACCAAGAGTTTTACCCTGAGATTTATCAAAAGGGTTTAAGGGGGGAATTTCAAAAATGAAGGACCTCTATTCGCCTTCTTTTGAAATTCTTCGTAGCCAGAAGAAAAAGGACCTCGGTTTAGGATTTATTCCTCTTGTCATCGGGTTAACGGCTATTTTATTGATTTTCTTTTTTCATCCTCGCTCTTGGACGATAGCCTATTGCTTGCTTTGTATTTTCATCGCCCTAATTATCGTTGTTCTTGATTACTATTTCTGGTTTTATCGTTACGCGGGTGACCGGGAAAAAGAAGCCTATTTTCGTCGTCTTCAATCTGGCCAAACTGAACGCAAGGTCACCTATTTAGGAGAGAAACGGACTTATTATTCGGAACGTCTTTGTTTTGTTTCCCTTTGTTTTTTAGAAGGGGAAAATGAAATCGAATTACGGATGTTAGAAGAAGTCTCCAACCCTTTCGTGGAAGGAAAGACGTATTTCATTTCCTCCGTCCATCATGATTTATGCTCCTACCAGGAGGCGGAAGAATGAAAAAACTAAGCCCCTTAAAAGCCGCCTTGCGTTATGACGCTTGGAAAATCCTTGTCGTATTTGGGGTTTCTAGTGCCGGTCTCGCTTTTGCTTTTTCCACGAAAGACCGTTTCAAGGACCATGAGATTCTTGACGTCTATGTGACGGGTTCTTCTTTGGATTCCTCCTTTACAAAATCTTGGTTCGAATCCGTGCCCAATTCCAAAATCCAAACGGTCCATTTTACCTTCCGCACCCCTAAAGAAGAACAATATGCGATTGTGACTTCGACGATGCTTTCTAGCGTTTCTGATCTCTATATCCTTCCTTCTAGCCAACTTGAAACTCATCCTGAATACGCGATGTATTCCCAAGCCCTAAAAGAAGAAGAGCTATCTCGCATCTCCCAAGTTTCTTCCCAAAGTCAATTCTACGCGGATGCTTCGGGCACCAAACGCGGGGTCTTGCTCTATGACAAAGAAAAAGAAACCCCCTATAGCGCGATGATTTCCAAGTGGTTCAGCTTAGAGGAAACCTCTTATTTATTTGTGTCGAACGTCTCAACGAACCGGGAGGATGCCTCAATAGCAGGAGAACCTCTTTTATTCGAATACTTCGTATCTTTTTTGGAAATGGCAAGTAGAAAATAAGAGGAAGGGTTTCTTCGAATTTCATGGTAAAAAAATGCTACTAGTTCGTCATGCCTAGCTCTTTGAGACTAAAAATCTTTGCCCTAAAATGGAAACGCTTTCAAAAGACATCCATAGGGAGATACTATGAAGAAAAATCAAAAAAGGCTCATCGTCTTGGGGTTAGCATCGATGTCCTTGGTTCTGGCGGCCTGCCAATCTGGGGGAAATAGCAGCACATCCTCTTCCATGTCGACTTCGAGCGATACCATCGATGATACGCCGGTAATCCCCACCCCGACAAATGCCTCCATTCGCCTTGTTTCTCCGGAAGAAGGGGCCTCTTTTTCCATTACTCCGAAAGCCATATCCACCTATTTGAACGCGGATACGGAAGCCAAGCAAATCGAAGCGATTGCTAAGGCTAAACTCGCTGAGAATAAGGATCTAACCTCCTCCCCGGTCCGCTTATCGTGGCAAAAAGATGGTTCGGCCTATTACACGGTATCTCTTGCGGATAACCCTTCCTTTGAAAATGCGGTCCAGGCCAAGGTTTCCTCCCTTTCTACGTCCTACGAAGCCAATAATTTGATTCCCAATTCTACTTATTATTGGAAGGTGAAAGGCACTAGGGCAAACGACGAATCCAAGGTCCAAACCTTCAAAACCACGGGTGCTTCGGTCCGGTTTATCTCCGCTCCAGGAGCTTATAACATCCGCGACTTAGGCGGATGGAAGGCGGGAAGCAAGACGCTTCCTTATGGCAAGCTCTTCCGCGGTTCCTTGCTCAATAACTTCAATGGCTATGCCGATTTAAACGAAGCGGGGAAGGAGACGTTCAACAACGCCCTCGGCATTCAAACTGAAATTGACCTCCGCCAGCCGGAAAAAGACGACGGAAACCAGTCGGAGTGTTTCTTCGATCCCTCCAAGAAATACGTGAAAGCTCAGCTTGGCCAATATAACCGCATCCTCGATCCCGAAAATTTTGCGTCCGCCTATGACCAAAATAGTTATGGGGCGATGGTGACGAGCACTGACAAGAGCCTTTCTAACGCGGCCTACGCCAATGACGGCATCACCGTCCGCTCGTTGCGCGACATCTTCGCGGTCCTTTCCGACGAATCGAATTATCCCGTCTATTTCCATTGCAATGCCGGCGCTGACCGCACGGGAACCCTAGCCTTCTTGATTGAAGGGCTATTAGGAGTGAGCTACGCGGATACGATTCGTGACTTTGAGCTCACGAGCTTCTCCAAATTCGGCGAACGCCTCCGCAGCAAAGTCGACGGCGACCAATTCGATAAGAGCGGCGTCTATATGGATGTCATTAACGATAATTACGTGGGCTTCGATAAGCTTTATCAGGATTTGATGAAGTATTATGGGGACGGAAAAGACGATTTATCCCTTGCCATTTCCAACTATCTGACGGGATATTGCGGTATCCTCCCCTCGCAAATTCAGAAGGTAAAGGAAATTCTATTAGAAGAGAAGAAGAATGAATTCCGTCTTACCTCCACCCTAGAATTCGTCCTCGAAGGAGCTTCCACCCTCTCCCTAAATCTAGAAGAAGCAGGACTTGATGAGAATTCCATCTCGTCCATCACTTGCGGTGGCGTGGCCCTTGGGAAAGACGCCAGCGCGATTGATGTAGCAAAACTCAATGCGAAAAAGATCGCCGGGGAACGTGAATTCGTAGTCGAAGCCAAGAAAAATGGCAAGGACATCACGGTTTATGCCCCCACCATTCTTATCACCAAAATGATTAAGACTGTGGAGGAATTTAAAGCCATTGACACCTATCGTCCCTCCAATCAGCGCATTATCAATTTCGGTTATTACCGTTTGGCCAATGATATCGGTTCTTCGAAGGAATTGGTGCGGCCCCTTGGCTGGATCAGCGATCAGCACAATAGCACGGGAGCCAGCGGATTCCGCGGAACGATCGACGGCGCAGGCCATAAGGTCTATGCCCAGGCTTCCTATGGCGGTCTCTTCTCCATCGTTGGCGGCGGCGCCAAGATCCAAAATGTCGAATTCATTCTCCCAAGCTTTGGCACAGCGAGCGGAAACAACTCCGTTGTGAGCCTATTCGGCCCCTCTTTGTGCGGAGCCGTCATCGAAGACGTTAAATTCACCGTCCTCAGCGATGGGTTCGGAAGCAATTACGCCAAGTGCCTCTATGTTTCTGGAGCAGGCTTCATCGCTTCCAACGTCACCCACAGCACCTTGTTCAAAAATGTGGAGGTGTCGTCTGTGGCCCCCATCGTCTCGCTATTTGGCGGGGTAAGCTATGAGGGCATGGGTGGAGTCGAACTTGATAACTTCACGTTGAATTGCGACAAAATTGCTTATGCGGGGCTTCGCCGCACGACGAGCGTTAGCCAAATCACTGCCGCTAACGGCGTTCCCGTGGCTTCTTTAAAAGGAGTGAAGGGTTCCTACAAAGCCTTCCACGAGGAAAAAGTGACGCTCGATCTCGGGTCCGAATTCGCTTCGATTGATGTGGGAAGCGCCTATGGTTCGATGAGCCTTCAAAATGCCTCTTATAACGGGACCCCAATTGCCGGGGCTGCCCTAGATAACAAAGCGTTGATGTTTGAGACCTCCGCGGTGAACGCGAAAGACGGCGACGCCGGATCCCTCGAACTCAGCTTGGAAAAAGAGGGGCTACGCTGCATCTATTCCATCCCGGTGCAGTGGTTAAGATAAATCAGAATAAAGGAGAAGATTTCATATGAAAAATTCGAGAAAAAACATGCTAGTCCTCTTGGGGCTAGCTGCCTTGACGGGAAGCCTTGCTTCTTGTAACGGAGGCGGTGGAGGAGCCAATTCCACTATCACGACGGTTAACATCATGCTCTTCAACGGCACTTCGGGCCGCGATTGGCTTAACCAATCGACCAAGCGTTTTGCCGAAGCCAACAAGGAGACGTCCTTTGAAGACGGCAAAACGGGCATCACCTTCAAAATCCAACAAGCTAAAGGCGTTGCCTGGAATAGCGAAATCAAGTCGACCGGCAACGATATCATGATTTATGAATATAACCCGGACATCTTTCAATTATCCGCCCAAGGGTATTTGCTTGATTTGGACGATATCGTCAGGCCCAAGGAAGCGAGCATTGAATCCGGGGTTTTGGAACGTTTGAAAGGACCAGATGGCAAATATTATGCTCTTCCGCATTACGAATGGTTCCCAGGCGTTAGCTACGACAAAGATCTATTCAACGAAAAGAATTTCTATTTTGCGGACCCCTCCGTGGACGCAGAAGATGTGGAAGTAGCCAACACCCCCTATGGAACGGGTCGCTTCATTGCGGATAAAAACATTCAAAAATCGGTCGGTCCTAACGGCATCCGTGGCGACTATGATGATGGTCTCCCCAGCTCTTTGGAAGAATTCAACATCCTTTGCCACAAACTTTATAGTGATGGCGTCTCCCCCATCCTCCTTTGCGGATCGGGCCAATACTATTCCTGGAAATTCCCTCTTGCTTTGTGGGCCTCTTTAACCGGACCTGAAGGGATGAGAAATACCAGTTGCGAATGGTCCAACGCGGAACTTGACATGGTCACCGGATGGAAAGACGATGAACTTTTTGCCAAAGGATCAGGTCTCAAGACGCCGGTTACCGAAAAAGTCGTTCTAAACGAAGAGAACGGTTACAAGATGTATGACATGGCGAACCGTTATTATTCCCTTGCTTTCATGGAAATGGCCATCGATAACAAATGGCTGGACCCGGAAGCCCTCGCCGACTCCAACCAATCCCCAACCGCGGCGATGAACTGGTTCATCAACGGCCACAGCAATAAACGCTATGGAATGTATTGGGACGGATCTTATTGGTGCCACGAAGCCGCCGATGTCGGAACTTTTGAGACGTACCGTCAAATGAACCCGACGAACCCCGATCGCCACACGGCATTCATGCCCTTGCCCACCCAACTCACGGGGCAAGTGACCGAAGGAAAAGGCAAAAAGCCCGCCCTCGTCAATACGGGTTCGACTCTGACTTTCGCCAATGCCCGCGTCAAAACCAACGGCAAAGAAAAAGCGGTCAAAGCCTTCTTGAATTTCCTCTATTCCAACGAGGAACTCAGCGCCTTCTCGGAACTCACCGGATTGACTGCTCCGATCGATTACACTTGGGATCGCTCCAAACTCAATAACACCTATTACGACGATTTGGCGACCCTTCGTGCCGCAGGAGAAGTCATTCAGCCCTCTTCGACCTCGGAACGTTACAAAAAGAACCTCATGTCCTTCGTCTTTGGCTATTCGATGACCATCAGCAGCTTCCGCATGCCAAACGGCGTTCAAAACGCCGGCGGCTATTTGGATCCGTTCACCAAATACAATTGCACTTCCGATTATATCTTTGACAACACGAGGTTCAGCAAATCTGTTTGGGATTCCATGTCCAAATAAACCCACGGATCATTCCTATGTATTCCACCGTTACCCACGGAAAAAAACGAAGATGGAGCAAAGGCGAAATCAAGCATTTCGCCTTCTTCCTCTCGTTCATGATCATCCCCATCATCCATTTCTTCGTGTTCTACATTTACGTCAACATCAATTCCTTCATCATGGCCTTCCAAACCTATTCTCTGGACTATGATGTGGGCCGAATCGTGACGAGCTTTGCTGGATTTGATAATTTCGTCGCAGCCTGGAATTCGTTCTCTCAATATCCTTACATGTTGAAGAATTCGTTGATTTTTGTGGCCATCGACCTCTTTATTTCCCAGCCTCTCGCCTTGCTTGCCTCTTACTATATTTATAAGAAGAAGCCGGCAAGCGGATTCTTCCGCACCGTCTTGTATTTGCCGCAAGTCCTTTCTTCCGTCGTTTTGGGCATTCTCTTCAAATATGTGGTTCGGAATGCCGTCCCCGAAATGCTCTTCCAATGGTTTGGAACGGAAAAAATTGACGCGTTGGCCGAGCCTTCCACCCAAATTTGGATCATGATGCTCTTCAACATCGTCATGAGCTTCGGCGTGAACGTTCTTCTTTATTCCAACGCGATGGGCAACGTCAATCCGGCCAACATCGAATCGGCGGAACTGGAAGGAGCCAGCACCCTCTCGATTTTCTGGCACGTCATCCTTCCCAAAATCTATCCGACGATCGTTAGCCTCGCCATCGTCATCATCTCTCAAGTTTTCACGAGCCAATACCAGGTATTCAACATTTATGGTGAGAATGCCTTGGCCATGGGAAACGTCGGTTATTTCATCTACATCAACTCTTTGAAATCCGATATCCTTGGCAGCATCCCCAATTATTTGAACTATCCTGGGCTCGCGGCGTTTGGATTGATGCTGACCGCCATCATCGTCCCGGTGGTGTTCCTCGTTAAATTCTTGCTGAATCGCTTCGGCCCCAAGGAGGACTAACCTATGGCGAAATATCGTTCGAAAGCCCCAAAGCCAAAAACCAGCAAGACCGATAAGGCCTTCTACGTCATCCTTGCCGTGATTTTAGCTTTCTTCGCGCTCATTCTTCTCTTCATGCTCTTGTGGGGCTTCATGACTTCCCTTAAGAGCAAAAACGATTTCGAGCAAAATGGACCGATTTCCTTCCCTTTGTTGGATTTGGCGAATTGGGAGAACCCCTTGGCTAGCAACCGCGAATTCTTCCAATTCCGCAATTACGGCCTCATCTTCAAAAATTTCGTTTTTATTGAACTCAATTCCAGTTGGTACGTGGGCAATAACCTCGTTTCTCATAGCCAAGAAAATATCGGCTTCTTAACGATGCTATATAACACCTTGGTCTATGCAGGAGTCGGGGCCCTAATTTGCTCGGTGGTTCCGGCGATTACCGCCTACCTCACCTGCAAATACAAATACGTCCTCTCCACGATCATCAACGTCGTCTTCACTCTTATGCTATCAATTCCGATCATCGGCGCCCTCCCTTCTGAACTTACTTGGCTCCGCCAACTCGGCATCTTCGATAGCATCTGGGGGAACTTCCTCCGATTCTTCTCGGGGGCCGGTATGTATTACTTCGTCTATTTTGGCTTCTTCGCTTCCATTAGCAACTCTTACCGCGAAGCCGCTGAAATCGATGGGGCGAATGACTTCACCGTCATGTTCCGCATCTATTTCCCGATGGCCATCAAAACGATCGGCACCGTCTTCTTGATTCAGTTTATCGCATTGTGGAATGACTGGCAGGCCACGATGCTATATCTCCCCACCCATCCGACCTTGGCCCGCGCCGTTTACGAAATGTCGCTCGGCAAATCGGACATTGGCACCGGAGCCGAGAAATTCTTGCTCCAAACGGCGCCATTAAAAATCACCGCCTCCATGATTCTGGCGGTCCCCATCACCATTCTATTTATTGTGTTCCGCAACAAACTCATGGGTAACATATCCGCGGGCGGTTTGAAGGAATAACCAACACCGGAGGAACTTTATGAAAACAAGCAAATTCGTTGTCGCTCTCGCTGCTTTGTCCCTTCTTTCTTTGCCCTCGTTCCAAAACGGGGTGCTAGAAACGAAAGGCGAAGCCACTTCTTTAAGTGGATCGGAAATCCAAGAGGTTTATAACCTCGGCGAATACATCTATATCGCCAAGGACACGGTGATCCAAAGTGGAGATAAATCCGTCAAAGTCGCTTCGAGCGTCTTGACCTATCCTGATGGCACCAAACAAATGGGCAGTGCCTATAAACTTGACGCCTTTGGCTCTTATGAAATTACTTGCTATGGGGAAGATGGCACGATTTTCACGAAGAAATTCAACGTTTATCAAGACGTCTATTCCTTTAACGGAAACAAATCGACCATCGATTACGGCAACCTCAACAATTTTTTTGCAGGAAGCGGCTATACCTATGGCTTAAAACTCGGCCTTACCGAAGGGGATACCTTTACCTATGCCAAGCCGATTGATCTGAGCAAGAGCAAATATCAAAAGCTCATGGCTTGGAACATCATCGATTTAGAGCAAAAGCCGACGGTCCATTCCATCACCTTGCGGGTGACGGATGCCTATGATCCCAATAACTATTTCACCATCACCAATAGCAAAGGGACCTATTATTACGAAAATTACGTCACGACTTCCTATAACGGAGCCCGTAACGCGGGGTTAATCGCCGATGACTCGGGATCGGTGGAAGTGGATGGAAAATCTTACCGCATCAATTCCCAAGGCGGCACGCGCATCACCGGCAATAGCCCGGTTTCGAAGTCGATGAACAACGTTTCTTATTATTTGGATTCCGCTGATCCCTCCCATTATCGCATTTATGCCGCCACCGACGCGGCGAGCGAATACGTTTTGGTCGCCGAATTCAATAATGCCGGCATCTATGGCAACGATACCTTCAAAGGATTCAAGAACGGACTCGTTTATATGTCGGTTACCGCTAGCGGATACAGCGGGGTTGAACTAGCCTCCCTTGAAATCGGCGAAATTGGCGGTGTCCGCGGCGATGAATTAAACCCCATGGATTATTACAAAGACCGCATCGCCCCGATTTTTGATCATAGCGAAGACGAAGAGGCCAAAATCATGGGTGGACTTGAAATCGAAGTCCCCGTGGAAAAAGCTTATGACGAAACTGGGCTTCGCGGCGAAGCCACCTATAGCGTCTATTACGGCTACGATTCCTCCGCGAAGAGACTCGTCGCAGTCAAAGACGGCAAATTCCTGCCGGACCAAAAAGGCGTTTACACCATCTTGTATCGCGCAGAAGACGTCTATGGGAACGTGTCCACGAAACGCTTGGACCTTTCCGTTTCCGAATTTGGAAGCGAAGGCCTCAAGATGGAAGTGGCTCCCTTGGAAAACATGGTCGCTGGCAAAACGGTTCAATTTAACAATTTCACGATGGAGTCCCTGAATGACGACGCCGTCGTTGAAATCGAAGTCACTTCGCCTCGTGGAGAAAAGAAAACGGTCTCTAGTTTGATGCGTTACCCATTTGTTGGACAATTCTGACAAAATATTAAACATCATTTA
>OGRD01000106.1_pt1 | contig 61279 bp, 74 predicted proteins | sample 1553441 | NCBI WGS metagenome assembly OGRD01 (sample SAMEA2580106, study PRJEB22360) | human gut metagenome | biome: human gut; feature: human-associated habitat; material: faeces | place: Denmark | collected 2008/2010
CCCGCCCGCTGTATACAGGCATACCGTACTGATCTGGCCTTTTACACCAACGGGCGGAGCGTATGCCTTACAGAGCTGAAAGGATATCAGGCCGCTGTCGGTCAGCCGGTCATCCAGCCCCGCCGTCCAAACAGCCGCCTGGACAAGGTGCGCCATATGTTTCAGAAGGTAATGTAAAGATACATAATCGTCAAGACGGCAACAATCAGAAGTTATGGAGGGTAACAATGGAATATAGTAAGGAAGATTTAATGGAAGCAAAAAAGCAAATTTGGGGAGTGGGAGAGAACATGGGAACAGAGGAAAGTAAAAAAATCTGGGAGGAGAACGCACAATTTTGGGATAATGCAATGGGTGACGAATCTAATGAATTTCACAGAGAGGTAGTGCGTCCCAAAGTAACGGAACTTCTATCTCCTAATCCTGCGGATTACATTTTGGATATTGCGTGTGGCAATGGAAATTATTCTTCGTATCTTGCACAAAGAGGCGCTTCGGTTGTCGCTTTTGATTACAGCAAAAAAATGATAGAATTGGCTAAAAGACGGCAATCACAATATGCAAAACAAATTGAATTTTGTGTGGCGGATGCGACCGATAGAAAAAGTATATTAGAATTAAAAAGAAATCGATATCGAGTTCCAATTCAAATGCGGAGTCGATATCCACGAAACCATATAAGCGAAGACCACTATCCAATAAAACGGGTAGTGGTCTTTTTTTTATTTACACAAGGTAGCAAAAAGTACTTATCGTCCGACACACTCTCAAAAATCGCCCGAAAAACGAGATTTTGTCGTACACACACAAGTGTGATGGTCTATAAGTCTTTTCTTATAGACCATCATTTTTGCATTTTTAGGGGCATTTTCGCCCATTTTTGAGCAATTTCATAGCAAATCATCAGACCGAGTAACGGAGAACCCGTTGCCCGGTCTTTTTTTATGTCTAAAAAAAGCGTGATTTCACACTTGAAGTCTGTCGGACGATAAGCACCGTCCAGCAGGACTTGAATATCAAAACTGAATTAAAAAATCTTATTTATAGCATCTTGGGGCGCGTATCCCATAGCAAAATACTGGGCGAAAGTTTATTATATATGTAGGCTCGGATAGGAGGCCTATTCGCTCGTGCTGATAAGGCAAATAATGGGCGAGGGGGAGGTGAGAAAATGATACAACGAAGAGACAAAAAGAGGACAGCCTCTGCCAAGCGGATACAAGCGGCATTCTTGGGAGAGAACCATATAGATATCGAAGAGATACCGCCAAAGGAAGAGTATGTCAGGGATACAGTAAACAAGCAATTGCGTGTCTGTGCCTATTGCCGAGTAAGCACCGATGAAGAGTCGCAGCAATCGAGCTACGAACTACAAGTTCAACATTACACGGAGTACATCAACAAACACGACAATTGGACGCTTGTCGGTGTGTATGCCGATGAGGGTATTTCGGGAACATCGGTCAATCATCGCGTGCAGTTTTTGCAGATGATCCAAGATGCGGAAGACGGCAAGATAGATATGATTGTTACAAAATCAATCAGCCGTTTTGCAAGGAATACCCTTGACTGTATTTCCTACGTGCGAAGACTCAAAGCACTCAAACCGCCTGTCGGAGTATTCTTCGAGATGAACGGATACAACACCTTGGACACCATCAGCGAAACTTTCCTTACACTGTTAAGCACGGTAGCGCAAGGTGAGTCCGAGGCAAAGTCGGAAGCCTTGAAATGGTCATATCGTCAGCGGTTTAAGAAGGGAATACCCGTAAACAATATGTGGGCGATAATGGGCTATGACACAGACGAAAACGGCAAGATATTCATAATCGAGAAAGAGGCTGAAATCGTAAGGTTTATGTTCACTGCATACTTGGAAGGCAAAAGCACGGTCGAGATAGCCGAAGCATTGACAATGGCTGAAATACCAACACCAAAAGGCAATATCAGATGGCAACCGGGAACGGTCGCAGGAATGCTACACAATGAAAAGTATTGCGGTGAAATGCGAATGCAAAAGACGGTCACGGTTGACTTGTTCTCGCATAAATCGGTAAAGAACGAGGGCATAGTTTCTCAATACCGAATGAAGAACTATCATCCGGCAATCGTCTCACGCAAGGTCTACGAGGACGTGCAAGAGCGTTTCCTCGATGGTGGCAATAGGGCTCGCCACACCAAAGAGCCCAAAATAAAGGTTAAGTTCAAACCTATTAAGTCAGGACTTTTGACAGGCTTCGTTCCTATCCCGTCCGCTGTTGAAAAGATAGACATCGAACAACTCAAAGAAATTTCTAAAAAACAAAAATCAAGGAGAAAACAAAAATGTTAAAAGGTTTCAAAGTAATCAGCGTCTATGGCAACACCAGTGAATCGACCGTTACGGTCACCAACAAATACTTCAAATTCAATGCAGACACCGCAGCCGAACTTGGCTATCCAAAGTACATCCAAATGCTTATCGATGCAGACAACAAAAAGTTTGCTATACAGGCAACGGACGAACAGGACGCAAACTCGATTGAATTCAAAGTATCGGAGCCGTCCGAATCGGGCAAAAAGTCGGTCATCAATGTGGCTTTCAAAGCGGCGCATGCAACGATTGTGCAGCTTATGCAGTGGGGCGATGGTGCATCGCGCAAGATGAATGGTATCTTCGTTCCCGAAGAAAAGGCTATCATTTATGATCTGACAAAAGCAAACAGGGTTTACAACAAGAAAGCGGACTAATCTCCGCGGGGGAGTGGTTTTCGAAAAGAGAGCCGCTCCTTTTTACAAATATAACGGGGGGGGTAAGGAGTTTCGTATGGTTTGTAAAAGTAAGGACATTTTCGCATAAGGGGAGAGCGGAAAGGTATCGAAAATGAGTAAAAAGAAACGAATTGTGGGTAAACTTTTGATTTTTTGTAATTTCACACGAAGTTAGGACATACAGACTTGATTTTTTGAGAAATTTATGGTAGAATATAAAAGACAAAACGTATCATATATTGATACGTTAAGCTATTAACGCCGAATAACCTGCAAAAAAATGCGAAATACAGGCAAAAGGAGTTGACAAGGTATGACATACACAAGGCAATCAAAGACAAGAAAGTCTGCCTATAATTTGAATAAGAGTAACGGAATCTGACCGCACTGCTGCATGGTTTTTTACTATGGGGCGGTGCGATTTTGCTTTTATAAGGAAAAAAAATACAACATTATTACAAAGGTTTTAAGTCGCAACAGCGACACGGAACATATCCCCCACAAAAATTAAAAGGAGATACGAATATGACAAACAACAAAGCGAATAAATCAAAGATATTGGCGCTTATACTCGGTCTTACGATGTGCATTTCACTTATGCTCGGCATAGTGTTTGCAAGCCCGACTTTTGCCGCATATGCGGCAGGAGAAGACGGAACAGCGCCGACAATCGTCAAAACAGGCGGTATTGACGTTGATAGAAAAAACCATATGGGCAAACTCCCTAATGCATTGAAGGGCGTAGAATACAAGGCGAAAGACGGTAGCAACTACAAAATTGAGGCGACGGGAACAGAGCCGTTCACTTTTCGTGCGAATAAATCGGGAGAAGGCTATGCTCCACTGCCTGAAGGACTTTCGTTAAACCCGACGACAGGCGAAATCGAAGGCACACCTACGGGAGCGGCAGGACCATACAACATCAGCGTTACCGTTACAAATAAATACGGTAGTGATAACATCTCTGTGGCGATGTACGTTTATAGCGAAACCTCCAAACCGAAAATCACGACAACGCAAGCAGATATTGCGGTAGGTTATGTAGATTCTTCATATTCGCAACGTATAGTTTATAATAGTGGTATAGGCGAACCTTCCGAGGCAAGCATTACAAACGGTAATTTACCTACCGGATTAAGACTTCGACAAGCAGGTTTTGGTATCTACATAGAGGGAAAACCTACCGAGGAGGGAACTTTTACTTTTACCGTGCGTCTGCAAAACGCCGCAGGATTTGACGAAGAGACATATACCATAACAATCCAAAAAGGATATCAAAAACCTAAAATTATAAACAAAGATGACATAACTAAGAAACCTGCGATAAAAGGGAAATATTTTGAATTTCAATTTGTGGCAACCGGAACGAATACGGCGGATAATCCGTTTTTGTTCTTTACGTATTTGAACCAATTCGAAGAATCAACACCTAATGCGCAAGGCGAGTATGAATTAGGAAACGGACTATTCTTAACAGAAGAAGGAAAAGTATATGGCACGCCCTATAGCACTGAGGATATATCCTTTAATGTAGGTGTAAAAACCAAAAATTTATATGGCGACTACGAAGAAACTGGTTTCGGCACTGGCAATTGTTATGTTCCCGTTTATGAAAACGGACAAATAACTGGGGTTACTATTTCCCCTGAAAACACTTCCGTTCCAAAGGGTGGGCAAAGACAATTTACCGCAACCGTAATTGGATACGGCGATTTTGACAAGTCGGTTACATGGGATATATATGACTATTCTGCAGGTACAACAATATCTCAAGACGGCGTCTTGACTGTCGGAATTGATGAAACGGCAACAACAATAAGGGTTGAAGCAAGAAGCAAAGGCGACACTAATATACTTAAAGAAATACCAGTAACTATAATAAACCATACGCACACGACAACGTTTGTCCCTGAAAAGCCGAAAACCTGCACAACGGACGGAAATATCGAACATTACAAATGTAACGTTTGCGGAGATTTGTTTGAAGACGCAGGAGCGGTCAAATCGCTTACCGAAGAACAAGTAAAAATCCCTGCGGGACACGAATATACCCAAATGGTTGGTTTGGTATCACCTACTTGCTCTTCAAAAGGTATGAGGGCACATTTTAGATGTCACAACTGCGATAAGTATTTTGAATTAGGTTCATATGCCGAAGTTTCAGCAGAAAGCCTTGAAATCGATATTGATCCTAATGCACACAACACTACCCACAAGGACGGAAGTGAAGCAAATTGTTCGGTAACAGGAATTTATCCACACGAACATTGTTCTTTATGTAATAAGAATTTTTACAGCGACGGCGTAACCGAAATGACGGATATTGTCAAGCCGAAAAACGACAACCACGACTGGAACGCTTGGGCAAGCAACGGTGACGGAACACATACCCGCACTTGCAAGAGAGATAGCGGTCATAAAGAAAACGGCACTTGCTCGGGCGGAAAGGCAACTTGCACAACAAAAGCGGTTTGTGACGTTTGCAAAACAACGTATGGCGGTACTGCACCGCATAATACAACGCAATACGGCGGAAAAGACAGTTCGGGGCACTGGGATAAATGCTCGACTTGCGACAACAAATTCAACTTTGAAGCGCATACTCCCGACAGAGAAAAGGCTGACGAAACCAACCCTGTAAAATGCACGAAGTGTGGTTTTGAAATTACTCCTGCGGGACATTATGAGCATACGGCAGACAGCGAATGGCACAATTCGGCAGACGGAAAGTATCACTATCACAAATGCACGCAAAGCGGTTGCTCGGTGATTTTGGACAAAGCAGATCACTCGGGTGGAACGGCAACCTGCGAAAACAAAGCAGTTTGTTCGGTTTGTGGAGTGGCATACGGCGAAAAACTCGGTCACGACTATGGCGAAGTTAAATACACTTGGACGGACAACACTTGCAAAGCGGAAAGAGTTTGCAAGCACGACAGCGCTCATATCGAAAGCGAAACGGTGACCGCAACAGGAACGACAATCACAGCGGCAACCTGCAAAGAAAAAGGCAAAATGAAATATACCGCTACCTTTGTAAATACTGCGTTTGCTATGCAAGAAAAGGAAGTCGATATTGATTTTGCTCCACATACTTATGGCGAGTGGAAAGACGAAATTCCTGCAACAACGGAAGACTTTGGCACGAAAGGACATAAAGATTGCACGGTTTGCGGAAAGCACTTTGATAAAGACGGCAACGAAATCACCGAACTTAAAATTGCCAAAATCGGCACGCATAACGTAATAATAAACGGCGAAAGCAAATTCTATAAGGACGGCGAAAGCGTAACCGTAACGGCAGAAGATAAAGAAGGTAAAGTATTCAATGGCTGGCAGGACGAAAGCGGAAATATCGTAAGCACCGAAAAGAGTTATACCTTTACCGTAAACGGCGAAAAAACCCTTACGGCTGTATATGAAGATAAGTCTTCGGGCGGTGGCGAAATCACCCCGCCTGCTAAAAAGGACGGACTTTCGGGCGGACAGATTGCGGGTATCGTAATCGGCTCGGTAGCGGTCGCGGGAATCGGCGGATTTGCGATTTTCTGGTTCGCTGTCAAGAAAAAGACTTTTGCGGATTTAATCGCAGCAATCAAAGCGCTATTTACCAAAAAGAAATAAGATGAACTAAATAAGACAAGACCATCACTCGATAAAACGGGTGGTGGTCTTTTTTGCTATTAACAAAAACCGTGAGAAACGCTCAAAATCGCGGTGTCGTTTAACTTGTACACCTTGCTCTTTACATTCGTATAGATTTATGTTATAATATGGTTAACTAAAATGGGAGAGGTGTAGGAGTCGGTCGATGAAGCAAGAGAAAGCGTACAAAATAAAACTCATAAAAATCCTTGAGATACTGCGCCAAGATTCGGACGAAGACCATTATATAGAGTCCACAGAAATACTGTCTAAACTCGCTGCTATGGGCATAGAGTGCGACAGGCGAACGCTGTACGGAGATATTGACGTTCTCAATGATTTTGGGTACGAAGTACTGTGCGAGAAGAACCCCGGCAAGCCGAATAAGTATTGCGTGGTGGACCGCAGCTTTGACGTCCCGGAACTTCGCATTCTTATGGACGCAGTGCAGGCATCGAGTTTTATTACACCGAGCAAAACCGAAGTCCTATTGGATAAAATAGCAGACCTTGGCGGTAGTCACCGTGCGGAACTCTTGCGGAGTAATATCGTAAAATTCAATACGACAAAGAGCGCAAACGAAAGCATCTTCTATTCGATAAGCGAAATCAACTTGGCGATAGAGAATAACAAGAAAGTTTCGTTTGAATACTTCGACTTCAATTCAAAGCACGAGCGGGTTTACAGACGAAACGGGAAACGGTATTTCGTCAATCCGCTTGCCACAATTTATGACGATGACAACTACTACCTGATATGCTACTACGGAAGATTTGAGGGCGTGGTGCATTATCGCATAGACCGAATGGACCGTGTCGAAATGGTTGTTAATCAACCTATAGACGTATATAAAGGCGAGCCGATCGATTTGAAGAGACACAAAAAGACTTTGTTCGGAATGTTCCAAGGCGAAGAACAGTTGGTAGAGTTCCAAGCCGACGCGAGCATTTTAGATCCGATATTTGATATCTTCGGAGACAAGGTAGAGATCATTCCAGACGAGAACGGGAAACTCCGTTTCAAAGCGGCGGTGCAGTTGAGTCCGACATTCTTTGGGTGGTGCTTGTCGTTCGGAGACAAACTGCAAGTGGTCGGACCGGATGATGTGGTGGAAAAAGTAGTCGAGTATATTCAATCGCTGACGCGCGGATACAAAATAGAAAACAAAGGGGAGTAAGATATATGAACTTCGAGGATATGCCAAACTCTGCATATGCGGCTTACTTACAGTCGAAAAAGGCGGAAGAAGAACGGAAGTCTAACGACCAATATAAAAACTCGATAATGAACGCGACAAACGCAGTAGAAGAGCAAAGCATCTTATTGCAAAGGCAACTTCAAGAGATGCAAGAGCAAAATCAATTATTGCGTAAGCAAGTTGAGCAAGCGCAAGACGATGCTGCAAATTCCAAAACGGAAGCCCGCAAAAATAAGATATTTGGGTGGGTGTCGTTTGGCATCGGTACGGTGGTTGCTATTGTCGGCATCGTGCTTGGGATAGTATTATAAGGAGTAATAATGACAATTTTTATTGAAATAATTACAGTTCTATGGCAAGCCTTTTGGGGAACGATGAAAGCGTTCGGTACGGCCATATGGGATAATTTGCCCGCCATTCTTGAATTTAAGAAAGTGATGGGGTATTTTACACCCGCGGGAATGATTGCACTATATTTGGGAATTCCAACAATAGTAATCAGCATATTGCTTCTTGTCGTTAGAAAAATAATAAAAGCCAAATAAACAATAAAAAACCTTGTAAAATACTAACGAGTGTGTTATAATGTATATGTTATATTTTGCTCGGAGGTGTTGAGATGACTTTTGCGGAAAAGGTAAAACACGCAAGAACAACGCTAAAATTAAGTCAAGAGAAATTCGCTGCTCTTTTGGGAGTGTCGTTTGCCACTGTGAATCGTTGGGAAAAGGGGCATGCGACGCCAACATACGAAACGCTCGAAAGGTTCAATGCCTTGTGTAAAGAAAACGGAATACATTTCGAAGAGTAAATAATTGAGAGGTACTAATCGTGGCAGACCATAACAATGCTAATGTAGGGTTCGAAAAACAAATTTGGAACGCGGCTTGTGTTCTTTGGGGACATATCCCCGCAGCGGAATACAGAAAGGTAATCGTAGGACTTATTTTCTTACGATACATTTCTTGTTCCTTTGAGAAGAGATATCAGCAATTGGTTGATGAAGGGGAAGGTTTCGAAGATGATCGTGACGCATACGCGGAGAATAATGTCTTCTTTGTCCCGCAAGAGGCGAGATGGGCAACGATAGCCGCTGCCGCTCATACTCCCGAAATCGGTAAGGTAATCGACGCGGCAATGAAAGCAATCGAAGCCGAAAACCCGGTTCTAAAAAATGTATTGCCGAAGAACTACGGCAACCCAGACCTTGATAAGACAGTATTGGGACAAGTCGTTGACCTCTTCACGAACGAAATACATATGGATGATACCGATGAAAGCAAAGACTTGCTCGGTAGAACCTATGAGTATTGCATCGCACAATTTGCGGCTTATGAAGGTACGGACGGCGGCGAATTCTATACTCCGTCAAGCATCGTTAAAACATTGGTTGAGATATTGAAACCGTTTGAAAACTGCCGTGTTTACGACCCTTGCTGTGGATCGGGCGGTATGTTCGTTCAAAGCAATAAATTCATACAAGCACACAGCGGAAAGCGTGGTGCGATTTCCGTGTATGGGCAAGAAGCCAATGCCGACACTTGGAAGATGGCTAAAATCAATATGGCGATTCGTGGAATTGACGCCGACTTCGGCCAGTATCAGGCAGATACCTTTTCAAACGATTTGCACCCGCAACTGAAAGCCGACTTCATTTTGGCAAACCCGCCGTTTAACTATCATCCGTGGGGACAAGAGAATCTCAAGGAAGATAAGCGTTGGAAGTACGGACTTCCCCCGGCAAGCAACGCCAACTTTGCGTGGATACAGCATATGATTCACCATCTCGCACCGAACGGGAAAATCGGCTTGGTTCTTGCAAACGGTGCGCTGTCTTCGCAGTCAGGCGGAGAAGGCACTATCAGAGAAAACATAGTCAAAGCGGACTTGGTAGAGGGCATCGTAGCACTTCCGACACAGTTGTTCTACAGCGTTACTATCCCGGTCACACTTTGGTTTATTACAAAGGGCAAAAAGCAAACAGGAAAGACCGTGTTCATTGACGCAAGAAAGATGGGACATATGGTTGATCGTAAGCATAGAGACTTCTCCGATGAAGACATCGCTTTGATAGCAAAAACCTTTGAAGACTTCCAGAACGGAGTCCTTGAAGACAAACCCGGCTTTTGCGCTGTTAAAACGATTGAAGATATCGGAAAGCAAGACTATGTACTGACACCCGGTCGTTATGTCGGAATAGAAGAGCAAGAGGATGACGGAGAACCGTTCGAAGAGAAAATGGCAAGATTGACATCCGAACTCTCCGATATGTTCAAGAAATCACACGAACTCGAAGATGAAATTCGCAAGAAACTGGGAGCCATTGGGTATGAAATATAAAACCGTAAAATTAGGCGAATATCTCTACATCAAAGGGAGAATAGGTTGGAAGGGGCTTAAGAAAAACGAGTACCTTCCGCATAGTGATTATAGGATAATCAACGGCGAGTCCTTAACCGATGATGGTATTGATTGGAGCAAAGCTGGCTACATAACCAAAGAGAGATATGACGAATCGCCAGAAATAATGCTCCAAGAAGGCGATATTCTCGTGTCTAAAGATGGCACGATAGGGAAAATAGGGTATATCACTTCACTGGACGCCCCGACAACCGTTGCCTCAGGGATATTTGTAATTCGAAACCTTAACCCGGAACTTATAGACACGCGGTTTATCTACAATTTCTTATGTTCGAAAAGGTTTAAGGACTTTATAACCATGAGAACAGAAGGAAGCGTGATACCGCACTTGTATCAAAAAGACTTTGTTGAACTCGATTTTCCGTTGCCGCCGATTGACGAACAAAAGCGAATTGTGTCTATTCTTGACACAATAAGCAGTAAAATTGACTTAAACAAGGCGATAAACAATAATTTAGCGGCTTAACCTTTCAACTTGTCATACTGCTTTTTCCAAGCACGAGACGGCTTTCGGCATATATGGTCCTCCGAGGCATAACCACAAATACCGGGGAGTCCATTATTTCCGCAAATATCAGGGTTGTTTTGCCTACACCCGTATGTTTGCGTGGCACTATCTACAGAATGCAATGGGGCGTTAAAAGGAATTCTTAAGTTGTCTTGCTCTTTCATATAATCGCCTCGCTAATATCGATATCGCCAGATAATAGCCGTGGAAGAAGGCTATCACGGGTTGCTGCTAACTTACGGTTTTCGAGCCTTAATGCAATACATAAATCGTATAAAGGCTGAATCAATGCACCGATTCGTTCGTAATCGGCGGGCGATGGAATTATTACTTCGGCTGCTTCAATATCGCTCCGTTTAATGTGTCCCATTGTTGTTGCTTTTGCAGACGCTATTGCTGCGAATTTTGCAAGGTGATAGTTGGTCCAAGAGTAGAAAAACCACGGAGCGTATTGCGTAGACGTGACTTTGAATAAATGTTGGTTCAGTCCACAGATTCCACCACACCAAAAGTCAACCAACAAGCTGCCCGACCAAGAGAATATTACATCTCCGTCGTTCACTATGTAGTTCGATTTTATGTACGATGAGCAACGCTCACTATCAGCATCACATGAACCTTGTCGCAATTCCTTGATTTTTAGGACAGGCAAGCCTTGATCATCGTCATTTGGTCGATAGTTTTGCATAGCGAGTCCATTCAAATAGTCCGCAATCGATGCCAAATTCGACTTTTTCCATCCATTTGGAAGCTCGGTGCGATTAACAATCTCCGCCTCGAAAATTGTCTTGGCTTGCTGCATTAAATTATTGTTTAACATAGGATAACTTCCAACAACGGCGGAAGTGAAAAAGGAACAGCCGTTGCATAGTCGTTCTTAATATATTACATCACATAACAGGAGAACAACTATGGAACAAACACTTATAAACGATGTTGTCCAAGGAATGTTGCCGCATTTAACCAACGGACAACTCGAAGAATTACGACGTGTGCTAACAATCGCACTTCAAGGAAAGACGATTGTTGCCACGGAAAAGACAGAGTCGATAGATACTGCAACCGAAAACAATCATCTTACAGAACTCTTTATAGCGGCAAAGAGAATAGAGGGATGTTCGGAAAAATCGCTCAAATACTACACAACGACCATCGAAACGATGCTGTTACATATCGGAAAGCCGATCAAACACATCACAACAGATGATTTGCGTGGTTACCTAACGGACTACCAAAATAAACGCAATTCAAGCAAGGTGACCATCGACAATATGAGAAGAATACTATCAAGTTTCTTTTCGTGGTTGGAAGACGAAGACTACATAATAAAGAGTCCCGTTCGCCGAATACACAAGGTTAAAACCGCATCAAACATAAAGGAAACCTATACAGACGAAGAGTTGGAGATAATGCGGGACAGTTGCGTAAACCTGCGCGACCTTGCTATAATCGATATGCTTGCGTCAACGGGAATGCGTGTAGGAGAGATGGTTTTACTCAACCGAGAGGATGTCAACTTCTCGGAAAGGGAGTGCATTGTTCTGGGAAAAGGCGATAAGGAACGTCCGGTGTATTTCGATGCAAGGACAAAATTGCATCTACAATGCTATCTCGAAAGCCGAACCGACAATAATCCTGCATTGTTCGTGTCGTTGAAATCACCGTTCGAACGGCTAAAAATTGGCGGAATAGAGGTCAGAATTAAACAAATCGGGCAAAAACTCGGCATAAAGAAGGCTCATCCGCACAAATTCCGAAGGACACTGGCAACCACGGTTATCGACAAAGGAATGCCGATAGAGCAATTACAACGGCTTTTGGGACACAAACGGATCGACACAACATTGATGTATGCTATGGTAAAACAGAGCAACGTAAAGTTGGCACATAGAAAATTCATTGGATAGAGGTGTAAGCATGAAAAGAACAATTGGAGAGATTGCGGAGATCGTAATGGGGCAATCTCCGAAGTCTGAATTCTATAACAACAATGGCGATGGTATGCCATTTTTGCAAGGGAACAGAACTTTTGGAGATTTGTATCCGACTTTCGACACATATACAACAAATCCCACAAAAACGGCAAAAGCGGGAGATATCGTAATGAGTGTTCGTGCGCCCGTCGGAGATCTAAATATAACGCCTGTGGATATGTGCCTTGGTCGTGGTGTTTGTGCATTACGAATGAAGAATGGCAACCAGTCCTATTTGTTCTATTTGCTAAAGCACAATGTAAAAACTCTTATAAATAGAGAAAGCGGAACGGTTTTTGGTTCGGTTAATTACAAAGATATAGCATCCTTGGTCGTTGATTACGAAGAGAACGAAGAAGAGCAACGGCGAATCGGACAATTCTTGTGGGATATCGACCAAAAAATTGAAACGAATAAGGCGATAAACAATAATTTAGCGGCTTAAAACTCAATCTCGGACACATCAATTTCGCCAGATAGCAGTTTTGTCAATAAATTGTCCCGCACTGTTCGTAAATGATGGTTTTCGAAATATGACGATTGGATGATTCGCAACATTGGTAGCACTAACTCGTTAAATTTTAAGGCGATTTCACGAGTAGGAATAAGAATATCCATATCTCCAAGCCCTCCTTCCCATACCGCATATGGCATAGTTGAGCCTTTAGATGTCGTTTGAGCATAGTCTATGCTGCTATTTTGGTCGCAACACAAAAGAGCAAAAGACAAATAAGCAGTATCAAACGGAGCAAGAGTAAAACACGTTGTTCGGGTGATTCCCTTGCATGGGGCACAAATAACTCTGTGAAAATATACTCTCATTGCCCCAATAACAATATCATCCCTATCAAAAGTAATAAGGCTACTTTGCGCTTCCGAATTTGGTTTGAAATCCGTAACGGCAAACTTGTTCATAGGGATAATATCTATTGGCAAATAAGGCAAGGAAGGATCTTCGCCCGCCTTGATAGCATTTCGTTTGAGACGTAAAACATCTTTTAATTTGCCATTTTTCCAGTCGGATGGCATTACTCCGCCAAATGGGGCAAAGTCGACAAACCAATCTTGGAATAAAGCCTTGGCTTGGTGCTGTAAATTATTGTTTATCGGAGGAATAAATGGGTATTTTCGATAAAGAAAACGAAATAATAGAATACTTTCAGACGATTGTTTCTCCGCCAGAGGTGGCTTTAATTCCTGAAAATGATGAAATGGAGAGAGTGTTTCAGTCTATTTCTGATGAAGAGTCTTGGGCAAAATGGACTGATACATCAGGAAAGAACAATCCACCGCCAGACTTTTATTGTGACGAATACGGTTTGATGATGGATGTGATGCGAGTCGATGACCACGGCTATATTAGCGAAAAAGGGAAGACTGTCAATCCGACACTTACAAGAGAACGCGAAGTAACGAAGGAATTACAAGAAAACGGTATCTTGGGACAGTTTCCCGGTGTTAAACTGCATTTGCTCGTAGATACGAAATTGCCGACAGAAGAAGACCACAACTATAGATTTTATAGGGATAACTTCGTCAGAACGGTAGAGGCACATAAAAAGAAAATACATAGGTATAGAGAGAATCACCCAAACTGCAAGGTAATATTCTTTGTGTTCGATGAGTCATCGGCATATATGGAGCCTTTGCGTAAAACGAATAACCCCGTTAAAGGGCAACTCCATTGCGGAAGAGTGCATGTTTGGTTTAACGATTCAGCGTTTATGAAAGTATTGAAAGATTCGGATATCGACTACCTTGTGTGGTTTACCCCATATAAAATGATTGAGTTTTTGGGAAAAGGCTTGGAACTGCCAAGAGCAGTGGTGTATAATATCAAAGAACTACCACAGGAACAATTTGAGTACAACGAAGATTGTATGATGAGCGTTGAAGTGTAGGAGGAGAACAAAATGGCATTTGACGAAGGGAATTATGAGAATTCAGTAATTGAACTCTTCAAGGGTATGGGCTATACATACTTGTATGGTCCAGATGTCGTGCGCGATTTTTACGACCCGCTATACGAAAGTGAGTTGATTGACGCACTTTATCGCATCAACCCCGATTTGCCCGAAGAGGCAATTCAAGACGCGTTATTCAAACTGAAAAACTTTGAAAATGCCGAGTTAGTACAAAAGAACCAACTGTTTATGGACTACCTCCAAAACGGAATACAAGTCCGCTTTTCGGTCAACGGTGAAGAAACATCGGACATCGTCTATATTGTTGACTATAAGAACCCGGACAAAAACTCGTTCATTGTGGCAAACCAATGGACATTTATAGAGAACAGCAACAAACGCCCGGACATTATCCTATTTGTTAATGGTTTGCCGTTGGTATTGGTAGAATTGAAATCTCCGTCAAGGGAAGAAACCGATGTTTCGGAAGCGTATAGACAACTGCGGAACTATATGATAGAAATCCCCAGTATGTTTATTTACAATGCAATTCTCGTGATGAGCGATCACCTTACATCAAAGGCGGGAACGATTACTTCTGGGGAAGACCGCTTTATGGAGTGGAAGACCAAGGACGGAAGCTACGAGAACACGCAGTTCGCTCAATTCGACACTTTCTTCGAGGGGATGTTCCAAAAAGAACGTTTGCTTGATATTATAAAGAACTTCATTTGTTTCAGCAATGAAGGACTCAAATCGTACAAGATTTTAGCGGGATACCATCAGTATTTCGCAGTTAAAAAAGCGATAGAATCAACCAAACACGCAACCGTAACAGATGGCAAAGGCGGCGTCTTTTGGCATACTCAAGGGAGCGGAAAGTCGCTGTCTATGGTTTTCTATGCACACTTGCTGCAAGAAGCCTTGGAATCTCCGACTATCGTTGTGTTAACCGATAGAAACGATTTGGACGATCAGTTGTATGGTCAGTTCTCAAAGTGTAGCCATTTCCTGCGTCAAAAGCCAGTACAAGCTGACAAGCGCAAATTGTCCGAGCAGGACAAAGAACGAAATTCGCATTTGAGAAAGGGCGAGCAACCGATAATCGGACTCAAAGATTGGCTTGATGGTCGCAAAGCAAACGGTATCATTTTCACGACCATGCAAAAGTTCGAAGAGTCGCACGAACCGTTGTCCGAAAGACGAAATATCATCGTTATGGCGGATGAAGCTCATAGAGGACAATATGGTCTTGCCGAAACTGTTAAAATGGTAAAAAACGATGACGGGGAAGAAGTAGCAAAAAAGGTCATCGGTACGGCGAGAATCATCCGCAACAGTTTGCCGAACGCAACATACATAGGCTTTACGGGAACGCCTATTTCGTCCAAAGACCGTAGTACAAGAGAAGTCTTCGGTAACTACATAGATGTTTACGATATGACGCAAGCGGTCGAAGACGGCGCAACTCGTCCTGTGTATTACGAAAGCCGAGTAATCAAGTTGAAACTTGACGAAGCGACGCTCCGATTGATAGATAACGAGTATGAAGTAATGGCAAACAATGCCGATCCTGTCGTTGTCGAAAAGAGCAAACGCGAACTCGGACAAATGGAAGCCATATTAGGAAACGATAAGACGATCGATTCCTTGGTAACCGACATCATCGAACACTACGAAAACAACAGAGAAAATCTGCTGACAGGTAAGGCGATGATAGTCGCATACTCGCGTCCGATTGCTATGAAGATCTACAATAAGATTTTGGAACTTCGCAAAGGATGGACGGACAAGGTCGCAGTCGTTATGACTTCCGATAATAAAGACCCGGAAGAGTGGCGCAAAATCATCGGCAACAAGCATTACAAAGAGGAACTTGCCGCTAAATTCAAAGACAACGACAGCCCATTGAAAATCGCAATAGTCGTGGATATGTGGCTGACCGGGTTTGACGTTCCGTCCCTTGCGACAATGTATGTTTACAAACCGATGTCGGGTCACAACCTAATGCAGGCAATCGCAAGAGTAAATAGAGTATTCCGAGATAAAGAGGGTGGACTTGTCGTTGACTATGTCGGCATCGCTGCTGCACTTAAGCAAGCGATGAACGATTACACGATACGCGACAAGAAAAACTACGGAGATACCGACGTCGCAAAGGTCGCACTTCCTAAATTCCTCGAAAAACTCTCGATTTGCCGTGACCTATTCCATTCGTATGACTATAGCAAGTTTATGAGCGGCACAGACCTTGAAAGAGCGAAGACGATAAGCGGAGCCGTCAACTTTATTATTGCGGTAGGCAAAGAAACGGATAGAGAGGCATTTATAAAAGAAGCCCTAATGCTCCATCAGTCCCTGTCGTTGTGTTCTTCCTTGGTGGAAGAGGAACTTCGTTTCGAGGCGGCATTCTTCGAAGCTGTTCGCGTCCTTGTTGTTAGACTTACTAATACGGGCGGCGGTCAAAAGATATCCTTGCCAGAGATGAACGCCAGAATCAATGAACTGTTAAAACAGAGCATTAAGAGTGACGGCGTAATCAATCTATTTTCTGACGTTAAGGAAGAGTTCTCTCTGTTCGATCCGAAATTCCTCGCAGAGGTAGCAAAGATGAAAGAGAAGAACCTTGCCGTCGAACTCTTGAAAAAGTTGATAGCAGACCAAGTTTCGATATATCGCCGCACGAACGTTGTCAAGAGCGAAAAGTTCAGCGAAATAATGCAAATGGCGATGAACAAATACTTAAACGGTTTATTGACCAACGAAGAAGTCATTCAAGAGTTGCTCAACATAGCCAAGCAAATCGCAGCGGCAAAGAAAGAGGGGGACTCCCTTGGTTTGACGGCTGACGAACTGGCGTTCTATGATGCATTGACCAAACCACAGGCGATTAAAGACTTTTACGAAAATGAAGAGTTGATTGCTATAACCAAGGAATTGACAGACACTCTTCGCAAAAACAAAACAATCGACTGGCAAAAGAGAGAGTCCGCTCGTGCAAAGATGAGGATGCTTATAAAGAAACTTCTCAAAAAACACAAATATCCGCCAGAAGGAATGGACGATGCAGTTCAAACGGTTATGACCCAGTGCGAGCTGTGGACGGATAACATAATGGACTAAAAGGGGTATTCGAAATGGATAACGAAAAGAAAGGATATATCTACATACTTACAAACCCATCGTTTAGCGAGTGGGTTAAGATTGGTTATGCAGATGATGTTCAACAAAGAGTTGCTCAATTAAATCGAACTGAATGCACTCCATTTGGTTTTAGAATTTATGCAACATACGAAGTAACAGATAGGTTAAAGGATATCCCTGTACATACCTTGATTGACCAACTAAATCCGTCTTTGAGAAGTAAGGATGAGATAGAGGGAAAGATAAGAATTCGTGAATTCTATAATATGACACCAGAGGATGCTTATGGTATCTTGGAAATGGTTGCAAAAATCAATGGCCTTGAGTGTAATTTAAGAAAATACGTTCAAACAAAAGAAGAAGTTGCGGACGAACAATTAGCAGAGCGTGTAAAAATTGCAAGTGCCAACCGACATCATTTCAAGGATATTGATTTTGCTTCAAGTTTAACAGGAAAGAGATATCATGGAACTACCGCTATCGATGGAACATTAAGCATAATTGACGTTGCCACAGGGGAAGAGGTCCCTAACAACAGCAAACCATCTAAGAAGTCAATCATTGGGCAAGCAATACTTGATCTCGGTGGGGAAACAAGCAAGGAAGAAACGCTGTACCAAAGATATCATAAACTAACAAAAATCATTTTATCCTCATTAAATCAATAACAAAAACGCGCTGTTTGGGGAAATCCCAGATAGCGCGTTCTTTCTTTATTTGTGGTCAACCTTGATGATGTCGACTTGCTTGCCTTTGGTTTTGGCATACTGAATTGTGTGCCAAGTGCCGCCAGATTGCTCGCCATTCCAAATGGCAAGCACCAAGTCGGAGTGGTCTACCATATAATCGTTCCGCACGAGCATACAGGCGCGGAAGTAGTGGTCATTGACCATCGTGACCTTGTTCGCTTTTTCGAGTATCTCTTTATAGCGAGCGGTTTCGGTGGGAGACCATTTCAAGGTCTGATTCGGGCAGGGGATAGCGCATTCCAACTTGACGTCAAGGTCGTAATGCTCCCGAAATTGAATAACGGTCTCGGCAAAGTCCATATCGACACCGAGAGCCATACCAGTAATAAAATGGTCATAGCCATTTTCAAGATAATCAGCAATAGTGCAAGCAAGGGACTCGATATACTCATCGTAATCGGGTCCTTCTTTTTTATAACCCCAAGGCAACTTTGCGGGACGATGCCCGGTAACGCACACAGTCTTCATAACTCGCTCCTTTCATAAACGATTATACCAAAATACTGGGCGAAAATCAAGTAATACTAAACTTACGCACAGTATTTTCAAAAAGAAAAAGTTTATACTAAATGCATAGCCAAAGTTTAGTAAAAGGAGGAGCAGTCATGACAATAGCAGAAGCCCTGTCAGCGAGATTGACGGAACTGATGGAAGAAAAGCATTTGACCGCATACCGCCTTTCAATGCTTACGGGCGTGAATCAAACAACGATAGGGGATATCAAACACAAACGCAATGTGGCGGTCAATGTCCGCGTTCTTTTTGAGTTATGCCAAGGGTTAGGCATTGAAATCGTGGAGTTCTTCAATAGTCCGCTATTTGCTACCGAAAACATCATAGATTAAGTAAATCATGACAAATATTTTAGTGGGGTGTGCATGTTCTTGCACACCCCTATTTTTATACCTTTCAGGCTCTTGACAGTGAAAGTGAAAATGGATATAATAAAGGTATCAAAAACGGACGGAGCGTCCGTTATTGAAAAGTGAGGGCCATCACGAATGCAAACGAAGAAACCAGACTTGACGAACAAAATTAAACACTTTATTGAAGAGTATTATGGTCAGTACGGGACAAGCCCGTCCATCAGGTGTATAGCGGAGAACGTCGGCTGCAGTAAGAGCAACGTAACGATATACATCGACTATCTAAAAGAGCAAGGACTCTTGGAAATAGGGGAAGGTGGATACGAAACCGAAGTGACGCGAGCGACCGAAACGAACGTTGTTGCTGTGCCGAGACTCGGATACGTACCTTGCGGACCGTTATCGGAAGAGTATGAGTGCATAGACGGATATGTCAGACTCCCGGCATCGTTTGTCGGAAACGCGAAGAAGTGTTTCCTATTGACAGCGTGCGGAAACTCGATGATAGACGCAGGCATTCATGACGGAGACCTTGTGCTTGTCAGACAACAAGAAACGGCGAACTATAACGACATCGTAGTCGCACTTGTAGACAATGAAGTAACGCTCAAGCGCTATCGCCCGGATTTAGCGAACCGAAGGATTATTTTGCACCCGGAGAACAAACGAATGAAAGACATCGTAGTAGAAGAGTGCAAGATACAAGGCGTAGCCACCAAAGTAATCAAAAATTTAGAAAGTTAAAAGAGGAGGATAACATGAGAACCCAAAAACATTGCGGTCGATGCGGCCAAAGACTTGATATCGAGTACGAAGTCGATGTCCCCGTCAGCATTGATTGTCCGAAGTGCAAAGCGCACATGATATGGACGTTTGATAAAAACGGAGACTTTGACGAAGTCGTGAGATACAAAGACGGCGATGAAACAATCGAAGAAACAACGAGAGTGGAAATGCCATGACGTATGATGCAAAATGCCCGATATGCGGCAAACTTAACAAGGACATGTACCTTGAAGAAACTGAGGGGAGATTTATCTGCGACAAATGCGGAAATGAAATTGAGATTCCGCAATTCAAAAAGCCGAAACGGATACCTATCTATGATAGCCAAACGCTTGTCGCAGCCTTAAATAATCGTTAAGCTCAACGGACACAGCCCCGTTCCGATGAGTGTGTATACGAAGGATACAGCGGCTTTTCTACTTCTGTGTAGGAAGTCCCGACCGCACAATAGCAGTAGAAAAAATCCAGAACCGAAGTATCAAAGGGAGAGAGGAGGCAATATAACAACTATGCACTTTAAAGATGGCGATGTCCCTATAAAATGGGTGTGCCTGAACTGCCGAAGCATTATAGTAGGCTTTCAAGGCGAAGACGGTCTTATACGAATAAAGTGTCCGCACTGCGGCACGGTAACGGTTTCAAAACTAATCAGCAGACGTCACGTCCAAGTGGATGTGTTCGCACCGCAAGGTCAAGAACTGTTACGCTCTAACTAAATAAACTTGCGAAAGGAACTTGGTCGGTCTGAAACAGGGACAATGTAAAACCAAGACATCCAACTTGCATTAAAGCGGTAGGTTAAACCAGTATTGAGAGGCCACCGATTAACGAAATCCGAATAGGAGAGTAGTTAGTCGGTGGCATTTTTATTTTCCCCAAAACAAATTCAAAAAAATTGAAAATAATTTTTCAAACCGTAGAAAACCCCAACGGTTTGACCTTTAGAATACAGCCATCAAGAGCAAAGGAGGTGAGATAAGTGAAAGCGAATGAACGACGCATGGCGATATTAGAAGCCTTATGCGAGAGAAGACGCGAACAAGTGGCAAACTTGGCATTCGAGTTCGGCGTGACGGAATGGACGATTCGCCAAGACATTCTGACGCTTTCCTTATCTTACCCGGTCTACACGGTGCAAGGACATGGTGGTGGCGTGTACATAGCCGATGGATACCGATTGGGGAAAAAGTATTTCTCCCAAAAACAATCCGAGTTTCTTGAAAGAATCGCAGAAGGGCTCACGGGAGAAGACTTGGAAATGATGAAAGGCATTCTCAAGATATTCAAAGAGCCGAAGAGAGGTAATAAGTGAAAGTAAATACAAAGGAATTCATCCGAATGGTAAAGGACGAATGCGGAAGTCTGTCGCTGTTCTGTATCGAGTTTGAAATCAGTAGGGCGGAACTTGCGGCAATACTGCTCGGCGGTCTTCCGTTCAGTTACGAACAGAGCGAACGAATGATGAACGCATTCGGCGCAGAGAAGATGGTCAAGGTTATCGACTGGGAGGGAATGAATGTACGCTGTCCGATCTAACGAAACCATACGCATCTACGATTCATTCGCATATCGAGGCAGCATCAAGGATATGCAGGACAGGTTCTACGATGCGGACGATAAGTGTTGGGTAGTCCCACTCACGAAAGAAAATGTGGCAACGCTCGGACTGCTCGGAGCAACGCTTGACGAAGAATTACAGGCTTTGACGGCAGATAGCACGGACACCAAAGGAAATGCCGAACCGACCATAAAACCGCCGATAAAGGGCAGTCTTTACAGCCACCAAGTAAAGGCATACAACTTCGCACTAAAACAGTTCGACACGGGCAAAGCAGTAGCATTCCTGATGGATATGGGAACGGGAAAGACAATCACGACTATTGCGCTAATAGGGGCATTAAACAGTCAAAAGCGTATCGGTAAAGTGCTTGTTGTGTCACCAAAGTCCATTGTCGGTGTGTGGGAAGAAGAGTTCCAAAAGTTTGCGGATTATCGGTATGCGCTGACCATTTTGGACGGCTCTATAGCCAAGAAAAAAGCAGCATTCGGGTATATGAACGGCTCGGCATTGCAAGTCATAGTCGTGAACTACGAATCGGCTTGGAGACTTGAAACGGAGATAGGAAAGTGGAATCCCGACATGATCGTGTGCGATGAATCGTCCAAGATTAAGAACCCGGCAACGGCGCAGTCCAAGGCACTGCATAAACTTGGAAAGAAGACTAAATTCAACGTCATACTCACGGGAACTCCCGTCACGAACAATCCGTTGGACTTCTTTTCGCAGTATAAGTTCTTGGACGAAGAGATACTCGGACCGTCCTACTATTTATTCCGCAATCGCTATGCCGTGATGGGCGGCTACCAGAACCACCAGATCGTTGGATACAATCATCTCCCGGAACTTGTGGAAAAGGTACATAAGATAGCGTTCCGAATTAAGATACAGGACGCTGTCGACTTGCCGCCGTTCATAGACGAAGTACGGACGATAAAACTCGAACCGAAAGCCGAAGCGGTGTATCGGATGATAGAGCAAGAGTGCTACGCGCAGCTCTCCGCCGACGCGGAAGTGACGGCAAGGAACATTCTGACGCAGTTGTTGCGACTGTCGCAATGTACGGGCGGATTTATTCGTGACGATGCAACCGCCAAGCCGCAGACAGTAAGTACGGCAAAGATAGAGGCTCTCGAAGACATCATCGACAGTTGCGTGGAAGAAGACAAAAAGGTGGTCGTGTTCGCAAGATTCGTCCCGGAAATCGAAGCCATAAAAGCAATGCTCGAAAAGAAAAAGTTGGGCTATAGGTTGATTTACGGCGCAACGAAGGATAGAGCGGAACAAGTGAAAGACTTCCAAGAGAACCCGGATGTAAAAGTGTTCGTGGGACAACTGCAAACCACGGGAATGGGGCTAACGCTGACGGCGGCAAGCGTGGCAGTGTTCTATTCGTTTGACTTCTCTTATGCGAACTATGAGCAGAGCCGAGCAAGAATTCACCGAATCGGGCAGAAAGAAAAGTGTCTATACATTCACCTTGTGGCGAAGAACACGGTGGACGAAAAGATAATGAATGCGCTCAAGCACAAAGGCGATATTGCAAAACTGATGGTAGATAACTGGAGGACGTTACTGCATGGGAAAGTTTAAGGATTTGACGGGAAGACAGTTCGGAAGGCTTACAGCAATAGAACCATTGCCACCGCACGGGAAGAACACGGCTTTGATGTGGGCGTGCAAGTGCGAGTGTGGCGGAACGGCGATAGTACGGGGAACGGACCTTGTCAACGGACACACGATGTCGTGCGGATGTTACCGTAAGATGCAAAAAGCGATGCCGAACGGAGAATTGCGACTGCATCGAATATGGGCGAATATGAAACAGCGATGCGCTAATCCGAAGAGCAAAGACTTCAAGTATTACGGCGCAAAGGGCGTGTGCGTGTGTGCCGAGTGGGAAGACTTTGAGACGTTCTTCTACTGGGCAATGTCGCACGGATACAAAGATGGTCTGACGATAGAGCGTATCGACAACGGCGGAGATTATTGCCCGAAAAACTGCAAATGGATACCTAAACACAGGCAGAACAGCAATACGAGCCGAACGAAACGATATGTGATGTTCGGGAAAGTGTTCACGCTTGCGGAAATTTGCAGGATATACGGGGTATCTCGTAGCACGGTCGCGTCTCGATTGAAGAAAGGAATTCCGCTTGAAAAAGCAATCAAACAAAACAGGAGGTATCAGATGAATACGAAACTACTGGAACTGTCCGACAGACTCAAGGAACTGCGGATGCAAAAGAGCGACCTTGAACGTGAGGTCAAAGGCATCAACGAAGAGATTGACGGTGTAACAACCGAAATGATCGACTTGATGACCACGGAAGAGTTGACTTCGTTCAATCGTAACGGAACGACGTTCTCGCTCGTCACGCAAGAGTACCCGGCACCAGAACCCGAAAGGAAAGGCGAACTATGGGAAGTCATGAAGAAAAACGGCTTCGAAGATTTGTTCACTATCAACAGCCAAACCCTTTCGGCGACGGTCAAGGAACTCATTGCGGCGAACGAGGGCATACTCCCGGAATGGTTGGATGGGCTCATAAAAATCGCGGAGAAGAACAGTATCCGCGTTGTCAAATCGAAAAAATATTAATTTAAGGAGACGAAACAACAATGGCAAACGAAATCGTAAAGAAAGAAGACACGGCACTTACTTACGGAGCGAGCGCAGACCTTGGCGAGATCTTCGCAGAAGAGCTTGACGGACTGACTCCCGCATTCGAGAGAATCAAAATCCCGGCAGGCGGAGGTCTTGCCTACGAAGTACCGGGTGACGATCCCGAAAGTCCCGACTCGGCGAAAGAGTTCAAAGCGGTGATTCTCTATCACCATCCCATCTCGTGCTACTACAAGGAAGAGTACACGGGCGGGAACAATCCGCCTGACTGTGGATCAATGGACGGACGCGTTGGTATCGAAGCGGAAAGCGGGGAAATCAGGCAGTGCGCCGACTGTGAGTTCAATAAATTCGGCAGTGGCAAGAACGGGGCAAAAGCGTGCAAGCAGAAGAGAAGAATCTACCTTCTTCGTGAAGGCGAGGCTCTGCCGATTATTCTCTCGCTCCCCACGGGCAGTCTTGCCGAGTTTAGCAAGTATGTGATGCGACTTCTTTCCAAAGGAAAGAAAACGGTGAGCGTGGTCACCAAGTTCACGCTGAAAAAGGCACAGAACAGCGGCGGTATCAACTACTCGCAGGCGGTGTTTGCAGTCGACCGAAACTTGACCGAGGAAGAACTCAAAAATGTACTTCCTTTGGCAGAACAGGTCAAGGCAATGGCAACCAAAGTTACGGCGCTTGACGAAGAATAAAAACAAACGGGCAACGGGTGGCGGTAAAAGTCCGCCGCCCGGAAACCCAAAACGGAGGAACGATGACGGACATTTTCGAGAAGGTCAAAGACCAAGTTAAAATAGCCGATGCTGTCGAAGCGTTCGGCATCAAATTGAATAGCAGAGATAAAGGCCTGTGTCCGTTTCATAGGGAAAAAACTCCGTCGTTTTCGATTGACCGCAAGAACAATATCTTCACTTGCTTTGGCTGCGGAGAAACGGGTGATGTCATAACCTTCGCGTCAAAGATAAAAGAAGTAGAGCCGTTAGAGGCGGCGAAACTTCTTGCCGAGATGTTCCATATCGATGTGGACGATTGCTCCAAGCGGACGAGCATAAAAGACTACCTGAAAGCGTGCATCAGAGACGCGGACAAGACCGACTATTTTCAAAAGCGCGGTCTGACCAAAGAAACGGTGAAGAAATATTGCCTTGGCTATGACGTAAAGAGAAACGCAATCGTGTTGCCGTACTCATCGGAACTACGATACTACCAAACGCGGAGTATATCCGACAAAAAGTTCTATAAACCGACAAACGAAGAGGCGGGTGCGGAGCCGCTGTTCAATCGCAAAGCGTTGTGGGGGACGAGCAAAGAACCTGTCTTTATCGTGGAGAGTCCGCTCTGTGCCTTGTCTATTATGCAATGCGGCGGCGTCTCGGTGTCGCTCTGCGGTGTCGGCGGTGCAAACAAGCTTGTCAAGGAAGTTAAGGCGAAAAAGCCAAACGCTCCGCTTGTGTTGTGCTTGGATAATGACGAACCGGGGCAAAAGGCAACCGAAACGCTTGAAAAGGAACTCCAAACGGCCAAGATACCATACATAGTATTCAATGTGGCGGGGAGCAAGAAAGACCCTAACGAACTCTTGATGTCGAACTCCGAAGAACTCAAAGCAGCGGTGGCGGCGGCAAAGAGAGAAGTTCGGAAAGTCTATAAACGCGGCGTGGCGAGCATAGCGGCAAGCGACTTGCAAACGGCGAAAATTGATCCGCCAGAATGGTTAATCCCGGATGTGTTGCCGCAAGGCTTGGCGATATTGTGTGCTTCGTCCAAGGTCGGAAAGTCTTGGATGGCCATGCAGATGTGCTTGGCGATAAGCCGTGGAAAAGAGTTCTTGGACTATGCAAGCAATCAGGCAGGGTGTCTGTATCTCGCTCTCGAAGACGGTATTTTCCGTCTGAAAGACCGACTCAACAAAGTGCTTGACGGCGGGAAAGCACCGAGCAATTTCTACTTGTCCATCAAGGCGAACGGCTTGGACGGTGGTCTTATCAAGCAGTTGGACGAAGAGTTCGAAGAACACCCGGACATAAAACTGATTATCATCGACACCTTGCAAAAGGTCAGGGGTTCGGCAAAGAAAGACGAAATCGCCTACGCAACGGATTATCGAGAACTCGGAGCGTTGAAAGAGTATGCCGACAACAAGCGGATCTGCGTTTTTCTCATTCACCATTTGCGAAAGATGGCGGACGAAAATGACGTATTCAATATGATTTCGGGTTCGAACGGCATCATGGGTGTATGCGACACGATATTCATCATCTACAAGAAAAAGCGGCAAGACGAAAATGCCGTGCTGTTTATGACGGGACGAGATATTCGGCAGCAAGACGTCGTGGTGCATTTCGATGAAACGAAGTATCGATGGGAAATGGTCGGAACTGCGGAGGAAGAAGAGAGGAAACGCAAAAAGCGCGAGTACGAGAACAATCCTATCGTGAAAACGGTCAAAGACCTCTTAAAACAATATCCGATGGGTTGGAAAGGCACTGCAACCGACTTAATCAAGGCTGTGTACGATGTGACGGGAAGTCCGTGCATTTACTCAACGGCGGCACTCGGCAAAGAGATAACGAGCATTGAAACGCAGCTCTACTATGACGGCATCGAACACTCGATGAAACGGAGCGGTTCGAGCAGAGTACATTATTTCGGTAAAAGACAGGCTTATAACCCGACATATCAACGGGCGATATTCGATGAATCGGAAGACTAATACGGCTAAACTGGTCGATTTCGACCTGATAAGAATGACGGGTAATGACGGCAAAGTGACGGCAAGTGACAGGAAAACAGTTCTCACACAACACTATCCGTCACTACTGTCACTCCGTCACAACCGTCACATCCGTCACAAAAACGAGATTTCTAATAGAGGGGTTACTGTCACACTGGTAAAGTGTCATTTAGTGACAGGTGTGACGGTTGTGACAGGTAGTTTTATATAGGAGCGAAAAAAGTGAAGGAAAGCGACCTGATAAAAGCGATAAGCAATTATTTGAAGACAGTTCCAAACTTGTTCTTTTGGAAGGAACACGGCGGGATGTACGGAACGGCGGGAATTCCAGATTTGATAATCTGTTATAAGGGCAGATTTATAGGTCTCGAATGCAAGGTAGGTAAAAACACGGCAACGGCACTGCAACAGCAAACGATTCGGCAAATATTGAAAGCGGGCGGATACGCGGTAGTCGTAAAAAGCGTAGGCGAGGTAAAAGCGATAATTCAAGCGTTTGAAAAGGAGTAGTATGGCAGACATCAACAAAGTGGTGATAACGGAAGAGGCGGAATTCGATTACGAGGTAATACTCGGACTGCCGATGCCGAAAGCCGACATAAAAGAGGCTTGCGAAAATTACATAGAATCCAGATATGACGGCGGTCGCACACTTTGGGGATATTACTACAAGTGGAAGTACTATGACGAAACCGCCGATAAAATGCTTTTGCTGTTCTTTTATAAGGGGCAAAAGTTCGGAACGATGCAAATGTGGGATTTGTGCGGAGTCTGTTTAGAGGACGATTGGAACGAAAACTTGGAAGACTGCGGACAGATACGAAGTTGGCTAAAAAGCAAGATCGACCCCAAAGAAAACGGCGATTGGGTTTGGGACGAGCGGTTAAGAGAAGAAAAAAGACGAAAGGAAATGGAGGACTATTGCAATGACAACGACTGAAATCAAGGAATACTTGGAGAACTATACGGCCAAGAAAGCCATAGCGGAATACAAGAAAAAACAAGGCTTGACCAAAGATAGGACACTCGTATGTATCACGGCGATTGAAGACTGTATTGCAGGACTTCCTAACGGACTGGACGAGATCATCCGCAAGTATTATCTGCAAAAGATGTCCTTGCGAGAGATGAGCAAGCGGTTCTTCTTGGGACGCGATGCAATCGCCAGAAGAAGGGATAAAGCGATAGCCATTATAAGTGACTGTTTAGCCGAGTTATAAAAAGCGACACGACCGAGCCAAAAACCGCCAAAACGCGACAAACGGCAGATATAATAAGAGTGTAGGCAGGAGATAAATATGCCAAGAAAACCAAAACGACCATGTAGTTATCCCGGCTGTCCCAAGCTCGTGGACGGGCAATACTGCGAAGAACACAAGAGACTCGTAGATAAGCAATACAACGAGTACGGACGAGATAACTTCACGAAGAACTTTTACAAGACACCCGAATGGCTGCATGCGAGAAAGCAGCAACTCAATCAGCACCCGTTTTGTGCGGAGTGTTTGAAAGCGGGTAAAAGGACGAGAGCGACAATGGTAGACCATATCGTTCCCATCAAGCAAGGCGGCGAGCGGTTCGCGCCGAGCAACCTGCAAAGCCTGTGTTGGTCGTGTCATTCACGCAAGAGCGCACAGGAAGGCTCAAGGTGGAAACCGAAGCCGAGAGAGTACGACTGACCGCCGAGGGAGGGGGAGGTCGAAAACTTGACGATTTCCACCCTAAGAGCGGGGCCGCAGTCCAACGCGAAAAAACGCGAAATCAAAAATCAAACGGAAAAATCAAAGAAATCAAAACCAATACGAAGTATTGAAGGACGGCGAGCCGTCCTTTTTGATTTCGCGGGAAATCAAAATAATCAAACGGAAATCATAATTCAAAAGGGAGGCAGTATGGCAAGTGGCGGTGCAAGACCGGGCGCGGGAAGACCGAAGAAAGCGGTCACGCAAAAGATACTGGAAGGCAATCCCGGCAAGCGTCCGATAGAAGTCGTGAACTTCACAACCGATAACGGACTGGAACTACCGAGCGAACCGCCTTCTTATTTATCAGCCAAAGCAAAAGAGATATACAAGACCGTGTACGCATGGCTGAAAAGCATCGGGTGTACGCAGGGAATACTGCCGTACAACTTGGAAGAGTACGCATTTTGCAAAGCGAGATGGCTTGAATGCGAAGAGATGAACACCAAGCACGGACTGCTTGTAAAAGACCAAAACGGCAAACCGATGCCGTCCCCGTTCGTGGGTATGGCACAGCAGTATCTCAAACAAACCAACGAAGTGTGGAGCAAAATCTACATCGTGGTACGAGAAAGCAAACTGTCAAAGTGGGACGAAACGAACCCGAACGATGACATTATGGAAAAACTATTAGGGGGTAAAGCATGACGGAATACACAACCGAAAATCCGTTGCGATTGATTGAACTGTTCGCGGGAATCGGTTCGCAAACGCAGGCATTAACGAATATCGGCATTGCACATAAAGTCGTGGCGATAAGCGAAATTGATAAGTATGCCATTCAGAGTTACGAAGCAATGCACGGCAAAGCCAATAATCTCGGAGATATCCGCAAGATAGAAGAACTCCCGGACGCTGACCTTTGGACTTATTCGTTCCCGTGCCAAGACATATCGGTCGCAGGCAAGGGTGCGGGCATTAAGGAAGGAACTCGCAGCGGCTTGCTGTTTGAAGTCGAGCGATTATTGCGTGTTGCATCGGAAAAGGGAACGCTCCCGAAGTACCTATTGCTTGAGAACGTCAAGAACCTTGTCAGCAAGAAGTTCAAGGCGGACTTCGATAAATGGCTCGATTTTCTCGCCGAACTTGGATACACGAACTATTGGAAAGTGTTGAATGCCAAGGACTACGGCATTCCGCAGAACCGAGAACGGGTTTTCTGCGTATCTATCAGGGGTGAGCACAAGCCTTTTGTGTTTCCAAAACCCAAAGAATTGACTATTCGTTTGCGAGATATGATTGATGAAATGGTTGAAGAGAAGTTCTATCTCAAGGAAAACACGATACGAAGCATTCTACGTTCAACTTTTAACAGTCGAAGAGACAGCATTCGCCCCGGTGACGGGCTCGCGAATACACTTCTTGCAAGAGATTGGCGCGGACCGCAATGTGTTCAAGTCGGAGAAGTGGTAGGCGAGAAATGGGATAAGATGCACGATATCAGCAAGCGTGTGTATGAACCTGATGGTATCGCTCCGACCGTGCATTGTCAGCAGGGCGGCAACACCGAACTGAAAATAGCCGAAGACTTCGTGCTTGGTGGCTTGCAAAAACACCAAACACCGAGAACGGACGGCATTAGTCCAACGCTCACCGAGGCGATGGGCAAAGGCGGAGGTCAAACTCCTATCATTATCGACACGGCCGAGCCGAAAGAACGCTTTTACAAGCAAGCGTTCGAAACCCTGAAAGAAAACGAGTGCAAAGTAGGAGATACTATAGACGCTTTCAATAAGAAAGTAAACAAGAGCGGAGTGTGTCCGACTCTTACTACTCGACCGGAAGGGTTCAAGACAGCAATTCTTCCCGTGGTAGGGGCGATGCGCGGAAGAAACCCCGAAGATCCGTCTGACAGAACGGCGGGAGTTCCGACCGAACAAAGACTTGAAATCAACGAAAAAGGTCTTTGCAATGCTTTGACTACGGTTCAAAAGGACAATCTCGTGATTGAAGAAGACAAAACGGACTATGTAAGCCGAAGATATAACGAATTCATCGAAGAAAATGGGTATGTCCCGGAGATGTTCGTGGCATACAACAAGACCGAGATAAAGGATGTTGCTCCAACGCTCACAGGGCAATGCAGCTCTCCGTCCGGAAGTTCTGCTGTGTTAAAACTCGAAACTCCTGTCAAGGTGAATGTGGCAAACAAGAAAGGCTACGAAGAAGCCAACCCCGGCGATTATGTCAACATTACATATCCCGGTAGCAAGACCAAGCGCGGTCGAGTGGGTAACGGAGTGGCGCATACCTTAACTTGCGGTGACGGAAATGCGGTGATCACCGAGAATGTGAGAATCCGCAAGCTCACACCGAGAGAGTGTCTTCGCCTTATGGGGTGGAAAGACGAACAGATAGACAAAATCGTTGCGGCAAAGATAAGCGGAACGCAGCAATACAGGCAAGCGGGCAATGGAATAGTGGTTGAAGTCTTGGAGGCAATCTTCAAGGCTTTATTTTTAGCAGAGGAGAACGAAAATGATTAAACATATCTACACGGCGGAGTCTGTGACTTGCGGTCACCCCGACAAACTTGCAGACCTTATTGCGGACAGCATTCTCGATGTATGTCTGGAACAGGACGAAGACAGCAGAGTGGCTTGCGAAGTATTGCTTGCCCATAACAAATGCTTTATTGCCGGGGAGATTACGACCAAGGCGAAAGTCGACTACGAGTACATTGCAAGGTGTGTTATTGCCGAAGTCGGCTACGATGCGAACAACATTGAATACGAAGTCCGTATTCACGAGCAGAGTGCGGACATCGCGGGGGCAGTCGGCAAGAAAGAACAGGGTGCAGGAGACCAAGGCATCGTCTACGGCTATGCGTCAAGTGAAACCTTAAATTATATGCCACTCCCGGTGGAACTCGCTCACCGATTGACCGATAGGCTCACCGAATGTCGCGTTAATGGTGTTATAGCGGGACTTTTGCCCGATGGAAAGAGTCAGGTGTCGGTTGAATATGACGGAGACAGGTTCTCTCGAATCGTGTCCATCGTTGTGTCGGCACAGCACCGAGAAGATAAGACGCTCGATGAACTGACGGCAGAGATTAGGGAAAAGGTTATTGCTCCCGTTTTTGCGGAGTACGACATTTCCAAAACAGATATCCTTGTCAATCCATCAGGTCGATTCGTAATCGGTGGGTTCGTTGCGGATACGGGACTGACTGGGCGAAAACTAATGGTGGATACCTATGGCGGAATCGCCCATAACGGCGGCGGTGCAATGAGCGGTAAGGACGCAAGCAAGGTAGATAGAAGCGGCGCATATCTCGCAAGATACATTGCAAAGAATGTCGTTGCATCGAAACTTGCAGAGAAGTGCGAAGTCGCGCTTTCTTATGCTATCGGTGTTTCTAAACCGACAAGTATTGACGTCAATACCTTTTACACGGGAACGGTCAGCGAAGTTCTCATCAAGAAAGCAATCGAAAAGGTCTTTGACCTTTCGGTGGCGGGAACAATTGAAAAACTCGACCTTAAGAAACCCGTGTATGCACAGACGGCAGTAGGCGGACATTTCGGAAAGGACTTCCTTGCTTGGGAACTCGTAGACAAAGCGGAGGAACTCAGCGATGCCGTCAACAAGGGATAAACTCATCACGGACAATATGCGGCTCGTCTACCATATGTACGGAAAAATCGGTGATGGTCCCATAAAGGAAAACTACAAGGAAGACATCATCTCCGAGGGAATGCTCGGACTATGCAAGGCGGCGCATACCTTTGACGAAAGCAGGGGTGTCCGATTCAGTACATACGCAGCCATGTGTATACGGAACGCAATGCTGATGTTTATCCGCAAGACAAAAAAGCATTTTCCACGGGAAGTTTCGCTATACGAAGCAGTCGGAAGAGATGCCGATGGCAAAGAACTCACTTTGGCGGACATTATAGAAGACGAGAGCCAGAGTGAAGACGAAATCATCACGCGGATTATGCTCGAAGATTTTGAAGAAAAGCAGGCTTCCATCGATAAGAAAATCATTAACGAATTGAAGCAAGGAAAGCGGCAAATCGAGATCGGAAGAGACCTCGGAATGAGTCAAGCACAGGTTTCAAGGCGAATTCGAAAAATGCGAGAAAAGTTTCAAAATTAACGAAATTTATACTGGACTTTCAATCGCCTTTACGGTATTTTGTTTGACTTGAAAGGAGGTGGCTACGATGAGCAAGCCAAGAATAGAATTCCATAGCCGAGGTCCCGAAGGGAACATTTACTTCATACTCGGCAAGACAAGAGATGCGCTTCGCCACGAGCGGAGAATCAACGACTACAACGATATGTGGGAGCGGGTGCAAAAGAGCGAAAGTTACCCTGCAGCACTCGCTGAAATACGCAAAACAGTAGACCTTATCGACCTTGACGGAGCGTTTTGAACACCAAAAAATAGCCACAAAAATCTTTGTTAATTCTTTGTGTTTCGGCTCGTTTTCGCTGGGCTCTTTCAAATCTTTACGGTATTGTTGTGTTACAAAACAGGGGTGCGGAAAGCATACCAAAAAAGGAGAACACACAGTATGAAAACACAAAGATTCGGAGTCGAAATCGAACTCACGGGTATCACGAGAAGAGACGCGGCGAAGCTAATCGCCGACTATTTCGGAACAACATCAACCTATGAAGGCACAGGGTACAATAAATACTCGGCGCTCGATAGAAACGGCAGGAAATGGACGGCGATGTACGACAGTAGCATCGATGCAAGAGACAAAAACGACAACCGCTTGAGCGATGAATACAAATGTGAACTCGTAACACCGATACTCGGATGGGATGACATCGAAACCCTACAAGAGATCGTGAGACTGCTCCGCAAGAACGGAGCGATAGCGAATGCAAGCTGCGGAATCCACGTGCATGTCGATGCGACAAACCACACGGCAAAAACGCTCCGCAATCTCGTCAACATTATGACGGCGAAAGAAGACATACTCTTCAAAGCCTTGGCGGTCAGCCGAAGCCGTGCCGAGAGATGGTGCAAGAAGACGGAAGAGGGGTTCGTAGCAACCCTGAACCGCAGAAAACCGACAACCGAATCGGGCATCGAAAGATTATGGTACAACGGAGCATCGAGAAGAACAACTCACTACGATAGCAGCCGCTACCATGCACTCAACCTGCATAGCCTATGGCAAGGCAAAGGCATAGAGTTCAGATGCTTCAATGGAACAACCCACGCAGGTCAGATAAAAACCTACATCCAACTGTGCCTTGCAATCAGTCACCAAGCACTGACCCAAAACGCGGCAAGCGCAAGGAAGACTACAAGCACGAACGAAAAATACACCATGCGGACTTGGCTACTCCGTATGGGAATGATAGGCGATGAGTTCAAAACGGCAAGACAGTTCCTACTCGAAAGCCTTGATGGTGACATCGCCTTCAGAAACGGAAGACCGAACAGAGTGGCTGGATAAGCCACTCTACGGAATAAAAGGAGATAAAAACTATGGAAAAAAGACTTTATGTGGCTTACGGCAGCAACCTGAACCTACGGCAAATGGCTCGTAGGTGTCCGACCGCCAAGGTGTTCGGTATCGGTACGATAAAGGACTACCAACTGACATTCCGATGTGTGGCAACAATAGAGCCAGAGATCGGCAAGGAAGTACCCATCGGAGTATGGGAGATTCAGCCGAGTGACGAAAAAGCACTCGACAGATACGAAGGGTATCCGAACCTTTACCGAAAGGAAGATATCCAAGTGACGATGTCGGACGGAACGGAAGTCACCGCAATGGTGTACATTATGAACCGAGGCTTGCCCGATTACCCCAATGCATCGTACTACAGGACGATAGAAGAAGGGTATCACGACTGCGGACTTGATCCACAATACCTAAAAGGAGCCTTGGAAGATACGGAAATGCGGAAAAAGAAACAATAAAGATAATATACTGTGTGTTCGAGAAGAGAGATAGCAATGTCTCTCTTCTTGTAGTTTATGGAGGTTGAATGGCAGAGAGTAAGATAATTACAAAACCAAATGGCGAACTATTCAACCCTGACCTCGCACAAAGGGCTATTACTTTTATCAATATGCTCAAGCACACCAAAGGGGAATGGCACGGCAAGAACTTCGATTTGTTGCCGTGGCAAACCAAGATTATCTCGGATGTATTCGGGACCGTAAAGCCAAACGGATACCGACAATACAACACAGCCTATGTTGAAATACCGAAGAAACAGGGCAAGTCCGAACTCGCCGCCGCTGTCGCTCTTTATCTCCTTGCGGGTGACGGCGAGTGGGGTGCTGAAGTCTACGGCTGTGCAGCCGATAGGCAACAGGCATCGATTGTGTTCGATGTCGCTTGCCAGATGGTAGAGCAATGCCCGGCATTGAAAAAGAGAATCAAGCCGATCATCTCACAAAAGCGGCTCGTGTATTTGCCGCTTAACTCGTTCTATCAGGTGCTTTCGGCAGAGTCCTATACCAAACACGGACTCAATGTTCACGGAGTCATATTCGATGAGCTACACGCACAGCCGAACCGAGCATTATACGATGTTATGCTGCACGGCTCCGGTGACGCACGAAAGCAACCGCTTTTCTTCTTGATAACGACAGCCGGGACGGATCGCAACTCGATATGTTGGGAAGTCCATTCCAAAGCCAAAGACATCATAGAAGGACGAAAGCACGACAAATCGTTCTATCCTGTCATATACGGAGCGGAAGACGATGACGATTGGGGAGATGAAAAGGTGTGGTATAAAGCCAACCCGTCTCTCGGCGTCACGGTCGATATAGATAAACTGAAAACGGCATTTAACTCGGCAAAAGAGAACCCTGCGGAAGAGAACTTGTTCAGGCAACTGCGACTCAATCAATGGGTAAAGCAGAACGTGCGGTGGATGCCGATGGACGCTTGGGATAAATGCGATTTTGCGGTAAATGCGGAGAAACTTCTCGGCAGAGAGTGCTACGGCGGACTTGACCTTTCATCAAGTACCGACATCACGGCATTCGTGTTGGTGTTTCCACCTACAGCCGATGACGATAAATACAGCATTCTTCCGTTCTTTTGGATACCAGAAGACACGATAGATTTGCGAGTAAGACGCGACCACGTCCCATACGATACTTGGATCGGTCGTGGACAGGTAATCCCCACGGAAGGCAACGTCATTCACTACGGATACATTGAGAACTTCATCGAAGACCTCGGCACGAAATACCACATCAAAGAGATTGCGTTCGATAGGTGGGGCGCGGTGCAGATGGTACAGAACTTGGAAGGTATGGGATTCACGGTCGTGCCTTTCGGTCAGGGATTTAAGGATATGAGTCCGCCGACAAAGGAACTGATGAAGCTCGTGTTGGAGCAGAAGATAGCGCATGGCGGGAATGTTCCGCTCCGATGGATGATGGATAACGTGTATGTCCGAACCGACCCGGCAGGAAATATCAAGATGGACAAAGAAAAGTCCACCGAACGAATAGACGGAGCGGTGGCAACGGTTATGGCACTTGACCGAGCAATTCGAAACGAAGGCTCGACCGATAGCGTTTATAACGAACGCGGAATTATCGTGATTTAATGAAAAATAATGTTTATTGGCGAAAAGAATCTTGACAAAGGACATCCGGATGAGTATAATATAAGGATTTGGTGCTATAAGTGCCAAATGGGCGGCTTGGGAAATCTTTTGGGAGGTAGATGACATGCATGATTTTTGCTATGTGTCAAAGAAAGAAGCAGCCCCGGTGAAAGCGGAGTTGTTGGAGATTATCCACAGAGTTCAAGACGAGGTAAGAGAATACTTCACATTTCAGTTTGGATTTATTGGTAGTTCAAGCCGAAATATGATTACTTTCGACAGAAAATCGAATATCGGATTTGATTTCGATGTGAATATCGAAGTGAATGACGAAGAAGAAAACTTTCAAGCGAAAGAGATTCGGACAATTATCCGTAATGCACTGGATAAAGTCGCTCGCCAATACGGCTATGATTACTGCGAAGATTCGACACGGGTGTTGACGATAAAGAAAAAAGACAGACCGAATGCGAGAATTATCCATAGTTGCGATTTTGCTATCGTTTATAACTGTGGAGATGGAAGACAACAGTATATTCGATACAACAAAGATACGCAAACTTATACTTGGGAGTATCAAGGGAAAGGATTTGAAGCATTGCCGGGCAAAATAGATTGGCTGAAAGAGAACGGCTATTGGGGTGAGTTGCAAGACTATTACTTGGAAAAGAAAAACGAAAACAACAACCCGCAGAAACATTCTCGTTCTATATATGCCGAGTCAATCACTGAGATGTGTCAAAAGAAGGGGTACTTCGAAGACTGAACAATTACATAGCAACTTATTAAACCGTACTCAAACAGAGTGCGGTTTTTTCATACCCAAAACAGGAGGGACGAATGGAAATAGAGAGAAGAAAGGTGGACGAACTCAAAGCCGCCGAGTACAATCCTCGTAAGGATTTACGACCGGGAGATGCCGAATACGAAAAGCTCAAGCGCAGTATTCAAGAGTTCGGATATGTAGAACCCGTCATATGGAACAAGCGAACGGGAACGGTTGTCGGCGGTCACCAAAGACTAAAGGTAATGAAAGACCTTGGTTATGAAGAGGTTGACTGCGTAGTGGTTGACCTTGACGAAAAGAAGGAAAAAGCACTCAACATCGCATTGAACAAAATCAGCGGCGAGTGGGATAACGACCTATTGGCAAACCTTTTGAAAGACCTTGACGGGAGCGGTTACGATATCACGCTCACGGGTTTTGACCTTGCCGAAGCACAGGAACTGTTTGGTAGCGGCAGTATGGAGAATGTCCACGAAGACGATTTCGATGCCGAAACAGCCATAGAAGAGATTGCCGAACCGAAGACCAAACGCGGTGACCTATGGATACTTGGGGCTCACCGACTGCTTTGCGGCGATTGCACACAAAAGGAAGACGTGGCAAAGGTCTTGGAAGACAAATATGCCGATGTTATGGTAACCGATCCGCCGTATAATGTGGACTACGGTGGAACGATAAACGGGAAAGACAGAAACATAGCAAACGACAATCTCTCTGAAGACGAGTTCTACCAGTTCCTTTTGAGTTTTTACAAGGCGGCGGAAGCGAACTTGAAAAAGGGCGCACCCGTGTATGTGTTCCACAGCACGAAAGAATCTGTAAACTTCATCAAGGCGATGGTGAACGCGGGTTTCAAATATGCGCAAACCCTTGTGTGGTACAAGAACCATTTTACACTTGGTAGACAGGACTATCAGTGGATACACGAGCCTATCCTATACGGATGGAAAGAGGGTGCCGGGCATTACTTCATCAACGACAGAACGCTCTCAACGGTCTATGAAGACGTGAGGCTAAATGCAAGGAAAATGAGCAAAGCCGACCTTGTGGACTTTATCGATAAATTGTTCGAGCAACCGACTTCGGTCATTCTCGACAATAAGCCGTCCAAGTCCGCCGATCATCCGACAATGAAGCCGATAACCCTTTGTGCTAAGCTCATCTACAACAGCAGCCACGAAGGGGATACCGTGCTTGAACCATTCGGCGGTAGCGGTTCGACCTTGGTGGCGGCGGAACAACTGAACCGCAAATGCTGTGCCATAGAGCTCGAACCGAAGTATTGCGATGTCATTGTCAGACGATACAAGGAACTCTGCCCGGCGGTGCAGGTAAAACATATCCGTGATGGTGTCGAAATCTACGATTAAAAGGCTTGATTTTCTTTGTTAATTCTTTGTGTTTTAGCGCGTTTTCGCTGGGCTCTTTCGGTTGTTTACGGTATATTGTAGGTACAAAAACAAAGCAAGGGCAACAGCCGAAAGGAGCATAAAATGGAAACGAAAAAGGAAATCCGCAACTACTGCAAAAACAAGCTCAACGCACTGGTGAGAGACCATAACCACTACAACAAAGTGAAATACAAGGATGCGGTCGAAGACTACAGAACGGCAATCGAAGACCTTGTCGACTACGCGAAAAGAAACGGCATCAAAATCGGATACACGATGGACGAAAACGGATACATCACGGTGGCATAAGGAGGTAGAGAACCATGAACAAACAACTCATCGAAATCGCAAAAAGGAACTCATACAGCATCGAAGAAAGGGGTGACCTCGAAACCCGGAACAGCGACAGCGAAGACTTCATCGAAATGAGTGTGTGGAGCATAAAGGCGATGCTTGAAGAAGCATACGAACTCGGCAAAAAAGCCGCCAAAGCGAATAAATAAACGATACACAAAACACAAGGACACCGCCCAAACAAGGCGGTGTTCGGCATTTATGGAGGTAAAATGGGAATATTCGGACGGAGCAGAGATGCTCCTAAAAAAGAGAAACGAACAGCACCGTCAAAGGAAATGCAAGAGTTCATCAGGGGTGTAGATGTCGACTTTATCGGCAACAGTAACAGCGGTATCAATGTGGACGAAATGCGGGCGATGCAAACTTCCGCCGTTTATGCTTGCGTGAAGATCTTGGCGGAGACAATAGCGAGTTTACCGCTACACCTATTTAAGAAAGGAAAAGGCGGTAAGAATGAAATGGCGGAGCAACATCCGCTTTTTTCTTGCCTTTATGAGTTCCCGAACGAAGAGATGACGAGTTTCGAGTTCAGGGAAACGATGATGACATCGCTCCTTTTGTGGGGTAACGCATACGCAAGAATCATCCGAAAACAAGGTCATACGACCGAACTGTGGTACTTAAAGCCGAATCAAATGGTAGTGGAACGCGACAGCACCACGGGCAAGATTAAGTACACCTATTCGGACGAAATAACCAACAAAACCTATGTCTACCGACCAGACCAAATCTTCCACATCAAAGCGATGTCCATAGACGGAGTGAAAGGCTTAAGTCCCATAGCGCAAGCAAGAGAGGCGGTTGGACTCGCCTTGGCAACGGAAGAGTACGGAGCGAAGTTCTTCGGTAACGGAGCAAGACCGGGCGGTGTGTTGGAACACCCCGGCACGCTCAAAGATCCCGAAAAACTCCGACAGTCTTGGAATCAAGTGTATCAGGGAACACGGAACAGCCATAAGGTGGCGGTTCTTGAAGAAGGCATGAAATACCACACTATAGGCATCGCGCCCGAAGACGCGCAGTTCTTGGAAACGAGAAAGTACCAAGTGAACGAGATATGCCGAATTTTCCGTGTTCCGCCACATCTTGTCGGAGACCTTGAAAGGGCAACCTTTTCCAACATAGAACACCAATCCATAGAGTTTGTTCAGCACACCATACGGCCGTGGCTTGTAAGGTGGGAGCAAGAGATAAGCCGTTCACTCCTTGACGAGAAAGAACGGCTTTTGTATTTCGCCAAGTTCAACGTGGACGGACTATTGCGCGGTGACTACAAATCCCGAATGGAAGGCTATTCCATAGGACGGCAAAACGGGTGGTTGTCTATCAATGATATAAGACGGCTTGAAGATATGAGTCTTGTCCCGGCGGAACAGGGTGGTGACGATTATCTCGTCAATGGTTCGATGATGTCGGCGCAGGTCGGCCAGCAGAACAAACAAAACAATCCAGACGAAGGAGGTAGCAATGGAGAAGAAAACGAACAAAAAGGAACTCCGAATGCTCCCGCTAAAGGAAATAAGAATAAACGAAAGTGACGGCGGAACATGTATCGAAGGGCACGCCGCCGTTTTCGATTCGTGGTCTGAAACCTTGGGCGGCATTTTCCCGTTCAAAGAGAAAGTGCGAAAGGGTGCATTTGCGGAGAGCATCGGCAGAGACGATATCCGCGCTTTGTTCAATCACGATCCAAACTATGTACTCGGCAGAAACAGGGCGGGAACGCTCGAACTCGTAGAAGACGATGTAGGACTCCGTGTCCGCATTACTCCGCCTGACACGGGTTGGGCAAGGGACATCACCACGAGCATCCGCCGTGGGGACATTTCGCAGATGTCAATCGGCTTCGTTGTGGAAGACGATGAATGGTCATCCAAAGATGGGATCGACACACGAGAACTCAAAAAAGTTCGCTTGTTTGACGTCTCGCCCGTAACGTTTCCGGCATACACGGCAACCGATGTCGGTGTTCGCGCAATGCAAGAATATGACGTGTATAAGACCGAGCAACGTAAAGTAGCGGAAGAAACGGAAAACGCAGTGAAAAAGGCAAAACAGCAGGAAAAACTCAAGAACCTGCAAGCAAAATTCAAAATCATTTAATCGGAGGAAAACAGATGAATATGAAGAAAATTCTCGAAATGAAAGCAAAGAGAGAGGACGCAAGACTCAAGGCGATGGCTGTGCTTAACAAGGCGGAAGCCGAAGACCGTTTCCTCTCCGAAGAAGAGCAGAAGGACATCGACAAGTACGAAGAGGAAATCCGTGCGTGGGATGAGAGTATCGGCAGAGCGGAAAAACTTCTCGCTATTGAACCCGAAGATCGTTCGAGCGAGAAACCCGAAGCAAAACCCACTCCCGCCAAGGACAACGAAAAGAGATTTGCGTCTTTCGGAGAACAGCTCATGGCAGCATATAGAGCGGCAATGCCGGGCGGTAAGGTGGACGAGAGACTTTCCACGAGAGCGGCAAGCGGTCTTAACGAAACCACTCCCTCGGACGGCGGTTTCCTTGTACAGCAGGATTTCGTGACCGAACTCTTGAAGAGAACCTATGAAACGGGTATTCTCGCAAGCAAGGTCAAAAAGATTCCTATCAGCACCAACGCAAACGGAATGAAAATCAATGCCATTGACGAAGACAGTCGTGCAAACGGCTCTCGTTGGGGCGGTGTTCAGACTTACTGGGAAGGCGAAGCGGACGAGATCACCGCAAGCAAACCCAAGTTCAGACAGATGGAACTGTCGCTTAAAAAACTCACGGGACTTTGCTATGCGACCGATGAACTTTTGCAGGATGCGGCGGCACTCGAAGCCGTTATTCGTCAGGCATTCGCAGAAGAGTTCGGGTTCAAAATTGACGATGCCATCCTTTCGGGTAGCGGCGAGGGCGAACCGCTCGGTATCCTTAACAGCGGTGCAATCGTGACCGTGGCGAAAGAAGCAAGCCAGACGGATACAATCACTGTGGAGAACCTCGTCAAGATGTGGAACAGACTGTGGTCTCGTTCCAGAGCGAATGCTGTATGGTACATCAATCAGGAACTTGAACCGTACCTTTACACGCTCAAAATCGGAGATAAACCCGTGTATATTCCGGCAGGCGGTCTTTCGGAGAAACCCTACGGCACGCTCTTCGGCAGACCTGTCGTACCTATCGAACAGTGCAGCGCCGCAGGCGAAGTCGGAGACATTATCCTTGCGGATATCGGTCAGTACCTTCTTATCGATAAGGGTGGTATTAAGTCGGCAAGTTCCATTCACGTCAGATTCCTTTACGATGAAAACGTGTTCCGTTTCATCTACAGGGTTGACGGCAAACCGATCTGGACGAAACCGCTCACTCCTTACAAAGGCAGTGCAACCGTTTCGCCGTTCGTCACTCTTGCAAAGAGGGGCGCGTAAACCAAAAACAATAAGGAGGTATGAGTATGATTACTCTTCAAGAAGCCAAAGAGTTTTTGAGAGTTGACGGCGATGACGAGGAAAATCTCATAGCCTCGCTTATAGTAGCGGCGCGGGAACTGACGGAAGACGTGCTTCGAAGACCGCTTGCGGAAATCGAGCCCCTTCCCGAAACCGTGCGGCAGGCAATGCTCATAGTCGTAGCCACGCTTTACGAAGAAAGGCAAATCTCAAAGGATAAGACGGGTATCGATATATCCGAAACCCTTGACCTTGTCAGGCGAATGCTGTTCGCCTACAGGAAAGAGAGGTTCTGATGGATATAGGAAGACTGAACCGAAAGGTGGAAATCCTGACCTTCGTGTGGGAGCGAGATGATTTCGGCGGGCAAGAAGGCAAGTGGGTGACTACGGGCATCAGATGGGCGAGAATCGAGCCTGTGAGCGGTACGGAGTATTTCACTTCGCAACAAGTTTCAGCGGAAACTGTGGTGAAGATAACGCTCCGATATACAACCGATGTGACCGTTCTAAACCGAGTCCGATACGGGAACTCGTTATACGAAATAATCGGAGTATCGGACGATAAAATGGGGCATAAAGCCACAATACTCAATTGCAAGGAGATCGTGAACGATGGGCTACAGCGCAAAGCAACGCAAGGTTAAAACGAAAGTAGAAGGCGCAGACAAACTCGTGAAAGATATCCGAGCAATGGAAGATGCGGCATCATCGGTGCTTATGACGGGAGCAAAGGCAGGCGGTAAGATTGCACTTGACGATGCAAGACGGAATTGCCCGGTGGATACGGGAACGCTGAAAGCAAGCCTGAAACTCAACGAAGGCAAAGCAACGGAAACGAAAGCGACCGTGTCGGTGGACTATGACAAGTCGCTCCGATACGGCACATTCGTGGAACTCGGTGCAAGGGGAAGACCCGCCAATCCGTTTCTGCGAAATGCCGTGGATGGGAACATCGACAAGATAAACGATGAGATCGTGAAAGCAATCTCGAACGCGGTGGGGAGAAAACTATGATGGACATCTGCCAAGCAATATATGCGTATTTAAACGAAAACGAACAGATAAGAGAATGTGTGGGGAATAAAATATTCCCCATAATGCTCCCCGAAGACGCGCCACTCCCGGCAATCGTTTATTCTCCCGTGCTTGCCAACTACGATTCGGCTTTGCAAGGCGATACGGGGTTTGTCAGGCAAACGATACAGTTCGTGTGTCACGACAGGACATTCAAAAAAGCAAGAGAATTGTCAAGATTGGTAAAGCGTGCCTTTCAAGACTTTCACGGAAATATGTGCGGCTTAGAAATCCAAGCCGTTTTCATTAAAACGGACTACGAGTACAACGGGAACACCGCGTTGAAGTTCAATACGGAAGAGTACCTGTCGAGCATCGAGTTCGAGTTTTATTACAACGAAAAATAGGAGGACGAAAATGGCGGTAGCAGGTAAAAACGGAAAAGTGATTATCGGTGAGAGCGGAAATCAAAAGGTAGCCGCAATCAAGAACTGGTCGCTTGAACTGTCGCTCGAAACTTTGGAAACGACCGCTCTCGGTGATGATTGGAAGAACTACATCACGGGTCTTAAAGAGTGGACGGCGAGTTCGGAAGGCGATTATTCAGTCCCGACCGACACGCAAGGACAGGCAGCACTGCAAGATGCATATCTCGCAGGCACGACCGTAACCGTAAAACTGTATGTGGACGGAACGAACTACTATCAGGGAACGGCATACATCAGCAGCTTGTCAATCGAAGACCCGGTGGACGATGTGGTCAGCATCAGCCTTGAACTCACGGGTACGGGCGAATTGAGTTTTCATAAAGGAGAGTAAGAATGAAGAACGGAGTAACCATCAATCTGGATAAACCCAGAACATTGAGATATGGCATCAATGCGCTCGTCAAGGTAGAAGACCTTACGGGCAAAAGCATTACGGCCCTTGACCTTTCGCACGTGGGCATCAAAGACTTGCTCATTATCGTGTATGCGGGGCTTTGCCACGAAGACAAAACCCTTACACTCGAAAAGGTTGGTGACCTTATTGACGAGTATTCGAACATCACCGAGATCGCCGAAAAACTCGGTGAAGCCTTTACGCTTGCATTCGGCAAGGCGGAAGGTAAACAGGGGGAATAAGTGAGACTGCTTTTGACCTTTCCGAGTTTTGCGAAAAGGCAGTCGTGTTCTTTGACATAGACCCCATACAGATCGGCAATTACACTCCGTATGAAGTGATGCTGCTTGCAAAGCAAAAGCGAGAGCGGGAAACTCGACTGTTCGAGGATAACATCACTCTTGCGTGGCATACGGAAGCCTTTGCAAGGCAAAAGAAGTTGCCGAGCCTTTCAAAGGTATTGAAAGATATAAGGAAGAAACCGAAAAAAACAAACTCGGCGGGTGACGCCGTACTCAAAGCAATGGCGGCAGAGCAAGGGGTAATAATCAAATAGGGGGTGAGGACAGTTGGCGGTTATAAGAAACCTTGTGGTAAAGATAGCGGCGGACATATCCTCGCTCTCGAAAGGGTTAGATAATGCCCAAAAGAAGATACAAAAGGTGTCAGCAAGCCTGACGAAAGCGGGAACGAAACTCTCGGCAACCATTACGGCTCCGCTTGTGGCACTCGGAACGAAGTCGGTCATGGTGTCGCAACAGTTCGAGCAGTCAATGGCAAACGCGGCATCTGTCGCAGGCGCTACAAGCGAAGAACTCGCAAGAATGACATCAATCGCCCGTGAAATGGGCGCGAAGACGGTTTTCTCGGCATCGGACGCGGCGGACGCTTTGTATTATATGGCGTCGGCAGGTTACAAGGTAGACCAGATGGCGGACTCTATCGAAGCGACACTTAACCTTGCATCGGCAACGCAGAGCGACTTGGCATTCACAACCGAAACTGTTATTTCGACCTTAAACCAGTTCGGCTTGGAAGCAAACCAAGCGGAGCGAGTGACCAATGTGTTTGCGGCGGCAATCGGTGACTCTATGGCATCGATGGATAAACTCGCAAACTCAATGGGATATGTCGGTCCTGTGGCAAACAGCCTTGGCTATACGATAGAAGAAACGGTCGGCGCACTGTCCGTGTTATACGATGCAGGCTATGACGGAAGTACGGCAGGAACTTCGCTTCGACAAGCATTTGTATCTCTTATGAACCCGTCAACGGCGGCACTCGGAGTCTTTGAAGAACTCGGCATAGCCGTAGAAGACGTAAACCCGGCAACCAACGATTTCGCATCAATTCTTGATAGATTACGAGACGCTGGGTTGGACACCGCGCAAGCAATGGAGATTTTCGGCGCAAGAGGCGGTCCGGGTATGCTTGCCTTGATGTCGGCGGGCGGTGATGCCGTAAGGGGAATGACCAAAGCCATTACGGGAACGAACAAAGCGACCGACATGGCGGCAACACAGCTCGATACTTTGCAAGGACAATGGAAGATCCTGAAATCCGAGCTTGAAGAGATAGCGATCTCGTTCGGAGACGTGCTGATTCCGCTCATTCGACAGTTTATAACGAAGTATATCTCGCCACTGACGGCAAAGATTATGGGACTGTCGATGGGAACGAGAAAGCAAATCGTAGTCATAGCACTGCTTGCGGCGGCAATTGGACCATTGCTTGTCGTAATAGGGAAACTTGTCGGCAGTCTCGGCACAATCATTAAGGTGGCAAAAGTCCTATTCACGAAAGCGGGACTTATCGGTTTAGCAATAGCGGCGGTAGTCGCAATACTTGTGTACCTATGGAAGACGAACGAAGACTTCCGTAATGCCGTAATCCGCATATGGGAGAAGATTAAGTCAGTCATTATAAGCGTAGCCAACGCTATAAAAGCGTGGTGGGACGAGAACGGAGAACGCATCAAAGAGGCAGTCGTGCAAGCCTTGAAGATGGTTTGGAAATGCGTGAAAGAGGTCTTTTCGAAAGTGCTTGCTATAGCCAAGAAAGTGTGGCCGCTCGTAAAGAAAATCGTACTTGATACAGTCAATGGAATCAAGACGTTTTGGCAGAAGTACGGCAAGCAGATACTCAAAATCATCAAGGATGTATTCACCCGTCTTTGGACGATTATAAAAAGTGCGTTTGACGTTATAAGCAATGCGGTGCTGAAATTCCTAAACTATGTAGAACCGTTATGGGAAAAGATAAAGGCACTCTTTGCATCGCTGTGGGACACCATCGTAGAACTCTACCAACTTTTGAAACCCGTGTTTTACTTGATCGGCAAAATCATCGAAGTGCTGTACGGAGTGGTAGTCGGAGTGGTCAACGGAATCATCGCCGCGCTCGGACCGTTTTTGAGCGCTGTCTTGGATGTGGCGAACGCTATCATCGAAGTAATCAAGTTCGTGTGCGCGATACTCAAAGGCGATTGGTCGGATGCGTGGACGCATATGCAGAACATTGCTACGAGTATTTGGAGCGCTATTAAGAATATCTTTCTCGGTATTTGGGAGTTTATCAAAGGCTTTGGGCAAGGGTTCGTAGACTTCTTTCAAGGTATCGGTGTGAATGTGCTGGATATCTTCCGCAATATTTGGACGGGTATCAGCGGATTTTTCACGAATATTTGGAACGGCATCTGCTCGGTATGCGGTTGGATTTGGGATAAGATAACGGGGTTGTTTTCAAGTATCGGAGACTACTTTAACAACCTGTTCAAGCAAGCGTTCAACTGGGGTAAAAACCTAATTAATAATATCGGTGACGGCATAAAGAAAGCATGGAGTAAAGTCGTAGACGGAGTAAAATCGGTTGGACAGTCTATAAAAGACTTTCTCGGTTTCGGCTCGCCGACAAAGAAAGGTCCGGGACATACGGCAGACGAGTGGATACCGAACCTAATGGATATGATGGCAGACGGAATGTACGACAATACGCCTATGTTGCAGCAAGCGGCGGCACAGGTCGCGTCTTCGCTGAACATCACCGCATCGGCAAATCGCGCGGTAGTCGGTAGCGGAAGCAGTCCCTATGGAGATATGGTCAATGGAATGCTCCAAGGTATAGCGGCGATCGGCAATAACGGTGGAGAAGAGCAAAAAGACATCGTGTTGGAGATTGACGGACAACAGTTCGCAAGGCTTATCATGCCGAGACTGAACAAGGAATACAAGCGAAACGGCATTGCATTAAGGGAGGTGTAAGATGGCGGTATTTTTTAAGATAAACAGTAAGACGATAAAAGCGCCGACCGAACTCACTTGCACGACCGAAGTGTTGGATAAATCGGAAAGAACGATGGACGGCACAATGGTCGTGGACGTTATAGGGAGAAAGAGAAAGGTCGAAGTCGCGTGGAAATATCTCTCGAAAGAAGATATGGGACTCTTGACTGCCGAAACGAAAAGTGGCTCGTTCGTGACGATAGACTACAACGATCCCGAAACGGGGAAGTTGACGTCGATGACCGCTCGTCCGCAGGATTTGTCCTGTCAGCCACGATACGATTGGGTAAAAGGCAAGATAATGTGGGCAAGCGTCAGCGTTGCTTTTGTGGAGAGATAACCTATGGAATATACGGATAATCCACGGAAAATACTCGGCAGAGTCGATGTTATCTACTCGGATACGGAAATCAGCAAGGACATTCAAACAACGGAAAGCGGCAATTCGGCTATCAGCCACCCGGACGAAGTGTTCGGCGCATACCTTGTTCCGACAGTCAAAGGTTGTACGATGGACGGCAATGCAACAATGGACGGCTCCTTTCAGATGATGGACGATTCGGTCGTTCTCGGTTGGTGGAGCGGTTCGCTGTCGGGAAGTAATGGTGTGTTTGCGAATGCGCCATGGATCGAGATATCGTTTGTTAAGCGTCCGATAATATCTTGGGTGGTATTGGGCGATGAAAAGCGGAATGAATACCCGGTCGACTTCATTTTGCAGTACAAACGAGATGGGAAGATTGTTCACTCGGATAGTGTGACCGTCAATAATCAGATACAGGTCCGATTGACTCCGCAGCTTGAAGACATTACGTCTATCAGACTGACGATAACAAAGTGGAGCAAGCCGAATGCCTGTGCGAAAATATTGAAGTTCTACGACCGAATGATGGAGCGGTACGAGGGCGATGCCATTGAAATGTTCGAAGTGTCCGAAGAGATGGGTACGGCGGACGGAAACTACAACATAGTATCCGACACGATGACAGTAAACATCTTTAATAAGGGCAGAAAGTTCGATAAAGGATATCTCCGTTCGCTCATGATACTCGACCGCAAACTGTTACCGAGCATAGGCATAGAAACGAACGGAGAAGTAAAATACCAACCGCTCGGCACGTTTTATTCGGACGAGTGGCAGATAAACCAAGATTCGCAATGGGTAAAGTGTAGTGCGGTGGATAGGCTGATGCGACTGCAGAAAAAGACCTATGTCGGCTTTCCGCTGACGGAGAACGCATCGCTATACGATATTGCCGCCGACATTCTCTTGAAGATAGGGGAAACGGCGGACACAATCGTCATCTCCAAAGACTTACAATCGGTCGTTGTGCCGATGGCATTTCTGCCGAAAGGCACGGCTTGGGACGCATTGCAGGAAATCGCCAATGCGGGACTTTGCAAAATCTATGTAGATCGTGAAGACAAAATCAATGTTCGCTCGGAGAAAGAGCCGAAGACAACAACGGCGATAAGGATAGATAAAAGCAATATGTTTTCGTACTCATCGAGTGTTTCTCTGACCGAGTTTGCGAACCGTATTTCTGTGGAATACTGTGACGTATCCTTGTCGAACGATACGGTCGAAGCAGTATCGGTCGAACTCAATATAGAGCCGAACGCATCGCTTGAATTGACGCTCGATTATAATACCGAAGTTGCGTACCCTGCAATGGAAACGGATAACTTAAACGTGCTATTGACCGACTTCCAAGGCGGTGTCAACGCTTGCTCGGTCGTGGCAAACAACAAAACGGCACAAAAGCAAAAGGCGGTGCTGACGGTTACGGGCAAGGCAATCGAGATAACGACCAAGTCTTTGACGATGCAAGACGATGACAGCGTTAGAAACAACGGAGTGACCGATTATTCGCACCCGTCAAGCGATCTTGTACAAAGCCATGCACAGGCGGAGTATATCGCAAGAATTTTGCTTGAAAGGATGCACGCAGGAGAAGGTGTCATAACTACGACTTGGCGAGGAAACCCGAAACTCAATCTCGGTGAAAAGTACGAGTCGGCGGATAGGTTCGGAGACAGTCAAGAACTCGTGTGCGAGTTTAACAAGTTTACGTTTGACGGCGGATTGAAACAAGAGACGCGCGGAAGAACGATATAAGGAGGGTATGAATGGCAAATTGGAAAGAACCAAAGAGCGATTACAAAGCGGAAGACCAAGTAACGCCGGATATCTTCAATACACTTGCGGAAAACGAAAAACACTTGAAAGAGATTTCTTGCAAGGTAGAAAAGAAAACAAAAAGCGGAACTACGACAACGATCTCCTCTATCGTTTTCGTAGAGCAATAGGATGCTGAAAGTAGTCAAAGGCGATGTCTTTGAGTTCGGGTTATCGTTTGAGAACGTTGCTACGGAACTCATAGAAAAGGTGGTGTTCGCATGCAAAGAACTTGGAATCGAAGAAGAGGCGGATAGAGAAGAGGATGAATTCCGCATTCGAATACCGGGTGAAGTGACAAAGGACTTCAAAACAGGTTTTTTGAAATACGACATCATCGCCACCTTAATAGACGAGCAAGAGGTAACGCTCGTGCATCGTCAAAAATTAGAAGTTTTGGAGAGGGTGGAAAATGGCGGATAAAAACTACTACGGTAATCATGAACATATAAAAGTTACGCCCGGTATTACCATAACCTACAACTACAATAGGCTAAAGAACAAGCCAACCATCAACGGAAAACCGCTTGACGGAAAAATGACGGCGAGCGACTTAAACCTATTGTCAAACAACGTAACGGAATATGAAGAAATTAAGCTGGGAGTCGATAAACGCGACTCCTTTATTCTTGTCGTGGGAGAAAACGGCGAGACGAATAAAATAAAACTTGGCGAACTCGTCAAAGGGAAACTGCAGGCGGTTGACAAGATAACCGAAGACATCCCGGACGGCGATTTTGTATTCAAGAAAATGGAGGATAAATAACATGGCTCAAACTACAAACAAGTTCCAGATTATTCAAAAGGTCAGCGCGGAAGATACCGTACTTATCCATCCCGAAACGGAAGCGGAAGTAGTTAAGTATAAAGGTACAACGTCGGGTATTGCGGCGGAGAACGTACAAGGTGCAATCGATAAGGTCTACGAGCAAGTCAAAAACATTGAGAGTGGCGGTATCGTAACCGGGTTAAAGGGCGATAAGGAAACGACTTACAGGAAGGGTAACGTCAACCTTACTCCTGCCAACATCGGCGCTGAACCGAGCGGAGCGATGAACGCTCACAATACGTCCGGAACGGCGCACTCGGATATTCGTACCGCCGTAACTAATGCGCAGAACAAAGCAAACAGTGCGTATTCGCTTGCGGAAGGTAGAGCGAAGGCTGTTTCATTTGATACTGTGGCGGCAATGACAACCGCATTGAAAGCGGCCGCTAAAACCGACTACAAAGTGGGCGATAACATCTTTATCAAGGCTTTGGATACTCCCGATTACTGGGTAAGCAAGGTTCTCGATAACAACACGGGTACTTACGGGTACTTTGAAATCAGCGCACTCGAAACACAAAAGGTTGACCTTGCCGCCTATCAGACGAAAAGTGATAATTCGCTTGCAACAACGGCAAAGACAGTTGTCGGTGCTATTGGCGAAGTAAAAACGACTGCGGATGCGGCGAAGAGTCAGGCAAATACCAATGTCACCGAGATTGCTAATATCAAGAACGGAACGACTAAGGTCGGTGCAGCTACGAAAGCAGATAAAGCAACCAGTGCTGATACGGCAACAAGTGCGACTTCGGCAGGCAAGTGGACTACGGCGAGAACACTCGGTGTAAGCGTCAATTCGGGTGTCAAGAAAGACGGCTCGACTGCTATCAGTGGATCGGGAAGTCAGAGTGTGGATGGCTCTGCCGATAAGACGATAGCGGTCACTTTGGGTGACAGCGGTGTAGCAGCAGGCACTTATTCAGCTGTACAGGTCAATGCCAAAGGTGTTGCGGTCGCAGGTGGACAGATGATTGAAATCGGAACGAGCGGTCAGACCACTCCGAGTGCGTCTCTTGCAACGGGCGGACTTTTCTTTAAGGTAGTATAAGGGGGTATTGTGAATGGCTTACAGACCGAAAATTAAGAATGCCAACGGCACTCTTACCGACTTGCCGTTGGAAGCCGAAACGTCGGTAAAACTAAAAACCGCAAGGACAATCGGTTTGTCGGGAGTTACTGCAACGGCTAAAAGTTTTGACGGGAGCGGAAACGTTACGATTCCTGTCACGGAAGTCCCGGTATCGCTTTTGACGGGGTTACTTGAAAAAACATATCCCGTCGGAGCAATTTATATGTCCACGGTATATATCAGCCCGGCGTCAATCTTCGGAGGAACTTGGACAAGACTCTACGACAGATTTCTCGTGGGCGGAGGTTCTGACTATTCTATAGGAAGTACAGGCGGCGAAAAAACGCATAAACTAACGACTACGGAAATGCCTAAACACACTCACTATGCGAATAAATATAAAGACGGATCGAACTACATTGTGCATTACTGTTCTAATGAGACAACAGGCTTTAAAACTTCTTCGGGTAGTGGTGGGCATGGGGTGTTGCTTGCTGGACTTGAGAATATGGGTGGCGGTAGTGAACACAACAATTTGCCTCCGTATTTAGCAGTGTATATGTGGAAAAGAACGGCTTAAGGAGGATAATATGGAAGTTTATAACAAAGAAAAAACACAAATTATATCGGATTATGACCTTTCAAAAGGACGCCTTGAGCGCGATGAACGTACGATTTATCATGAGGCAGTAAAGGAAGTGGTGGAACAATTTCATTATGAAGTGGTAAAAGAATACGAAAACGGCGGCAAGGACGTGGAAAAAGTGGTGGATGTCAAAGGAGTGCCGGGACGCGATGCCTACGAAGAAACGGAGGACATCTATGTTTTCATTCCATATACGGATGAAGAATTAAAGAAAAAAGAAGACGAGATTCTTTATTCCGAATTAAGCGCTTGGTTCGATTGGTACGATATGCAGGTAAGTCAATATGAAAGATCCAAGAGATTGGAAATAACCTTTGATAGAGACATCGCCACATTGGACGCAGAGGCGGTTCAAAAAGCGGAGCAGATGAGAGAAGTTAAGGATAGATTGGGAATAGAGTAATATGATAGCAATAATTATGAGTATATGTGCGAGCATCATCAGCGGAATGGTGCTCTTTTTCTTGCAAAGATTTTTCAAGAAAAAGCAAAAGGTAGATGAAGAGCGAGACAGAGCAAAAGCCAAAGAGAACATGCTGATACTAAAAAGTATAGATGCTGTGGGGAAACTGACGTATGCGGATGCGGTAGCCATTCGAGACGGGAAAACCAACGGCGAGATGAAAGAGGCGATGAAAGCCTATGCGGAAGTTAAGGATGAACTCTACGAGTATTTGCTCGAACAAAATTCCAAGAAATAAGGAGGGGAAGATAAATGGAACAATACTTGAATTTAATCAGCGTCCCGGCGATTGCTGCGGTCGTGTACTGGACAATCAACGTCATTAAACATGCAGTCGGAGAGAACGAAAAGTTCAAGCGGTGTATTCCGCTTATTGCAACGGCGCTCGGAATCGTGTGTGGCATTATTTGTTTTTACGCTTTGCCGAGTATCATCCCCGCACCGAATATCGTGGTGGCAATCGTCATCGGCGGTGCGAGCGGACTGACGGCTACGGGAACGAACCAAATCATCAAGCAACTTGGCAAAAAGGACGATAAAGACGATGGAAAAACTAATAATTGAAAGCGTATTAAAAAGCCTTTTGAAAAGGGGACTAATCACTTCGGCAGAGAAGGAAAGAATTATCAAAAAAGTTTCAGAATAAAGCAGTTTTTGTCTGGACTTTTATAAGTGAGCACGGTATTGTTTGTCCTGCCCGATAAAAAGGGCGGGACAAATTTTTTATCGCAGTTCAAGTCCAGTCGGCAGAGCCGAAAAACGAACGAGAAAGGAGCGTGAGAAATGAATATTCAAGAGATACCTACAACAAGGAAGGAGAAACCACGGGTATGTGCGTATGTTCGTGTCAGCACCGATAGCGAAGCACAAGAAGATAGTTTCGCGTTCCAGTCCAATTATTGGCAGAAACGATTTGCAAGCGACGAGTCCGTAGAGTATGTTGGCTTATTCTCCGATGAGGGCATCGGCGGTGCGTTTATGAAAAAGCGAGATGGACTTAAAAGGATGTTTCAAAAAGTACGAAATGGCGAAATCGATAGAATATACACGAAGTCGGTTTCGAGATTCGCTCGGAACAAGGTCGAGTTAATGGAAATAGTTCGAGAGTTCCGAGATATAGGTGTGGAAATCATATTCGAGTCCGAAAACATACACACCCTTGACCCCAAGTGCGGTTTAATTCTCACGGTTATGGCAAGTCTCGCCGAAGAAGAATTAATATCAATGAGTCAAAACCAAAAGTGGGCGGCACGGAAACGATTCGCAAATGGGAGTGTGGAACTGGCACGAATACTTGGATATGACATGGTCGATGGAAAGTTAGTGATAAACGAGAAAGAAGCGGTCATAGTGCGAAGAATCTTTGAACTGTACCTGCAAGGCAACTCGTTTAGAACTATATGCCATATTCTCGAAAACGAAGGGTACACCCCAATGCATGGGGGACGATGGAGCAAATCGACAATAACGGGGATGTTACGAAATGAAAAATACTGCGGGGATAGTATTATGCAAAAATCATATAGCGTGATGAAAGTACAAAAATACAACTACGGAGAACTCCCCAAGTATTATGTCCAAGACGATCACGAACCGATTGTGTCGCGTGAAGACTACCAAAAAGCACAGGAGATAATGATGGCACGTGGCAATAAATATAGACCGAGGGGGTCACCTACTACGTTATATCCGCTATCGGGAAAACTGATATGCGGAGAGTGCGGAACGAGTTTCAAAAGAAAAACTTCGGCACACGGAACTCCATATATGTGTATAAAGTGGACATGTCGGAAAAAGGATGTTTATGGGGTAAAGGAATGCACATCACATGACATCAAAGACGAAGTCGTTACAAGATTGCTGATTGAAGCCTACAACGAAAGCATCGATGCGAATAATGAAGTGAACGGCGTAACGGAACAAGAAGAGGTCTTGCGAAAACTTATTGCCAACGAGCAAGAACTGCGACAATTACGAGCCAAAGGTTATATATCCGAAAGCAAATTCCGAGAGGAAACCGATAAAATACTTATAAAGATAAAAGAACAGGAAACTCTCATAAAAAATCTACAAACGAGAGATATGGTAAAAGGGAAATATAAGAAATCGGATGAGCTGACGGAACAAATGGCGGAGTTCCTTGTAAAGGCAACAGTAAAAGACTGGACGATTACATTCGAGTTCCAAAATGGATATAAGGCAACGAAAGAATATACAAACGGGAGGGCAGGAAATGTCAATGGAAAACTGTGCAAACACTAAACCCAAAATTACGATTATTCCAGCGAAAACAAGAGTCGAACGGCTTGACCCTATGTCGGTAGCGATGGGACAAAAGCCTAAAATACGAGTGGCTGCATATGCACGCGTGTCGACCGACCACGAAGAACAGGAGAGCAGTTACGAGGCACAGGTAGACCACTTCACCAAACTCATAGCAAGCCATGATGATTGGACGATGGTTGACATTTATGCCGACCCCGGCTTGAGTGGCAAGAATACCAAGCGAGTGCAGTTTAAACGAATGATAAAGGACTGCGAAGACGGAAAGATAGACCTTATAATTACGAAATCGGTCAGCCGATTCGCAAGGAACACGCTCGACTGCGTACAGACCGCAAGAAAATTGAAAGCGGATGGTATCGGAATTATATTCGAGAAAGAAAACCTTGACACGCTACAAGAGCGGAGTGAGTTTGTCTTGACGATTATGGCAAGCCTTGCGGAAGAAGAAAGTCGGAGCATATCCAATAATATTAGGTGGAGCGTCAAGAAAAAGTTCCAAGAGGGGAAAGTGATTCTTAACACGAAACACTTCCTTGGATATACGAGAGACAAGAAGGGAACGGTGCTGAAAATCGTGCCAGAAGAGGCAATAACGGTTAGAAGGATATATGCTGAGTTCCTTGACGGTAAAAGTCTGAAAGAAATCGCTGAAGGACTTGAGCGAGATGGTATAGCATCGCCGTCAGGCAGAGAAACATGGCATCCTTCCACGGTGAAGTCGATACTGCAAAATGAAAAGTACAAAGGCGATTGCCACCTGCAAAAAACATACCTTCCAGACTTTCTATCCCCAAGGCGAATTAAAAACGAAGGATTCGCGCAGAGCTGGTATGTGGAAGATAGCCATGCGGCTATCATATCGAAAGAGACATTCGACATGGTACAGCAAGAGTTCCAAAACAGGCAGTCGCTACGAAGTACAGGTGAAACGGGATGCGGAAAGTTTTCAGGTAAATATCCGTTCAGCGGAATGATAGTATGTGGCGAATGCGGGGAAACCTACCGAAGACACCAACAGTACAACAAATATAAGAAGTACTACATATGGGTGTGCAAAAGACACGAAAACAATGGGGCGGAATACTGCAAGAGCCGACCTATCAAAGAAGAAGCCCTTGAGAAAGCGTTTGTAAGGGCATTGAACGAACTTATAGGAGACAAGGAACGAATACTCGAAAAACTGCAAAGTGCGACCGTGAGCGAAATAACGGACTCCTGTGCGACAGCGATAAATGAAGTGAATGCCGAGATAGAAAAGCTACAAGAGCAGATGATGGAACTGCTGATGAAAAGGAACAACGGAGAGATTACCGATAAAGAATATGAACAGCAAAGTCAGCAGGTCGGAATGAAAATAGACCAACTGCTTATGAGAAAAGAAGAGATACTGTCCGAGCAAGGAAAAGTCCAACTTGCATCTTACCGAATCGAAGAAGTGACCAAACTGCTACAGACAGGAAAGATACTTGAAGAGTTCGACCGAGTGATGTTCAAAAGCCTTGTAAGGAAAATCACTGTGCTGTCCAACAAGGAAATCGAAATCGAGTTCGAGTGCGGGATAACGGTAAGAGAAACCTTATAAGCAAACGACCGACTGCGTTCGCAAGAGTGCGGTCGGTCATTTTTTTCGTTGATTAAGGCAGTGAGAATCATACGCTCCTTATCGTGCAAAAATCCTTTTTGTGCAATCGTTAAAGGCTTGCGACTTTTCAAAGCGAGTGAAGAACAAATCCCTACGGCGATAAGCGAAGAAACGACAAAAAGGGTAAATTACCACAAAAACGGTAATTTACCCCTGTTTTGCATAGAAAAAGACACACGCATCGGAGTTTTATACGCTCCTTTTGCGTGTGTCTTGATGGTACACCCAGGCGGACTTGAACCGCCAACCGTCAGAATCGGAATCTGATGCGCTATCCAGTTGCGCCATGGGTGCGTGAAATATGAGGATTTGCGATAAACGCTTTTGTTTTTACGGATGAATTATAGCACACAATTTTGCAATAGTAAACATAACGCAAAATATTACATGCACAATATTTTGGTGACATATGAAATATGCGGTGATATAATAATTATATAAGAATGGTTTTTGACGAATCGTGTCGGAAAGGGGATTCTATTGCTCGTTTTTGAAGCGCGATTTGACAAAAGAGGCAGTTTATGGATGCAAAAATGCAAGAAAAACTCGATGTTTTGTCAAAAAAGATAGGCAATACTCCGATTTTGTCGCTTGGCGACGGTATATACGGAAAGCTCGAAGGGAAGAATCCTGCCGGCTCGATAAAGGACAGAGCGGCGCTTTTTATGATTATGCGCGCTCTTGAAAACGGCGAGTTGGAAGAGGGCGGAACGGTTGTAGAGGCAACGAGCGGAAACACCGGCATAGGGCTTGCGTACGTCGCGAGAGAGCTGGGGCTTAACGCGGTTATGGTTATGCCCGAAAGTATGAGTAAAGAGCGCAGAGAGATGATTTCCGCATACGGTGCGCAACTTGTGCTTACTCCTGCAAGCGAAGGTATGGCAGGCGCGGTCAAGAAGGCAAAAGAGATTGCCGAGAGCGGTGCGTGGCTTGCAAATCAGTTTGGAAATTTTGCAAGCGTAGAGGCACATTTTTATACGACCGCACCAGAAATTTTTGCGTCCGTTCCGACGGCAAAATACATCGTCGCAGGTGTGGGAAGCGGCGGCACGGTTATGGGCGTGAAAAAATATATCGAGCAAAACGGCATAGATTGCCAAGTGGTTGCAGTCGAGCCGCTTTCAAGTCCTCTGCTTACAAAAGGCTATACGGGTGTGCACAAGATTCAGGGCATAGGCGCAAATTTCGTCCCCGCAATTGTTGACGTGAGCAAGCTCGATCAAATCATCGACGTTGCGGACGAAGATGCAATAAAGGCGGTTGGAGAAATTTATAGAAAATTTGGCGAAAAATGCGGAATCTCTTCCGGAGCAGCGTATTTTGCGGCATGCGAGCTGCGCAAGCGCACGGACGGCGACATAGTGGTCGTTTTGCCCGACAACGGAGACAGATATCCGCAAAGTCTGTACGAATGATCGATTGCCGTTGACTGACTTCGATAGAGATGATATGATTTTTGTGTCATAAAAAAAGGATTAAAAGGGAGTTTAAAATATGGATTTTCAAAGATACTATGACGGCGTAGGCTTGATTGTAGAAAACAAAATCAACAATTCTTTTTCCACTTGTCCGCTTTGCGGCGAGATGAAAGTGGACTGGGAGATTGTGTTCGATTTCAAGGGCGACCTTATTTGTGTGCTTGCAAAATGTCCGCATTGCGGTGGCGTAATCAAGACCATTTTCAACTTCAACAACGGCGAAATGCCGTCCTCGTTCACAGTGTCGGACACCGGCGAAACCAATCGCAACGACCTTGTTCAAGGCGTCAACTACACGTTGCCCTCCGCGAATCGCGGTGCGAAATCGCAAAACGTCTCGGCGACTCAATCTCAACAAACCGACTCGGAAGGTAGCACTGTCGGCTGGGGCATCCTCGGCTTTTTTATACCTATCGTGGGCTTCATTCTCTGGTTGATTTGGAAGGACGAGCATCCGGCAAGAGCGAAAAGCGCAGGCATAGGCTGCCTTGTGTCCATATGTTTGGGAGTTGTAGGCGTAATATTGTACGTCGTTCTCGTCTTTGTGATTTTGGGTATCGGCGTCGGCGCATATGCGTCAATGCTCCCGTTGCTTGCGACGTTGATATAAGGCAAATTTACGACGTTTGTGCGTATGTAAGATGAACAATGTATTGCGCAGAACGAACGTTTATATAGCAAAAATTTAGAGATAAAACAGCGATTTGAAAAGCGGAGCAAAAAACGCTCCGCTTTTTGAATGTAAATTTTGCCACACGCAAAAGTCTATTAGCAACAAAAAAAAGCAGCACCGTCGGGTGCTGTGTTCAAATCTCTTTCCTGCCGATGAGATAGTCTATGCTAACGTCGAAAAAATCGGCAAGTTTCCATAAGTTTTCAATGCTCGGTTCGCTCTTTGCGTTGATCCAATCGCTTACAGAACTTTGTCCTATGCCCAATGCGGTTGCAAGTTGCATTTGAGTGAGCTTTTCGTTTTTCATCAAATCTTTGATCCTTTTTGCAATAAGAATTTCCATGATTAAACTCCTATTGACATATTATCGGTATAATGATATTATTTATTAAAATATCGGTATGCCGATATTATGGAGCATTGGAGGATTTCATGAACAAAAAACATTTTGAAGATTTGGATTTTGCCGCCGTTATAGTAAAGGAGTTTTATGTTTTTGCAAAATTCATTTCGATTGTGACAATCATCGGTAGCGTTGTTGGCGGTGTGATTTTGTGGGTACGTTTTTCTACATTGTACGGAGCTTTGCTTCTGTTCCTTGGTTCGTTGAGCGGAGTTATGTGTCTTATTGTTGCATGGCTTTCAAATATTGTGCTTAATTGTTTTTTGGATTCTTCGCGCGTTACGAAAGAATTGTATGAATCGTCAAAACTGAATGATGTCGCAAAAATCGTTTACATAATATTCAATACGAAAGAAAAGGTATATGCATCAGAGATAACCGACGACGGCATCGATACAAGTGCGGATACGGACGACGCAATGTTGTTTGAAACAATGCAAGACGCAAGACAAGTTGTTGACGATTTTGGACTTGTCAAGAATAAGGGGTGGGTTATTAAACAGACAAAAATTTAACACCGCTTTACATACCGACGGCGAAATGCTAAAATGTCCGTATGGACGAAAAGAAAAAACGAGTTGTCGTCGGTATGTCCGGCGGCGTGGATAGCGCAGTTGCCGCTGCTCTTTTGAAGGAGCAGGGTTTTGACGTTGTCGGACTTTATATGTCCAATTGGAAAGAAACCGACCCAAATGGTTGTTGTACGGGCGAGCAGGATTGGACGGACGTGCAGTATATTTGCGACAAAATCGGTATTCCGTATTATTCGGTGGATTTTTCCGAGCAATATATGAACAACGTATTCAAACTCTTTGTGGACGAGTACAAGAAAGGCAGAACACCGAATCCCGACGTGCTTTGCAACCGTGAGGTAAAATTCGGACCGTTTGCCGATTTTGCTCGCGAACTCGGAGCGGACTATGTTGCCACGGGACATTATTGCAGAATCCGCCATGACGGAGATATGCATTATTTGCTCCGTGCAAAAGACGACAACAAGGACCAGACGTATTTCCTCAATCAAGTTTCTATGCAACAGCTTCGCGACGTTATGTTTCCTCTCGGGGATTTGACAAAACCCGAAGTCAGAGAGCTTGCGCTCAAATTCGATATTCCTGTTGCAAAGAAGAAGGACAGCACAGGCATTTGCTTTATAGGCGAGCGCAATTTCAGACAATTTCTATCGCAATATATTCCGATGAAAGACGGTGATATTGTCACGCAAGACGGAAAAGTCGTCGGCAGGCACCACGGTGTGTATTTCTACACTTTGGGGCAACGAAGAGGTCTTGGTATCGGCGGAAGTGCGGACGGCAACGGAGAAAGGTGGTTTGTCCTTGGCAAAGACGTTGAAAAGAATTTGCTCATCGTATCGCAAGGCGAGGACGATATATTGTTTAAGGACGGACTTGAAACCGAGGGGTTCAACTTTATCACTCCGCCACCGGCGAAAGAGTTCGATTGTGAAGTTCGCATCAAACATCGTCAGCCGTTACAAAAGGCTCGTGCGCAAGTTCTTGAAAAAGGAAACGTACGTATCGTGTTTCAGGAAAAACAAAGAGCGATTGCCGAAGGACAATATGCAGTCGCGTATTACGGCGATATTTGCCTCGGCGGTGGCGTTATAAACCACTCGTTAGACATCTAAATAGTGATATTTTTACTAAAACAACCTTGCGATGTGCAAGGTTGTTTTTAATATCGTCAAATTTTCAAATAAAACACGAATAGTGTTTATTGATGTGTTGGACACAATCAAATAAAACACGATTGGTGTTGCACTATAAATTAATTAACCCGAAGCGATTAGAGTATGTTTTTTCGGTTATTCGATTAGAAGCTGATTGTAAAAACAGAATAATCAACATAAACATTGAACTTGTGTTTGCTTCGTGCAGTTATTGCGGTTCAAAACGACAATAGACTCCGATACTTTGTTTACTGTCCGGCAAGAGCCTCGGTAACGGTCATTGTTCATCGAACAAGGGTTCAAAATGCTCCGCATAATTCCGATGCGGATGCTTGCGCGCCTAAATATTATAGTACGCGCGCACGCGCGTATACGCATATCATGCGTATGCACACATATACACGTGCATACGCTATATATATAAGGTTGCGCGCGATAGAGTGATAACATGGTGCGAAGATACGGTTTTTTGTATTTTTTGCATCTATGTGTCATAGGAGAATGATTTTTGTAAAGATAGGAAAATTACTTAGCTTTTTCAATTCATATGCATCATTAACAAATAATTCGTATCTTTGTGTTGTCTTCATAGACAGACATATTTTGATGAAAGTGTTTTGCTTTTA
>OGRD01000109.1_pt1 | contig 59859 bp, 54 predicted proteins | sample 1553441 | NCBI WGS metagenome assembly OGRD01 (sample SAMEA2580106, study PRJEB22360) | human gut metagenome | biome: human gut; feature: human-associated habitat; material: faeces | place: Denmark | collected 2008/2010
CCGTAAGCGACTACACCTTTGTAGAGGGTGCCACCGACGAGATTCGAGTATATGACCTCACAGGCCGTTTGGTGCTGACCCAAACCGCTGCAGGCGAGAAGACCATGCTCAATATAACCTCCTTGCCCACAGGTGTTTACACTATCCACACCACCGGCGAAGTAACACCGCTAATGGTGAAATAGATTTAACCCGTTTCTCCGTAGGGAGATTGATAGAAAACAGGCTGCCGAACATTTGGCAGCCTGTTTTTGGATGTAAACGAACACTAATAGACAGGAATAAAACACACTCCAAACGGAAAATTATAAATTATGAAGGCAGCAAATCGAGGAATTGGCATAATATTTGCATAGAGATAAGTACACTGCTAAGTGCTGACTTTGTGGCAGTTATGGGCTAAGATAGCAATACAGGAAACAAGAAAGACACCCTAAGAAACGGCATACCGAGAAGCCGAGAGGTCAAAGAAAGAAAAGCCCAATATATCAAAGTCGTCAATAATAAATTGGGAATAATACTACCAATTAAGGCTAAACATAAAACCTAAAAATGAAACCGTTATGAAAACGAATGTATCTTCTACAATCATTACCCCTCGTGAGACGCGCTCAATACAGAAACACCTGAGCGAGATATGCAACAAGAAGTATGATGTACTAAGCATAGATGAGGAAGTGGAACTAGCTACTCGCAGCCACAATGGGGACCTGGAAGCCCGCAACCAACTGGTGGAACACAATATGCGATTGGCCATCACGATAGCCAAACTATACCAAAATCAAGGCATAGAGTTGGAAGACTTGATAGTGGCAGCCGAAATGGGATTGATAGCCGCAGCAGAGCAGTTTGACCCGACTGTGGGCGTTAAGTTTATCTCGTATGCTTGCTACCATATCCGCCGCGAAATCACTGATACGCTGACCCGCGACGCGCGGACTATTCGCTTGCCACAGAATGTGGTAACGAAAACTCGTCTGCTCCGCCGTGCGATGGTGCAGTATCAGATGGAGCACAACAGCATACCTACCGATGAAGAGTTGGCAAAGATGGTCGATATGGACGCAGAAGAGGTACATAATCTGCGCTGCCATACCCCCGGAGCAGTGTCGATGGATACACCGCTGGGTGATGAATCAAACGACACAATAGGCAGTATGCTGTCAAGCGAAACAGGTGCAACTGATGAGAGTTTGCTCAACGAATCGATGAGTACGGCTATCGATACGGTGCTTAAGAGCCTTGACCAACGCGATGCCACCGTAGTAAGAAGAAGTTTTGGTATCGGCGGCGAGGAAGAGAGTATCGACCAGATAGCAGCCGACCTCGGGCTGAGCCGAGAGCGTGTGCGTCAGATACGCGAAAGTGCACTGAGAAGAATGCGCTCACAGTACGGCGATCGGTTGCTGTCGTATAGGGCATAGCAGTATAGCACGCCGATAAAAAAGCGTGAACGGATAAAACAAAAGCGAGTGTATTTTGTGAGTACACTCGCTTTTTTATGCAATGCAATGGGAGATATTTTCTGCAAAAAATGCGCCTAATCGCAATAGTATTTCGATGTTCTATTTTTCTTCGATTTTGCAGAGCAAGAATAGGCTTAGGTCTGCATTAGGTCTCGACAAGAACTCGACAATGACCGGGTAGGTAAAATAGAACATTCTTATCGGAGAACCGGCGTAAGAACCGACCAAGGAAGGAAAATAGCGGTACTGCCAAGGGCATAAGGTGCAATCTCATAAGGCGTATAGACATAAGTGATTCCTTCCTCAGAAACAAAGAAATTGTCGTTGGGTACAATATCCTCTAGCCAATAGCCGAGTTTCCGCAGTTCGCGTTCCGTATTAACATTTTCAGTTTGGTGAATAAGTGCCTCAACCAGCATTTTACACATCGGCTCGAAGTAGTCATCGATAAACAAATCGTCCTCAGAAACAGGATCGCCGGTGGTAAGAGAATAATTGTGGATTATATATGCCTCCATACCGTGTGCACCGCCGGTGTAGGTATAGATATACTCGCCATAACTCAAAATATCGTGTGCCATACCTGCCGGCGCAGCATTGACATCCAATACTTCGCACAGTGCTGACCCACGATTATCGTCGTTAAAATCCGCAATCAACGGAAGGTTATTTTGGATATATTGCGTGTGATTGAGCGCAGCATAAGCCGCCAATGCGTGCTCGGGTTGCATATCGGTGAATGCCTCACCAAACATCTCGGTAAGTATCTGCAATTGTATCTTATGCAACACCGAGTCGTGCGCAGAGAGAGCAATCGGATATTCGTAGTGCAAATCCAAACTGAGGCTATCTTGCTTTTCGGCAGTAAGATAGACCGTTTTGCTGAGCCGATAAGTGCGTGTTTCCACCATCGATGTATCCAATCCGCGGAACAAGCCATCGATACAAAAAGCAGCACCCACGAGCAGGATAACAACCCAAGAAAAGAAAATACTTTTATTCATAACGGTATGATTTTGAATAGGTTAGACTATTTGCGAAAAGAGAAGTACTTTTGCCCTATATAACTGACAATCACCGTGATGCAGGTGATAAACATCTTGCTGGGCGTAGGATACCAGTTCCATACATCGACACACAGTTTCAAGCCAAAATAGTTGATTGCCAGATTGAGCAAAACAATAAGGATGTACCTGCCGAGTTGGTTCCAACCGCGCAAAGAAGATTGGGTAAAAGTAACATACTTATTGAGCCAAAATCCTGTAAGCAAAGTGATTGGAAATGTGATACATAGCGTAGCAATATGCGGCGAAAGACAAAGCGATGGAAACGCCGAAAACGGCAACGGAATATATATCAGCGAATGCCCGATACAGAAATTGTAGATAACAAAATACAACACCCAATCCAACACCATATTTCCGCCACCACACACAGCATAGCGAAAAATCTGCTCAGGCACAAATCGACGAAAAGGTCGATAGAAAAAATCGATGATTTTAGTTATAAATTGTGCGAGTGTTTGCATTTGTCAAATAATTGTCGTACCTTTGCAGTCGAAATTCAGTTTGCAAAGGTACTGCTTAATTTGCAGATTTGCAAGTGAAAGTGCGAAAAAAGTACGGCAAGGCTGAAAAAGAACTAAACAATAACAATATGGACGATTATCATCAAGAGAATGCAACAAGTACGCGCCAAGAAGTTTTTGGGACAGCATTTCTTAAAGGATTTGAGTATCGCCCAAAGAATTGCTGAGACTATAGAATCGGGTCGAGTGTTAGAAATCGGCCCCGGAATGGGTGTTCTGACCCAGTTTCTCCTCAAAAATACGAATATCGACTTAATGGCAATTGAACTCGACCGCGAGAGTGTGGCGTACCTAAAGGAATGGTACCCCGAACTAAAGTTGATAGAAGGAGATTTTCTGAAACTAAATCTGAATGAGTTATACCCCGATGGCGAGTTTTCGGTCATCGGTAATTATCCTTACAATATATCGAGTCAGATATTTTTTAAGGTGCTGGAGTACAGAGATCGTATCCCCGTGTGCTCAGGTATGATACAGAAAGAAGTGGCAGAGCGTATCGCCTCCAAGCCGTGCAACAAAGCCTATGGCATATTGAGTGTACTGCTCCAAGCCTACTACGATATAGAATATCTGTTTACTGTCGATGAGAATGTGTTCAACCCTCCGCCTAAGGTCAAATCGGCGGTCGTGCGATTGCGGCGCAATAGTCGGCAGCAACTCGACTGCGATGAGCAACTGTTTAAGAAAGTGGTGAAAACCGCATTCAACCAACGGCGAAAGCAGATGCGCAATTCTCTTCAACAGATAGTAGGAAAAGGGAATCCTATTTTAGAAGAGAATATTTTCACCAAACGCCCCGAACAGTTGAGTGTGGACGAATTTGTGAAACTAACCCGACTGATAGAGAGCAACAGAATGCCTCTGCAGAGTGTTTAACCCCCAAAAAATGGCTCAGAAATGTCAGAACTAAGGATATTCTATAAAGACAGTGAGAAAATAAAGGTGGCAAAGACCATCAGTATGCTCAAAGAACTCGATAAGAAAGATATTGTTTGGATCGACCTGCTCGATGTAAGCGACAAAACAGAGGATACGCTGGAAGGTTTCTTGAAGATTGATATTCAGGAAGATGAGGAGATGGAAGAAATCGAGATGTCGAGCCGATATATCCAAACCGATGATTCGATTGTAGCAAACAGCAACTTCCTGACAACCAATTTTGAGATGGAGCCTGTCAACTTCATCCTCAAAAATAGTATTCTCGTTACAACGCGCAATGTTGAGTTGGAGAGTTTCAACGAGACGGTCAAGAAGATGTTTGTCAATACCCGTAATTTCCCTACCGGCTATCATGTGTTGGTCGCACTGATGGAAACGCGTGTGGAGAAAGACGCCGATATGATCGAGGATACCACCGATTTGATTACGGGCCTGTCGCAAGAGATAACGGCACACAACGGCAAAGTGGACGAAAACATACTTATCCAAATCAAGAACTTGCAGGAAAAAGTAACTATCATTCGTCAGAACATCATGGATAAACAGCGCGTGATCAGCAATTTCCTCAAATGCGATTTTTTCCCCGAGGAACTGCGCCCGCGACTGACCATGATTATCAAAGATATCAATTCGCTTTTCGATTACACGCGATTCGGATTCGACCGTTTGGACTACCTGCAAGATACTTTCCTCGGTTTGGTAAACATCGAGCAGAACAAGATAATCAAGATTTTTACGGTGGTCAATGTGATATTCCTGCCCCCTACCCTAATCGCCAGTATGTATGGTATGAACTTCGATTTTATGCCCGAACTGCATTGGAAACTCGGTTATCTGTTCTCTATCGGACTGATGATTGTATCTACACTGCTTATCTTGCTGATTTTTAAACTAAAAAAGTGGCTGTAGCGGTTTTTCAACAAGTTATCAACAATGGGTGTTGATAGAGTGTTCAAAGTATTGACACCATCGCAGTTTTCAAAAGAGTAAACTTTTCATCTACAGAATTGCACTGCTTGTAACTCGCTGAATAGAAATAAGATACAACGGTTTTCTACACTTTCAACACACTATAAATATCAAGGAATAAAATAAAAAACAAATATAATATATATGAGTAAGAACGATAACTGCGAATTGTCGAACGAAATACGCCGAATTTGCAAAGAAAAGAATGCCATTATTATGGCGCACTATTATACTCGCCCCGAGATACAAGAGGTGGCAGACTTTATAGGCGACTCGTTGGCTTTGGCTCAAAAAGCAACCCAAGTGGATGCCGATATCATCGTGATGTGCGGAGTGCACTTTATGGGTGAAACGATGAAAATACTCTGCCCAGAAAAGAAAGTATTGATACCCGATATGGCAGCAGGGTGCAGCCTGGCGGATAGTTGCAAGGCTGCGGACTTGGCGAAGTTCAAGGCAGAACATCCGGGCTATATGGTGGTAAGTTATGTCAATACAAGTGCCGATGTCAAAGCCCTGACCGATGTGGTGGTAACATCGTCTAATGCGAAGAAAATTGTCGATCAGTTGCCCGCTGATGCCAAGATTATCTTCGGTCCTGATAAAAACTTAGGCAACTATATTAATAGTGTAACCGGTCGCGAGATGCTGCTCTGGGATGGTGCTTGTCATGTGCATAGTCGTTTCTCCTTAGAAGCACTGCTTGCGCTCAAACAGCAATATCCCGATGCACCTGTATTGGCACACCCCGAATGTAAGGCTGTTATCTTGTCTCAGGCGGATGTAATCGGTTCTACCAAGGCATTGCTTGACTTTACTACAAAAAGCCAGCAGAAACGATTTATTGTGGTTACAGAGAGCGGTATTTTACACGAGATGCAGAAGGCTTGCCCCGATAAAGATTTTATCCCCGTGCCGCCAGAGGTGTCCGAGAGCATTGGTTGCCAATGTAACGAGTGCGAGTATATGCGTTTCAATACCTTAGATAAACTCTATGCTTGTCTGCGTGATGAGCAACCGGAGATACTCGTTGATGCTGATACCGCTGCCCGTGCGGTTTTACCAATACGCAAGATGCTTGAGATGAGCAAGTAGAAACTTGCCTATATCAAATAAGTAAATTCTCCCGATTTTAACGAAGAAAACGGGAGAATTTTTGTTTATACATGCATAATCTTAAGAGAGTGCCTACCCGCTTGTCAAAATACTCCATTCTTAATTCTTGTTGTCAGGTGGCAATAGATGCAATTTGTCTATTTCATAAATTTCTCTTTGTTCACTACAAATCGCAGATGTTCTCCCTCGCCAATCAGTACATCGCCTTGGTGCGCACAGATATGAAAATAGAGTTTTCTGCCCTCTATTTTGGTCAGTTCGGCTGTGGCATTCACCGTTTCCCCTATCTTAGTCGGGTGTAGGTGGCTGCTTTCTATATACCCGCCAACGGTGGTATTGCCCTCGTCTAATTCGTCTTTTACGGCGAGCATTGCTGCGTTCTCCATTAGTGCGAGCATTGCCGGTGTCGCCAATACAGGCATATCGCCTGAACCCATTGCTTGAGCACTATGTGCTTCATCTACCACAAGAGTACTTGTGTGTTTTAGTCCTGTTTCCATAAGTCTTTTTATTTAGTGGTTTATAAATCGTTTATTAGTTGATATCATCGGCATTTTTCATTATTTATTTATCCCGTGCATCGCTTTATATTCCGTACTAAAAATAGTTGACCAAATTGTTTGTTATCACTCCACAAAATTACACATTTTGCTTCAATCTTACAAGTAAATGCTTCCTCTTGTTCTTATTTTTTCTTTCTATTTGCTAATTTGCTGTATTTACACTATCTTTGCAACAAAAATAATCACTATGAATAATCAACAATCATCCCCCTTGCCTTTGGAGCAGCCGCATGCTGAGTAGCACAATCTTGGCTTCGCTTATTATCTTTGCTACCATAGCATATAGTGTTTACTCCTTTTTCCAAAACGATGAAACTACTCGGTTCATCGTTATTGTAGCCGTTGTTATTTTGAGTCTTTTGTGGTTGTTTGCCGCTCTGCAAACACCGCGTTCGGTCGAGGTGAGTACAGAGCAAGTGCGTATAAAGTTGCTGCTCAATTCTATTCGTATTCATCGTGATGAGATAAGCAAAATAGAGCATTATCCGTCGGGTATGGCAAGTATGCGTATTATGGGGTATGGGGCATTTCTTTGGTAATGTAGGTCTGTTCTATAGCGAGGTATGTGGGCGGTATTATTCGCTTGTAACCAATGAGCAAGATATAGTGCTCATCTATCGCCACATCAAGAATCCTATCGCTGTCAGTGTTGCAGACCCTACTATATTTTCTGTTATTACATCTGTAGAGAAAAAATAGGACTATTTACAAATAAGATACCGAGTAATTTCTCGCCAACGAGATTTTTTTACAGAGCAAAAAAAGACCCGAGACACTACTAAATGAGTGCTTCAGGTCTTTTTCTATTATTTGTGTAAATCTAATTAGGTCTGTAATTTATCGTTTCTATTTGCTAATTTCAGACTTTTGTTGTACCTTTGCGGTAATTTTGGTGTATTGTGCTACTTTTGCTATGGCAGAACATAACCTTATAGGAACAATCGGCGAAGATATTGCCGCTCGTTTGGTACGCAAGCAAGGTTTGCGTATCCGTGAGCGCAATTGGAAAATGGGACACCTTGAGGTGGATATCATTGCCGAGAACCGTAAGGAAATAGTCTTTGTTGAGGTTAAAACACGCACTTCTACTTTTGGTGGTAAGCGGGCAGAAGAGTATGTGGATGCCAATAAGAAACGACGAATTATTGCTGCGGCCAACGCATATATTCGATACCACGAGATAGATAAATCACCTCGGTTTGACATCGTTGGTATCTTGCTCGATCGCAATACGCATGAAGTAAAAGAACAAACCTATTTATCTAATGCGTTCTCTCCTCGTTGCAGAACGATAGGTGGTAGTGGGGCATTTAGCGGAATTTGGCGTTGGTTGCACCGAAATAAAATAATCCGTTGAATGCGGAGTAATTGAGCGTTTTATTTGATTCTTACTTAAGTGATGTATCTCAGATTTATGCGGCTCATATTGTTTGTGCAAAAACAGCAACATACTTTATATAAAAACAGCGTTGAAATCAATGGATTTTGAATACGATGTCATCGTAGTGGGAGCAGGACATGCCGGCTGTGAAGCCGCGAGTGCCGCTGCGCGTATGGGTAGCAGAACGCTGCTCATCACCATGGATATGAATAAGATTGGGCAGATGAGTTGCAACCCTGCCGTTGGTGGAATTGCCAAAGGTCAGATAGTTCGTGAGATAGATGCTCTCGGCGGACAGATGGGGCGTATTACCGATACCACTGCCATTCAGTTTCGTATGCTCAATCGAAGCAAGGGACCGGCAATGTGGAGCCCGCGAAGCCAGAGCGATAGAAAACGCTTTATCGATGAGTGGGTGCGCACGCTTTCATCTACTGATAACCTATATATTTGGCAAGATGTTGTTGCTGAATTGATTGTAAAAGATAATGTTGTTTTGGGCGTCAAAACAATGCTCGGTATATCATTTGGTGCGCGTGCTGTAGTGCTTACTAATGGCACTTTTCTTAATGGCTTGCTCCATTTCGGTAGAGCACAACTGCGTGGTGGGCGTATTGCCGAACCGGCGTCTTATGGTCTTACTGAACAACTGATTTCTCTCGGTTTCAACGCCGGACGAATGAAGACAGGTACGCCTGCGCGTATTGATAAACGGAGCATACATTTCGACCAACTTATAGAGCAACCAGGCGACAACGATTGGCATAAGTTCTCCTATCTTACCGATATCTCTCGGCCTCTTAAGCAGATGAGTTGTTGGATTACATATACCAATCCGCTCACCCATGAGCAACTGCGTAAAGGACTGCCGGATTCTCCCCTTTTCAACGGACAAATCAAAAGTATAGGTCCGCGCTATTGTCCAAGTATTGAAACTAAAATTGTTACCTTTGCTGACAAAGATGCACACCAGATATTTCTCGAGCCGGAAGGTGTAGATAGCAATGAATACTATGTCAACGGCTTTTCATCCAGTCTCCCTTGGCAAGTACAGTTGGCTGCACTCAAGACTATTAGTGGTCTGGAAGATGTAGTTATGTACCGACCGGGCTATGCAATCGAGTACGATTTTTTCGACCCTACACAACTCAAACACTCGCTGGAAACGAAGATAATTGCTAATCTTTTCTTTGCAGGACAAATCAATGGTACTACCGGATATGAGGAGGCAGCCGGACAAGGTATTGTAGCAGGTATCAATGCGCATCTCAATAGCATTGGTGCATCTCCGTTTGTTATGCACCGTGATGAGAGTTATATTGGTGTCTTGATAGATGATTTGGTTACTAAAGGTGTAGACGAACCATACCGTATGTTTACTTCCCGTGCCGAACACCGCATTCTCCTTCGTCAAGATAATGCTGATGTCCGGCTCACCGAGCGTAGTCATTCTCTTGGTTTGGCAGATAATTTTCGCCATAGCCTATTTGTTTCTAAGCAACAATCAGTGGCTAACCTTACCGAATATCTCCGAACCACAAGCGTAAAACCAATAGAAGTAAATTCCTATTTAGAGTCTATTGGTGCAAGTCCGCTTACCCAAGGTTGTAAACTAAGCGAATTAGTCCTACGCCCACAAGTTATCATTTCTGCTTTGAGCGATGTCTTGCCGTCGCTTAAAGCAACTATATCTACTATTACCTCTCTACCCGATTTACTTTCCGAGATAGTTGAAAGTACAGAAATCAATCTTAAGTACGAAGGATATATTCACCGTGAACAGTTGGCTGCCGATAAATTACAACGCCTCGATCAGATACATATCCCTGCTAATTTTGATTATCAAAACCTTCAATCGCTCTCTACTGAAGCAAGGCAAAAACTAACGAAAATACAACCTGCTACCATAGGTGAAGCAAGTCGTATTCCGGGTGTAAGTCCTAACGATATAAGTGTATTGCTTGTATTTATGGGTAGATAAATAGTTGCTTTGTTTACTTTGTAAACAAAATATTTTGTTCCACGTGAAACAATAATACTAAACAATATGACAGCAGAAGAAGTAAAACAACAGATTCGTAACATTCCTGATTTTCCGATAAAGGGTATTCAATTTAAGGATATTACTACCGCTTTGCGTCAGTCGGATTGCTTGCGATGGATGAAAGATGAAATGGTAAAACTCTACCGAGATAAGGGAATTACCAAAGTTGTAGGCATTGAGTCAAGGGGCTTTATTGTTGCTCCGGCTGTGGCTATGGAATTGGGTGTAGGCTTTGTACCTATCCGCAAACCCGGTAAATTGCCGGCTGAAACAGTCGAGATAAGTTATCAAAAAGAATATGGTGTGGATACTATTCAGATACATAAAGATGCTATCTGTGCTGATGATGTAGTATTAATACACGACGACTTATTGGCTACCGGTGGTACTATGGCTGCTGCTGTAGAGTTGGTAAAGAAATTTGGCGTAAAGAAAGTATATGTCAATTTTATTATCGAACTCGATGTGCTCGAGGGTAGAAAAATACTCACTGGTGCTACAGAGGTTGATACGCTTATTCACATGTAGTATATTTGTTGTATTACCAATAAATTCATTTCTTCTATTTTTTTGAGAATATCTATTTGAGGATATCTATAAAGAAAATTATAATTAGGAATACTCTATAGTTGGCTGCACAAACGGAATATATATCTACCCTACTCCAACGCATTCCGCATAGCCCGGGTGTATATCAGTACTTTAATACTGACGGAGAAATTATCTATGTAGGCAAAGCAAAAGATCTACATAGACGGGTAAATAGTTATTTTCAGAAAGACCATACCAGTTCTAAGACACGCCAACTTGTTGCCCATATAGCCGATATACGCTATGTGGTGGTTGATTCAGAACAAGATGCTTTTCTTCTTGAAAACAATCTTATCAAGAAGTATCAACCACACTATAATATCTTGCTCAAAGATGGAAAATCATATCCGAGTATTTGTATTACTCGCGAGCAGTATCCTCGTATATTCAAAACGAGAACAATCAACAAACGCATAGGTGAGTATTACGGACCTTATAGTTTTGGTAATACGGTCGATTTGGTGGTAGAACTCATACATCATCTATTTCCAATTCGTACTTGTAATTTTCCTATGCTGGATGATAGTATCAAACAAGGTAAGTTTAAGGTATGCCTTAAGTATCATCTTCATAACTGTTGCGGTATATGTGAGATGAAGCCCGAGAGCCGACAGTATGCTGAGTGGATTCGTCAAGCACGACAGATTATACGAGGAGATGCACACGAAATAACCAAGCAACTCGAATCAGAGATGTACGATCTGTCAGCGCAGATGAAGTATGAAGAAGCCTCGCAAGTGAAGCATAAATTAGATCTTTTGCAGCAGTTTTGTAGTAAGACTATTATTACCAATACTACAGCAGGTGATGTCGATGTGTTTGGCTATGACGAGCAGGATGACAATGTCTATATATCTATGCTGCATGTGCATAGTGGCAGTATCGTTCAGGGACAAACTATTGAGTATCGGAAAAAACTGGAGGAAGAAAAAGAGGAAATCTTAGCACTCGGCATGATGGAATTGCGCGACCGATTAGGTAGCACTACTCGTGAGGTGATAGTACCATTTATACCCGATGGATTCAACGAAAATTTACATATCTATATCGCTAATGGTGGCGACCGTAAAAAACTGTTGGATCTTGCTATGCAGAATGTACGCCAATACAAACAAGATAGGCTCAAGCAGGCAGATAAACTCAATCCAGAGCAGCGTGCAGTGCGTATTCTATCTGAGTTGCAACGGATGCTGGCACTCCCTGCTCTACCTGTTTGGATTGATAGTTTCGACAATTCCAATATTATGGGTACTGATGCCGTGGCAGGGTGTGTAGTCTATAAGATGGCTAAGCCGAGCAAGAAAGACTACAAGCGTTTTGAGATTAAGACGGTGCAAGGTGCAGACGACTATGCCAGTATGCGCGAAGTAGTGCGAAGGCGTTATCAACACCTCAAAGATGAGGAATCTAAGTTGCCCGATCTGATTATTGCCGATGGTGGCATCGGTCAGATGCACGCTATTCGTGAGGCTGTCGAAGATCAATTGGGGTTGTCCATACCTATTGCCGGACTGAAGAAAAACGATAAGCACCGTACACAAACACTCCTCTATGGGTTTCCGCCAGTCGAGGTAAGTATGCCTATCACGAGTGAAGTCTTCCGTTTGATGACGCAGATCCAAGACGAGGTACACCGATTTGCCATTTCTTACCACAAACAGAAACGGAGTAAACACCAAATAGCGAGCCAACTCGATGATATTCAAGGAGTTGGACCTGCTACAAAGCAAAAAATACTACAGCATTTTGGTTCTGTGCGTCGCGCTAGTTTGGCTACACTCGACGAGTGGCAACAATTGCTTGGAACTAACAGAGGTTCAACGATTTACAACTATTTTCAGACAAAAATATCGCGCTGAGAATCGCATATTTTTAATTACTATGACTACCTACACAATAAAACAAGACTCTTGTGGCTCGCTTTTTCTGCTCAATGAGCAAGGTGAGAGAGTTTCTACACTTGACATACTCCGTACCACGGAGCCACACCGTGTCTATGCTTTCTATGGAAAGATGGGAGCGGGCAAGACCACATTCATTAAGCAACTCTGTCAAGAGATGGGTACCGACGATGTGGTTAATAGCCCTACTTTTGCTATCGTCAATGTCTATGATGTGGAGCAACCGCATCATGGCGAGGTGTACCATTTCGATTGCTATCGACTTAAGGATATTCGTGAAGCCTTAGATTTTGGTGCAGAGGAGTACCTCTATTCCGGCAACTATTGTTTCATCGAGTGGCCGGAGATGATCGATGCTATCTTGCCCGAAGATACTGTATCTGTTCATATCGATGTATTAGAAAACGGAGATCGCCGGCTTACTGTCGAATGACGAGATTGCTGCACTTGATAGTATTTTTGCTGTCGTTGTGGTGCTGTTTATGCCCACTGCAGACCTATGCTGAGAATGTGGAACACGAGAACATTCTCCATATCCACTATGGCGGAATGTGGTTGCAAGATCAGTATCTCAGTCCCTTGCTCTATTCGGGTATGCGGGTAGGTTTAGGCAATGAGTGGTGGCAGCCTTTTCGGCAGGAAAGTCGCCTCGGGCGCAAGGGTCTGTTGGTGCAATGGGCACATGTTGGTCGTATCGACCTCGCTTTTGCTTGGATGTACAATTCGCCGCATACCAATGCGGTGTATGCTCTTGGCCTGCAAACAGGTTGGGGGGCTTTCTATCAGTGGCAGTTTCCTGCCGCAGGTGTCCGTTTATTGCTCGGTCCATACCTCGATGTTGATTTTATGCCGCGCACTATCTTGAGCAATGTCAACAAACCCTACTCTATGGACGCGGTTGTTCGGGTAGAGGCTATGGCAGGCGTATCTTACTCATTTTCAGCGCATCGTACTTCCTATCGACTTCGTTATTTAGTGCGTGCCAACTTGATAGGAGTCGATTTTATGCCCGATTATTGGCAGTCCTACTACGAATTGTCCGAAGGCGTTTCGGGTATCGTCCGTTGTGCCGGTATGTGGAATCATCGTTATCTCAACCACGAACTCACGCTCGATATGCAGTTTCCCCACTCTACTTGGCGGATTGGCCTGCGCCACGAGTATCTCGAGTATGGGAAGGAGAATATGTGGTTCAGCCGTGAGCAAGTATCTGCTGTCTTAGGCACTTGTTTTCGCTATCGTCTCAAACCGAATAAATCGTTGGCTGAATGGTAAAGTATCTGATACATAGTGTGTTAGCTTTTCTCCTAATGTCTTTCTGCTGTGGGTGTACGCATACCGTGGGTGATGCGCCTTACGAGAATACACCGGCAGGCAATATGGACGCTTTGTGGCATATCATCGATGAGAAATACTGCTTTGTTGAGGAAAAAGGCATCGATTGGGATGCATTGCATACCGTCTATGTAGATAGTGCAAAATGTATAGACCCATCTGATAAACAGGCAGATATCATCCTTTTCGACTTGATGGAGCGCATGCTCAATCGCCTCCACGATGGGCATGTCAACCTCTATACAGCCTTTGATGTATCGAGTAGCAGCGAGTGGTACGATGGCTATCCTAATATATATAATAGTCAGATTATCAGCGATGTATATCTCCAAAATGCACGCCGTGCCGGAGGACTGACCTATGCCAAAATAGCCGGCGATAGTATAGGATATATCTATTATGGCTCCTTTTCTTCCTCTTTCGGCGTTTCTAATATGTACTATGTCTTGTCCTCTTTCATCGATTGCAAAGGCATCGTCTTAGATGTACGCCACAATGGCGGTGGCGACTTGACCAATGCCTACAAACTGGCGGCTACTTTTATGTCCTCAGATACACTCGTGGGCTATTGGCAGCACAAATCCGGCAAAGGGCATACCGACTATTCTGCGCTCGAACCTATCTATGTCCGCCAAAGTGATATGCCCAATAAGTGGCTGCGACTGGTGGTAGTGCTTCAAGATCGTCATACCTACTCGGCTGCTAACTCGTTTGTCAATGCCATGCGGTATGCACCCAATGCCTTGCTTCTCGGTGGCGTCAGTGGCGGTGGTGGAGGAATGCCGATGAGTTATGAATTGCCCAACGGATGGGTGGTGCGTTTCTCTAGTGTAAAGATGTATGATGCTGATAAACAGTCGATTGAGGAGGGAATATCGCCTCATATATATGAAACATTACACGGTTCGAACAAAGACGATTTGATTGAACGAGCCGTACAAATCATATTGCAAGCCTATGAACGGAAATAACATCATTCGAGTGGAGAATATCTGCAAGTCTTTTGGCACACTTGAAGTCCTAAAAGGCGTCAATCTGTCGGTTAATCGTGGAGAGATAGTGGCTATTGTTGGCAAAAGCGGTGCCGGAAAGACAACGCTGTTGCAGATCATCGGTACATTAGACAAACCTACTGCCGGCAAGGTCTTCATCGATGGCGTAGATGTCTTTAGCCTCAAAGAGAAAGCCTTGGCGGAGTTCCGCAATCGCCATATCGGTTTTATCTTTCAGTTTCATCAGTTATTGCCCGAGTTTACGGCGCTCGAGAATGTGATGATGCCGGCTTTGATAGCCAAGGATAACTTCAAAGATGCCCAATCTCGTGCCACTCGCTTGCTTACCGATTTGGGGCTTGCTGAGCGTATGTCCCACAAACCCAACGAGTTATCCGGCGGAGAAAAACAGCGTGTGGCCGCTGCACGAGCCTTGATGATGTCCCCTTCGGTTATCTTAGCTGACGAGCCGACCGGCAGCCTTGACGAGGCAAATAAACGCGAACTCAACAACTTGCTTTTGCATCTGCGCGAGCAATATGGGCAGACGATCATCATCGTTACCCACGATAAAGAATTGGCAAATATCTCCGATCGGGTTATCGAGATGAAAGATGGGCAAATAGTCGGTTAAAAACGCACTATCTATGGCTTTTTGATAAGTAATTTATACTTCAAAAATAATGAAACATACCTATATTTATTTTCTTCTAGCCCTCTCTTTGGTGGGCTGCCATACAGGGCGACAGTACTTCCCTCCAAAGCAGGAGATGAAGCCAAAGCATGTCGATATTATCCGCTTCGATAGTGCGCTGCTCAGTGTGCAATCGGATCAAGATATTCGGCATCTTTATGCCCGGTATCCCTATTTTATGCCGGTTTTTGTAGAGGATATCTTGGGTATTCCTACATCCGATACTGCCTATTTGGCTGTGGCTTTACCGCAGTTCTTAGCCGATACCACCTATGGTTTCGCTGCCACCAATTTGCGCGAGAAGCAGATATTTGCCGATATATCGGATATTCAGGCGGCTTTAGACGATGCTTTTACCCGCCTTTGCTATCTCTATCCCGATATGCAAGTACCTGATATATACTTGTTTATATCCGGTTTCAATGCGTCTGTTTATTTCTTGGACGATGCTATTGCCGTTGGGGCGGATATGTATCTTGGCAGCGATTATGAGTACTACAATCGCGTGGTTTACGATTATCAAAAACAGACTATGCGCAAAGAGTGTATTCCCGCAGATGTCGTTAGTGCTTACCTGTTCCGCAATCTGCCCTATACAAGCACCAAAAGTCGCTTACTCGACCAGATGATCTACCGTGGCAAGGTGATGTACCTTCTCTCGCAACTCTTCCCTACCCTGCCCGAATATGAGGTGATGGGCTATACCAAAGAGCAATGGCAGTGGTGCGAGAAAAACGAACAGGCTATTTGGCATCTTATCATGGATAAGCGCGATATCTTCAAGACGGAGAGCCTTGTTCTCACTTCCTACCTCAACGACGGACCGTTCACTTCCGAGGTGTCGCAAGACTCCCCGGGACGCCTCGGTACTTGGGTCGGATGGCGTATTGCCAAGAGTTATATGGAACATAATCAGCAAGTTACGCTGCAACAACTCATGGCTGAACCCGATGCACAAAAGATTCTCGAAGAGAGTTTCTATAAACCATAACTATACAATTTCACAATTTCAATCTATGAATAGATCCGATTTCCCTATACTCCGCGAGCAGGTCTATGGTCGCCCGCTCATCTATTTGGATAATGCCGCTACATCGCAGAAACCGCAGGTGGTCTTAGATGCTATGCTCGATGCCTACACCCATTGGAATGCCAATATCCATCGCGGTGTACACCATCTCAGTCAAGTGGCTACTAAGCACCACGAGGATGCACGTGCCCATGTCGCTGGTTTTCTGCACGCTCATTCGGCGAAAGAGATAGTCTTCACCAAGGGGACGACCGATTCTATCAACATGCTCGCATTCAGTTTTGGTGAGGCTTTCGTCCATGCGGGCGATGAAATCCTGGTCAGCCAACTGGAGCACCACTCCAATATCGTGCCTTGGCAAATGCTCTGTGAACGCAAAAAAGCCACTCTGCGAGTTATTCCCCTGTGCGATGACCTTTCGCTTGATTTAGAGGCATTTAAGACGCTTCTCACGCCGCGCACACGCCTCATTTCTGTTGCACAAGTGAGCAATGTACTCGGTATCATCAATCCTGTTTCGGAAATCATCCGCTTGGCGCATGCGCAAAACATCCCTGTTTGTATCGATGGTGCGCAGTCTGCACCCCATTTGCCTATCGATGTGCAAGCCTTAGATTGTGATTTCTTTGTCTGCTCTGCCCACAAGATGTATGGTCCTACGGGCTTGGGTGTTCTCTATGGTAAAGAGCAGTGGCTCAATGTCTTACCGCCGGCCGAGGGTGGCGGAGAGATGATCGAGCATGTCCGTTTCGAGCATACCACCTACAATCAACTGCCCTATAAGTTCGAGGCAGGAACACCCGATTTTATCGGATCTTATGCCTTTTCTGCCGCACTCTCGTATATGGAGCAAATAGGTATGGATGCCATTGCGCAACACGAGGCGGATTTGAGCAACTATGCCGAGCAGCAACTCGCACAGATTCAAGGAGTTAAAGTCTATGCACTCGGGCTGCCTAAGGCGGGCGTGGTGTCTTTCAATGTCTTCCGTGGCGACCAACTCATCCACCCCTTTGATGTCGGTACCCTTCTCGATCGTCAGGGCGTGGCTGTCCGCACGGGACACCATTGTGCCGAACCGCTCATCGATTATCTCGCTGTCCCGGGTACGGTGCGGGCATCGTTTGGGCTATACAATACCCGCGAAGACATCGATGCATTCATTGCGGCTCTCCGCAAAGCCGTTGCAATGCTCTTTTGATGAAGCGTTGTTTATCGTCTTTTATATTGCTATTGGCTTGTATATCAGTAGGATATGCTGCCATTGCGCCCGATGCCGTCGAGCGGGATACATTGTTCCGCATAGTTGCTTACAATGTAGAGAATCTCTTCCATCCCGATGTCGATTCTATCAATTCCGACACCTCTTTTACTCCCGATGGCAAGTATCATTGGACATACTCCAAGTATCGCCGCAAGGTGCAGAATATCGCTCAAGTCCTTACTACCATCGGGCAATTTAATGGCATAGATATAGTCGGATTGTGTGAGGTGGAAAACGAACAATGTGTCAGCGATGTATGTTCCCTTTTGCGCCGTTTCAACTACCGGTACATTCATTTTGATAGTCCCGACCGCCGAGGTATCGATGTGGCACTGCTCTATCGCCCTACCTTTCGTATTCTCTCCGCCTACCCTATTCCAATTTTGCTTCCCGACAGTGCTACTACGCGCGATATCCTCTGTGTATCAGGTGTTTACAATACTTCCGATACTCTCTGCCTCTTTCTCTGCCATTTGCCATCGCAGTTAGGCGGTGCGGCGTCTTCCAATCGTAAACGCGATGCCGCATACCAGGTCTTGCAACACCATATCGATTCAGTGCTGACCTGTTCACCTGCTACCCAAATCGTAGTTATGGGCGATATGAATGCTGCCCCGCAAGACAACCTACATCGTATGCACAATGCGATGCTTCCGTTGGAAAAAGCCGCACGCAAAGCACCGTTTCTTTCGGATATTCCGCGTGGAACACACAAGTACAATGGCGTGTGGACTTTCCTCGACCAGTTCGATCTTTCTGATAATCTGCAGCCTATCTCTGATGTGTCTGTCTATTCTGCGCCGTATCTCTTAGAGGAGGACGAGCGTTATCTCGGTTTCAAACCCAAGCGCACATACATCGGCTTCCGCTACCAAGTCGGCTATTCCGACCATCTCCCCATCCTCCTCACTCTCCGCTGCCGATAAACTCCCGATTTTCTCACTCTCCTTTTGACCAACCTATTTTTTTCAGGACGGCACAAGAACACCACACTTGCCGGTAATCATGCTTTGTTTTCGAGACTGTGTCGAGACCATATCGAGTCTTTAATAGGAGATTGATAGGTGATTAATAGGTGATTCACGGTAAAAAGACGGCAACGACACGACAACGAGAGCCGTATTATCAAGGGATTTACAAGAAAATTTGCGACCTTGGTTCGGTCTATAGTAATTCAATAATGATAATTCATGTTAAAAATACACTATTCCTATGTGTACATTTGCATATATCAGAAAAAAGCAGTACCTTTGCATTCGATTTCGGGAGTAGCCCCGTGGCGAAACCAAATATATATATCGCGGAGTAGAGCAGTGGTAGCTCGTCAGGCTCATAACCTGAAGGCCGGTGGTTCGATCCCATCCTCCGCAACCAAGTAATAATGTGTTTTCATAATATTTTGTTGGTGCTCATCTTCGGATGGGCATATTTTTTATGGCGAAACCTACCAAATAGAGTATATGCCTACAAAAATAGCACCCTGTTTAGGTGCTATCATATTGCGTAATAGTTTGTATATCAACTTATTTCAGCGCGCGATATATCCCTCCGGGAAGAGCCTTCACTAAGCCTTGCATCTCTAGCAACATCAAGTCCGCTGAGGCTTGTGCGTAGGGTATTTGCGTCTCCATCACCACTACATTGATGTGCATACCGTCTTCTTGTTCATGCAGTTTATCTATCAGCGTGCGTTGACTTTCGCTTAGCGTACCGAATAGATCGGTTATCTCGGTCTGCAGCGGTTCTTTCTTTGCTTCTGCTGTCTCCCAAAGCATCGATTCTATTAGGTCGTCTGCCGACTGTATCAGTTGTGCTTTTTGGCTGCGTATCAGTATGTTGCAACCGTATGCATTCTCATCGCTAACTCGCCCGGGATAAGCAAACAAATCGCGATTATAGTCGCAAGCCATCTGTGCCGTTATCAGTGAACCGCCTTTCTGTTTCGATTCCATTACCACTACAGCATCTGCCAGCCCTGCTATGATTCGGTTGCGGGCTACAAAGTTAAACGAGTCGGGCTTCGTACCGCTCGGATACTCGGTCAGTATGCCTCCGTTCTCTAACGATTGCACCGCTGTCTGACGATGAATCGATGGATAAATCCTGTCTAAACCGTGCCCGGGTACAATCACCGTTGATACACCCGCTTCTATCGCAGCACGGTGAGCGGCAATGTCTATGCCGTAGGCTAAACCGCTTACAATCACTATGTTAGGAATCTTTGCTGCCAGATCGAGTACAAGTTTCCGTGTCTCTTCTTTACCACGGTCGGTGGCATTCCTCGTACCTACAATCGACACCACTTTCTTATCGTCAAATCGGACATTGCCTTTCGAGTAAAGCAGCAGGGGACGGTCTGGACATTCGCGCAGACGATAGGGATAATCATCGTCCCCGCACCAATACATCTGTATGTGATGTTGCTCTACAAACTCTATCTCGCGTTCTGCACGCTCCATAGCCGACTGTACCTCGCCCTCATCGTTGTGCATAGCGTGTTGCCATGCGCTGTAAGCCGAGTAGTCATAGTGCTCCAGCAGTTCCAATCCTCGCCGAATGCGATTGCGGAAAAGTATGCTGAGTGCTATTTGATAAAGCCGATCTTCTTGCATGCCCCAATGAATAAATATGCTAGTCCTACCCCTACTGCCGCCCCGATCATATCGGCATAGAAGTCATACCAATCGCCTATTCGGGAGACGGTACACCACGCCTGCAGCACTTCCATCAAGCCTCCGTAGGCCGACGATACGCCCCACGCTATCAACGGATACCACCTCCTATGCTCCTTCTCCAAGAGCAAGCCGCACATCATCACACCCGCCAAACCGACATACATCATCGTATGCCAAAATTTGTCGCCTAATTTTTCTACAATCTCTATGTGCGGATACTCTATCAGCGACAGTATCGCAATCGCAACCGCCACAAGCAGCGTAGGCAGGTAGTACCAAATACGCCTCATAGTTTCTGCCCGAAGCACAAGTCGCCGGCATCGCCCAAACCGGGGACGATGTATTTCTTCTCGTTCAGCACCGGGTCTATGGCAGCACACCAAAGGGTGATATGGTCTTCTGGCAACATCTTTTTTAGGTATTTTACCGCCTGTGTCGTACCTATCGTGCAGCATAGATGCGTCGTTGCAGGCGTGCCGTGTGCCAGCAAGGCGCGGTAAGCCACCTCCATCGACATACCCGTTGCCAACATCGGATCCACCAAAATCAGTGTCTTCCCGTCTAATTTAGGAGCAGCCAAATACTCGGCCACAATCTCTATCTCTTGTTGCCCCTTTACATTGCGCCCTATTCTGCGATATGCGCTCAGAAAGGCATTCTCTGCTCCGTCAAACATATTTAGAAAACCTTGGTGCAAAGGTAGTCCTGCACGCAAGATAGTACCCAATACCACTTGGTCGCTGATCGTCTGTACTTCTGCTACGCCCAATGGGGTCTGTACTTCCTCTTTTTGATAGGTGAGAGCCTTGCTCACCTCGTATGCCATCAGTTCACCGATACGCTCTATGTTGCGGCGGAAACGCAGACTGTCCTTTTGGATGTTTACATCGCGGATCTCTTTTAAGTATTGATTCAGCAGAGACTCTTTCTCCGATAGGTTAATTACTTTCATAGTGCCTTAATGTGTTGTTTTATAAGCAGTTAGTTCATATTTGCTTTCACATTTTTCAACTCGGCCTTGATAGACGCTTTGTGTACTTTCTGCGTTGCCTCCAGTTGTTTCAGATCCACTTCTTTGTTCTGAATCTCCGTATTGAAAGTTACCAAGTCGGCTTGGTCGGCATGTAGGCGGTCGAGCATGGCGGTTAAGCGTTTCTGGCGAGCCATCAACTCATCTTGCATGCGGATAATCTCTTTCTTGTCCCCTTGCAATGCCGATGTACGCAAGTCTTGCGACTCACGATTGAGCAACGATGATTTCTGTACTTTCTTCAGTACCTTCTCTGCTGACGACTGTACTGCCGCCAGGGCTTTTTGCTCGCTTTCAAATGCTTTTTGCAAATTTTTCAGAGACGACTCTCTCTCCTTCAGATAAGCCGCCAAGTCTTTTGCATGGGCTTTCTCGTCCTTCAGTTCCTTGTTGGCTTGCGACAGACTCTTGTCGTTTGCTTCTTGTATGTCTTGTATGCGCTCCAATTCAGCACGATACATCGGCGCATTATCGCCGTATTGTGTACGGAGTGAATCCAACGAGAAATCCAATAGACTGATGTTCAATGGGCTGACATGCTGAGCCTGCATACTTACGCAAAGTGCTAGTGCGGCAACAAAAAAACTAAACTTTTTCATTTCTTTTGAGTTATTTTTTCGACCCGCAAAGGTACAGAAAAATTTGCATATCCACAAATTTTGTCGTACCTTTGCACGATTTTTAAGTACGCTTATGGCTGAAACCAAACATTTTGTATATCAAGACGCTACAATCGAGTTCGTTACGGTGGCGGCACAGACTTGTCTTTTCTTAGAGCATAGTGCAGAATATGAGCGGCATGATTTTATCGAAAAAATACTCTGCCTCTTGCCTCTGCTCTACCTCAAAACGCGCCTCCTCAAAGAGCCGGAAGCCCTCTTGGAAGGCGAACCGCAACATTTCGTCCAAGAGGATGACTATAATTATATCCAAGCCGGTGTGAAAAATCTTTTGGGTACCGACGATGCCTATTTAGAGGTGTTCCTCAATGATATTCAGTATAGCGACGAACCGATAACTGCCTATATATCAGAGAATTTGGCAGATATCTATCAAGAACTCAAAGATATGGCTGCGGCTTTCCAAACAGGGCAAGAAGAAGTGATGAACGATGCGGTTCTCGCTTGCCTGACCGCTTTCCGAGAGCATTGGGGGCAGAAACTTCTCAACGCTATGCGTGCCTTGCATGCCCTCTCTCTACTTACCAACGAAGACTGATGAAACCCAATAGTTACATACACCATATTTCCAAAGACTTGGTACAATGGATGCCTGTGGCGAGGTTCGAGGGCGAAGTGATTATCGTCGATACGCCGCAGAAAGTGCACGAGGCGGTCGCCTATCTCAATAGTCAGCAAGTCTTAGGAGTAGATACCGAGGCGCGACCTAGTTTCACCCGCGGTGTCCACTACCCTACCGCCCTCGTGCAGATTGCCACTGAGCAACGATGCTACCTCTTCCGCCTCACCCATATCGGTATGCCGCAAGAGTTGGCAGATGTCTTTGCTAACCCTAATATATGTAAGGTGGGTTTGGCGTTCCGAGACGACATTAATGGATTGCGGCGCAGGCGTGATTTTGAACCGGCTAATTGTATTGATTTACAGTCGATTGTAGGTAAGTATGGTATCTTAGATTTGGGTCTGCAAAAGATGTTTGCCATCTGCTTTGGTAAGAAAATATCCAAGGCGCAGCAACTCACCAACTGGGAAAACGATATCCTCACGCCCGAGCAAGCGCAGTATGCTTCTACCGACGCATGGGCTACCTTATTGATATACAAGGATTTGCAAGATACTACTCCGCTCCCCCGCAAAGTGGCGGAAGCCTTTCGCCGTGCCGACATCGAGGCGCAGATTGCCCACCAGCAAGAAGTGATGGCTGCGAGAGAGGCAGAATTGCAACATATCGAAACAACCCATTAACCTAAATAACTATATGAAACGCACTACCTTGCTGATTATCAGCCTTTTTCTTTCCGTTATTACCTTTGCGCAAGCAAAGTATATTTTCTATTTCATTGGCGATGGAATGGGGACCAACCAAGTGTTGTCCTCCGAGATGTACCTCGCCGAATTAGAGGGACATATTGGTCGAAAACAGTTGCTGATGACCCAATTCCCCTATTCCGGTCAAGTGGCTACTTTCTCCGCCTCCAATGGCATTACCGACTCTTCTGCTGCGGGTACTTGCCTCGCCACCGGCACCAAAACCAACAATGGAACGCTCGGACTCTCGCCCAACAAAGATACGCTGCAAACAGTCGCTGAAATCCTGCAAAAGCAAGGCTACGGCATCGGAATTATGACCACTGTGGCAATCGACCACGCTACTCCCGCTGCTTTCTACGCCAAAGTGCCCGACCGTCATCAGTACTACGAAATCGGCACGCAACTGGCTTTTACCAACTTCGATTTCTTCGGCGGTGCCGGCTTCCACAAACCGAAGGATAAGCACAACAAAAAAGCACCCAATCTCTACGATTTATGTGAGCAACAAGGCTATACTTTTGCTCACGGATTTGCCGATGCGCAAACCAAATTAGATGCGCCCAAACTCATTCTTACCCAAACGACCGACGGTATCGACCGAAGGAAAAAAGCCGAGTGCCTACCCTATGCTATCGATCGGCAGCCCGATGCGCTCACACTCACCCAGATAGTCTCTACCGCTATCCCCTATCTCGAGCGAAAACACGACCGCTTTTTTATGATGGTTGAGGGGGGGATGATCGACTATGCTTGCCATGGGCAAGATGGTGCTACCGCCATCGGAGAAACAATCGATATGGATTCCGTACTCCAAGTGGCATATCGTTTCTATCTCGCCCACCCCGATGAGACTCTCATCGTCGTTACCGCAGACCACGAGACGGGTGGTATGGCATTGGGCAATGGCGGCTACACACTCAATCTCCAAGCCTTGCAGTATCAGCATTGCTCTGCTTGGGTGCTTTCCGATAAACTCTCATCGATGTTCAAAGACCAAGCCCCCACTTGGCAACAGGTCAAAGATTTTCTGAGTGAGCAACTCGGTTTCTATACACATATCTCGCTTACCGATGAAGAGGATGCGCAACTGCAAAGCCTTTACAATCAGGCGGTTGCACATCATAGTGGCGAGGTCAAGACGCTCTACAAGACGATGAACGAACTGAGTGGTGCGGCTATCGCACTCATCAATCGTAAGGCAAAACTCGGCTGGACAAGTTGGGATCATACCGGGCATGCCGTACCCGTATTTGCCGTCGGTGTTGGTGCCGAGCAATTTACCGGATGGCACGACAACACAGAGTTAGTGCCTCTGATTCTGAAAGCAGCAAACTTAAAATAGTATAAACATCAACCTGCTTTTTCGGTACCCGATTTGTCGAACTCTTGTCGAGACCTAATCGAAACCTAAAGCAGACTGAATGCCAACTGATTTTTTATATATTTTAGTATGATATACAGAATTACTTTTTCGTGCGAAGAAGGCGATCAGAACTTTCGTCGCGTGTTTGAGGCAGATAGCGAGGCTACTTTCCTCGATCTCCACAAGGCCATTCTCGAAAGTGTCCACTACACCGACGACCAGATGACCTCATTCTACATGTGCAACGACGAGTGGGAAAAAGAGCAAGAGGTTACGCTCGTGCCGATGGATTCCAACTTTGAGTACGACAATATGGTTATGGAGTCCACACGCTTGAGCGATTTGCTTACCGAGCAGGGACAGCGTCTTATCTATGTCTTCGACCCAATGTTTGAACGCTATTTCTTCGGCAACCTCAAGTCGATTAAACCGGGTACTATGGATGGCGTCAAATGCGTTGAGAGCACCGGCAAAGCACCCAAGCAACTCAAGAGCGATGACCCGTTGCAAATGCTCTCCAAAGAGGCTAAATCAGACTCGCTGCTCGATGATGACGATTTCTACGGCGATAGCCAATACGATGCCGATGACATCGATAGCGAAGGCTTCCAAGACTTGAGTTTCGAGGATGGCTCTATGTTCTGATCATCGCCCTACTCTGCTCGTCCTTACTGGTCCGACAGGGGTCGGAAAGACCGAGTTGAGCCTGCGCCTTGCAGAGCATTTCGCTTGCCCGATCGTCAGTGCCGATTCCAGGCAAATCTACCGCGAGATACCTATCGGAACGGCTGCACCTACACCCGAGGAGCAACAGCGTGTGCCACACTATTTTGTCGGCACTAAATCCGTTGCCGACGACTACAACGCCGGGCAATACGAGCGAGACGCCATCGCTTTGTTGCAAACGCTTTTCCTGCAACATTCGGTCGTGGTGCTCACAGGAGGCTCGATGCTGTATATCGATGCTGTCTGCAATGGCTTCGATGATATTCCATCCGTTCCTGCCGACATTCGCTCGCAACTCAAAAGCGACTATCAAAGCCGTGGATTAGAGTGGTTGCAGCAAGAGGTGCAACGCATCGACCCCGTCTATTGGGCTGAGGTCGACCGGCAAAACCCCCAACGCCTGCTCCATTGCGTGGAGATTTGTCGCACCACGGGGCAGACTTTCTCCTCTTTGCGCCGAAACACCCGCGCGGAGCGACCGTTCAATATCCTCAAAGTGGCTCTCTCGCGCCCGCGAGAACAACTATATCAACGCATCAATATGCGTGTGGAGCAAATGATGGCACAGGGTTTGTTGGAGGAAGCAAAGGCAGTCTATCCGCTTCGACACCAAAATAGCCTGCAAACGGTCGGCTATCGTGAACTCTTTGCCTATCTCGATGGCCAATACACCCTCCGGCAGGCGGTCGAGATGATTCAGCAGAACTCACGCCACTATGCCAAGCGGCAACTCACATGGTTCAACCGAGACACTACTATCCACTGGCTCAATGCCGATTTAGATTATGAAACGCAACTACATACTATTATTGATTGGATGTGCGCTGATGGCGTGCAATAGGACCACGGTCGATTTCTCTTTCTCGCCCGCTTCACCGCGAGCAGGGCAGTCGGTCTCGTTCAGCAACCTCTCTACCGATGGCGAGAAATGGGCTTGGACATTTGGAGATGGCTCTACATCTACCTCCAAATCGCCTTCCCACACCTATCGCCAACCCGGTACCTACACGGTGATTCTGCAAGTCGATGAGAAGTCTTCGCTTACTCGCACCCGAGACATCACTGTGTACGATACTGTGCCCAATTTCTCTTGCTCCGATACGGCGGCGTTAGATATTTTCCGTGATCTTACCTTCACCGCTTTGGTGTACAATCCCTACAACTATCCGCTTTCCTACGAGTGGTCGGTGCTGAGCAACCGCCTCTATACGCCCCTCAGCAAGACCAATACCGAGAGCACTTTCAAGTTGTATTTCGAGCAAGCGGGTGGGGAAGAGACTGTTCGTCTGCGGGTGGTTCTAAATGGGGATACCACTGTCGTTGAGCATACCTATGCCATCGCTAATACTCCTGCTACCGCTGTCCTCATGCGTGCTAAGCAAGACTATCGTCAGCGTATCTTCGGGGCTCGTTCCGAAATGCCGCAGTTGCTCTCCTATACCGAGGGAACTGCGCTCTTAGATGCCGTACAAGATACGCTGCAACGCTTCAACGACAGCACTTTTACGGTGAGCAATCTCCGCACTACTTTCCCCAACATCGAGGGGTTCTGTATTGCCAATCGCAAGTTGTACTATCGGGGCGGAGGACTGTATGTAGCCAATATCAATGGCTCCAATCGGGTCTGCATCGACCCTAATCCTGTGTCCGCTCTTTGCGTGGACATCGTTGATAATCGTCTCTATTGGGCGCTCGCCGATAGTGTGCGATATATGCCTCTCGTCGGCTCTGAAAACAATCAATTTACCACGATTCCTACAACTCTGAACACCCTCAGCGGTGTTCGTAAAATCACAATCGATTCTACACCGAGATGATACAGCCTGACTTTATTTTTGAAACAAGTTGGGAGGTCTGCAATCGTGTGGGCGGTATCTATGCCGTTCTCTCTACGCGTGCGGCCTCTATGCAAAAAGAACACCCCGACCAAGTCGTTTTCTTTGGCCCTGATTTTGCTGCACATAGCGACCTTTATTTCCAAGATGCTTCCCGCCAAAAGTCGGGTTTTGTCCCCGCTTGGTTGTCCGCTTGGTACAACCAATGGGCGCAAACCGGTATCGTTGATGATACCGCTATCCCCGTGCGTATCGGGCGTTGGAATGTGCCGGGGCAACCGTTGGCAGTACTCTTGCGTGCTGATGCTCTGTGGGCAAAGAAAAACGAGATCTATGGCTGGGCTTGGCAGAATTTTGGAGTGCAGAGCCACGCTGCCTATGGCGACTACGACGAGTCTTGTCTCTTCGGGTATGCGGCCGGCATGGTGATGGCGTCCCTCTACGATACTATCCTGCAAAAGAATACCAACTCCTCAGCGCCTCGTGTCGTCATGCATGCCAACGAGTGGCAGACGGCTTTTGCTATTTTCTATCTCCACTATCATCGCCCTGCTATCGGCACTCTGTTTACCACCCATGCTACGGGCATTGGCCGCTCTATTGCCGGAAACGGGAAACCGCTCTACGACTATTTTGAGGGCTACAACGGCGATCAGATGGCAGAGGAACTCAATATGGTCAGCAAACACTCGGTGGAGAAAATGGCAGCCAAATGGGCAGATTGCTTCACTACCGTGAGCGACCTCACTGCCCGTGAGTGTAAGCAACTGCTTGATAAACAGGTAGATATAGTTACACCCAATGGCTTTGAACCCGGTTTCGTGCCTTCGGGTAAGATGTTTGATAAGAAACGCACTGTTGCTCGCCAAGCCTTGACGCAAGTGGCGTCTGCGCAACTTGGAGGGGTCGTTCCCGAGAATGCCTTGTTCCTTTGTATCGCCGGGCGACAAGAGTGGAAAAACAAAGGAATAGATGTGTTCCTTCGCGCTATGCAGCGTCTTGGAGAAAAGATGTACCACATCGTTCCCGCCGGTCGTGAAGTGGTGGCGTTCGTTATGATTCCCTATCTCGACCGCCCCGTCGCGCGTATCGGAAAAGTGAGTGTCGTCTTTGTACCATATTATCTCGATGGGCATGACCCGCTTTTCGGTAGCATCTCCAATGCTGTCGGCGGGCAGGGCTTCTCCTACTATGATTTGCTTATCGGTATGGATGCCACCGTCTTTCCGTCCTACTATGAGCCGTGGGGCTACACACCGCTCGAGAGTGTCGCTTTCCATGTTCCCACTATCACCACTACCTTAGCGGGCTTTGGCGTTTGGGCGCAGCAACTCATCGTCAAAACATCGGCTCTGGCGGCTTTTAGCGGCTTAGAGAGTGGGGTAGAGGTCATCAATCGTACCGATGGCAACTACAACGAGGTGGTAGAGCATATTGCCGATACGCTCATTCGCTATCTCCAACTGTCATCGGAGCAAGTGGCTGTCGCACGCAAAAACGCTGCGGCTATTGCCCACAAAGCCGAGTGGCGTTTCTTCTTCAAATACTATCGACAGGCTTACGATATTGCTCTCAAAAAAGCAGCGCTGCGCACAAAATGAAACTCAAAACCTGTCTGCATATTTTGCTTGTCGTTTGCCTATTCGGGTGGAGTGGAGTAGTGTCTGCTACCCCCACAGATACGATTCATATTCTCTGTATCGGCAATAGTTTCTCTTGGGATGCCGTTGAGCAGGAATTGGCACCTTTGTGTGAGGCTGCCGAGCAACCTGTTCTCATTGGCAATCTGTACTATGGCGGCTGTTCGTTGGAGCAACATTGGAGTTTCCTGGATAAAGATACGGCGGCATACAGTTTTCGTCTTATCGAGAATGGCGAACGCCGCCTCATCGAGCCTTTCTCGCTTCGCCAAGCCCTCCGTCTGCGTCAATGGGACTATATCTCCTTTCAGCAGGCAAGCCACGATAGCGGTATCGCACAGTCCTATGAGCCGTTTCTTTCCTCTCTGATAGACAGTGTCCGCTCCTATCAACCCTCCGCGCAATTCTGTTGGATGCAGACTTGGTCCTATGCCCAAGATGCCCTCCATCCTGCTTTCCCGCGTTACCGGCAGAGCCAACAGATAATGAACGATAGTATCTTGGCTGCTACACGCCTTGTTCTGCAAGCGCATCCGCAATTTCTGCTCATCCCTTGTGGTACAGCCGTGCAAAATGCTCGCCACACTATGGGCGATGTGCTTTGCCGAGACGGATACCACCTCAATTATGTCTTTGGGCGATACACGGCCTCCTGTGTTTGGTACGAGATACTTACCGGTAAGAGTAGCCTTCGCAACCCGTATCGCAACCCCAATATGACCGCCAAGCAGCAAAAACAGACCCAAAAAGCCGCACATCGGGCTATAAAACACCCTTTTGTGCAGAAAAATGCAAAAAAAATGCGATAACATTTGCAGGTGTCAAAAAAAAGCAGTACCTTTGCACCCGCTTTTGAGAAAGAAGCCCGTCAGGTGGACGAAGCACAATTTAATGGTGCGGTAGTTCAGTTGGTTAGAATACCGGCCTGTCACGCCGTAGGTCGCGAGTTCGAGTCTCGTCCGCACCGCAAAGTCTATCCTGACGCAAAGAAAGTAGAGATTATATCTCGCTTTTTTTGAAAGGGGTCCATTAGCTCAATTGAATAGAGTACCACACTACGGATGTGGGGGTTGCAGGTTTGAATCCTGCATGGATCACAAGTAATACGAACTAAGCCGCTGAAACTCAGCGGCTTAGTTTTTTTGTTGCACTATTCTCACAGTTTGTTTTGACGGGAAACTGACGATTTAGTCCGTCTTTTTAGGACAACACAACATCTACATACCGACTAACTTCATACCTAATACTGTAGTGAATACAGAATGGATAGAAGTACTGTTTCTATCTATTTTTCTTACTAAATTTGCATATTTCGCTAAAATAGAGTACCTTTGTAGGCGATTACTTTCTAAAAGGAGTATCACGAAGTCGTATCTATATCAAAATATCATGAAAACATTTCGCTCTTTTCTTACCAAAATGTCTCTTGTATTGGGCATTCTTGTATGTTCTTCTCTCGTTGTGCAAGCGCAGAGTTTTGGTAGTTTCCTAAAAGATGCTGCCCACAAAGCAGCCAAGCAAGCAGTGCAAAAAGCAGTGGACAAGGTGTCCGAACAGCAGAAAGATAAGTCGTCAGATAGGCAGCAGTCCGCCTCACAGTCATCCAAACAGACCACCACAAAGCAAACGCGCCAAGGTAAGGATGCGGCCAACGAAAATAATGAAGATGAGCAACCTACCATTCGCCTTCCAAAGCAGCATACCGCCCTTTTTGAGCCGCTCGGATACCCTATCGAAGACCATTATGGTTCGCTTTCCGTTAAACCTATTACGCCGCCTATCAAGGCAACCGCTCAAGTGGATTGGGTGGACAAACTGCCTATGCCTTATGACCTGGACAACCAGAGTCTGATCGACGAATTTCAGATGTTGTCTAAGGCGGAATCCAAAGGTATCGATATGAATCTGTCGCCTGCCTACCACCGCCGTAATAGCATTACCGACGAACTATTGGCACGGTGCAACGCACTTTCCGAACTGGCGGGCTATCACGATGAATTGTTGGGTGAATACGAGATGTACGACGAAGGCGACAACTACAACTGGGTCATCAATGGCATGCACGATAGGTTGGGGAATATTCTGGAGAGTACAGCCTATAAGACGCTTATTCGCTCCTCTCTTGTCCCTTTGTTTGCTCTCAGTGAGAATTACATCGATAGCAAGACGCGTGCTTACTTTGCCGCACACGGAGGTTATCAAAATGCCATATCTGTCAAATGGACAAAGTGGAATCCGAGACCCGATAAAGAACAGGTGAATACCTCTACTACAGGGCAAAAAGGCACTATCCTAAGCGAGAACTCCTCGGGTGCACATATCGACATCGCCGGTATCACCTATATCCTCCACAATAAAGGACTGTCTGCTTTTGCTTCCGAGTTAGCCACCACAGCCGTCGCCGGCAAAGATGTGGTCATCCCCGACTATGTGGAGTACAAAGGCAAGAAGTATGCAGTAACTGATATGCGTGCCAACCTCTTCGAGGGTACTGCTATCCGCTCAATCACACTGCCTGCAACACTAAAGGAGATTCGCAATCGTGCCTTCGCCAATACACCGATTACGGAAATCACCATCCCTGCTTCCGTCAAAGAGATACAAGGCTCTGCTTTCTATGGCTGCAAGAACCTGACCAAGGTAACATTCCAAGGAAAAAGCATAGAAAAGGTACACGGATGCTTCCAAAATTGCGTCAAACTGCAACGATTGGTGTTCCCTGCATCTATGAAGGGAGGAATGAGTTACGATATGTTCAGCGGCTGCGTCTCGCTTACAAGTGTTACTTTGCCCGAAGACCTGCAGACAATACCCCAGAAAATGTTTAGCGGTTGCAAACGCCTAACCTCTATCACCCTGCCAAAGAGTGTAACAACTATCGAATCGCAAGCCTTTAGCGGGTGCGGTGTGGTGTCCTTAGATATGACGAGCGTTACCGAACTGGCCGACGGAGTATTCTCCGGATGTTCATCGCTCAAAACTATCCGTATCAATCGCACCCTCGCTGACAAACTGAAAGAGGAGAACTATTGGGGCTATACCTCCAATTTCAGCGAGTGCCCCCACCTACAACTCAAATTGGTGAACGACGAGGTAGTTTTCCCTGCCGGCGTAGTAATTGTAGATAAATAGTTACTTTTTCCTCAAACGAGGACATAGCGATTAGGTGTTAATCCTTAATTTGAACTGTTATGATTATCGTTGAGAACAATCGTAAGAAATTGGAAACCTTGCGCAAGGCATACCCCGATGCGCTGATTTTAGATGTTACCTCCCATGCCACGGGGGCATTGCGCAAACTCAGTCCGTTCTATCCTCATACAGGTATTCCGGTGCCGTTTACACCCGGTATGACTGCGGAGTCTGTCGATGGTATCTGGCAAGGTTTGAAGGTCTTTGAGTATGCCGATGTCGATGTGCAGACAATGCAAAATACCACGATGAAAAACCTAAAACGCACCGTGCGTAAGTATGGTGTACCGCGCGGACACCGCAAGGGCGTGTATGGAGACCAACTGCTGGATTATCTTACTGCCAGCCACGAGATCTATCTGCCTTCCTACAAATGGGTGCTGGAGAATAAGTGCCAAGACCTGGTCGAGTTGCCGCAAGCAATCGGCAGAAAAAACGGTCGTCTTGCTCGATTATGAGACCAATGGTGATATCAACAATCCCCGCAAACCCCTCTCCCATGCTCAGTTAGTCAAGATGTATTGTGAGGGCAATTATCTCCTCTGAGTACCGCCCGACATACCCTTTCTCTCCCCCCTCATCTGTTCGTTCTGTACAATAGAACCGATACGCATACCCAAACAACCATTGGATAGTGCTATCGGTTTATTTTTTGTTTACCAAATGCTATTTTCTTCATTTTTGTAGTTACCTTTCTGCTTTTTGTAGCCATATATTACCGATGTTTAATCTAAAAGAAAGGAAATTTATGGCAACAGAAATGAAGAAGACGGCAAAGAAAGTGGCAAAAGAAGTAAGTTACGAACGAGTAACAAGTAAGAAGGGATTTTTTAGTGTAACAATCAAAGGAGAAGTGGTCTTGTGGGCGGTTAGAGATGGAGGCAATTATTTGTACTATGTCATCAACGAGGCAAAAAGAGAGATTGGCGAACGCTATTTATGGAAGTTGATAAGCAATGAGGAGGCTGCCAAAGTCGATGATTGGATGATTAGTGTAATTAAAATAGCCAATAGCAGATATGGTGGTATAGGCGTCGCGCCGTATGTCTAACTTATAGGGGATCCACATGACTACTGCTGGGGAGATCATGTTCAGTCTTTCTACCCAATGTGTGGCGATTGTGTACAAATTGACCTCGATTGGGAGTATGAATATAGCGAGGATTATTTTATCAATGAAAATGTGTTGAGCACAGTCTTGGCTGCAGTCAATAAGAAGATATTTGGAGAGCATCGAATTATTTTTGAAAGTATATTTGCATAAACATAAATGCTACTGTTATGAACAAAAAGAAGAAAACATTGATTTGGAGTCTTGTCGGACTCGTTGTTGTACTGTCGATTGCACAACTTTGGTGGCCTACTCCGCAGAGCCACTTGCGTGAGGGAGACATTGTCTTCCGTGGCACAAACCCTACGGTGGCAGGGCTTACTCTTTCCAAGTGGACACACTGTGGCATCTTGGTTAAAGAAAATGGCAAATGGATGGTCTATGAGGCGATTGGTCCCTTCAAGAAAACCCCGTTGCGCGAGTGGAAACGCCACGATAAACCCTGTTTCTTTCGGGTTATGCGACCCAAGCAACCGCTTACATCTGCCCAACTACAGCAAATACGCCGACGCTGTGCCGGTTTGAGTGGCCGCAGGTACGATCATGCCTATCGCTGGTCGGATGATAAGCAATACTGCTCCGAACTCGTTTGGAAGGCCTATCATGCTGCCGGAATCGACCTCTCTACACCGCGCAAAGCAAGCACCTTCCTGTCTTTCAAACTATTGCCCGATAAAACAATCAATCGTATCGTCAAGAAGAAAGGTATCTCTCTCGATGAACCTATGGTATCGCCATCCGGCCTCATCAATAGCAAGTACCTCAAGCGTGTCTGGTAGATTGCCTCAGTTCACAAGATAAACAAGCGCATTGCCGATTTATATCTGTGGCTGTCAGAGAGGTGATGTCCGGTATAAACTATCACACTGATTATGCGATGTAATTGCCTATGCACTGTTTTTGTTAGGTCAGAGAGGCGATGTCTGGTATAAACTATCATACTGATACAAGCAGAAAGACGTTGCAACCATCTGAGTTACAACGCTTTTTTATTTTCTTTGGGTGGAATGTGGGGCTCGAACCCACGACACTCGGAACCACAATCCGATGCTCTGCCAACTGAGCTAAGACCACCATCTAACCTCCGCTAAACTGCCTTGCTACACCGATGCAACAAAGACCATCTCTCGAAAGCGGTTGCAAAAGTACTACTTTTTTTTCAAATGCACAAATAAAACCGCAAAAAAGTCGTGTTTGCATGCATTTTTCCACTTCTGATCTTCCTTATATGCGTCTGTCTATCGCAAATATTCTCTCCCTGTTCCGTGCAGCGTATTCTGCTTCGTTTCTCATTTGTGCACTTTCTTTAGCATGCTGAGTCGAGAATAACAGCCTCGCAACTCTGGATTTTGCTACCTACAGGTATATACTTCCCATAAAAAGGGGAGTATCTGTGGCTTGTCCACCAACGCACAACCGCTATCTGTTTCTCTGCTCTTTCCTATCGTCCCTTCTCATCCTCCCTTGTTGGATATTCTCTTTCTGTTCTTATCGTCGAACGGTTCTATCATCGAACGCTCTTGTGTTCTTATCGTCGAATGCTCCTATATATTAACCTATTTTATCTAAGACCGGTACACTGTCTGCATCCTGTCTTCCTGCTATCCATAGTATGTTATTAGTATGTTATTAGTAGGTGATTAGCATGTGATTAAGCGAATCCGACCATAGTCTGATAGTATCCACATAGTATTCTTTGTATAATAAAAAAGTTAATAATCATTTCCTGCTACATCATATCTGTAGTATGAAATTAGTAGGTGATTGAGCAATCCGATTCCTGGGTAGATAAACAAGTACAGACTGTGTGAAAGCAGTAGAATGCATAAAGATGTTTGGTTGGCGTCGATGTGCGCAATATTTTGTTTATATTGTTTGTATAATTCACAAAAAAGCAGTAACTTTGCAGCGTGCTTGTGCGTAGAATTACAATCATAAAGCGTATCAAGTTATGCTGCTATGGAGTATGAAGGGTGTGTAGGTATATGGCAATACCGATAGTCTGCCTGCGCGAATCATGCTCTACTAAAAAGGAAAAAGAAATATGTTTAAGATACAATGGGATAAAGAAACGGGCGGAGTGGTGCTGGGGGTACTCGCAACGAAAGATACGCTGAATATCTCGCCGCGTCCTGTTTTCTTTGAAGAATTAAATTTACTCGGTCTCAAAGAACTGGGATGGGAATACCCCGAATGCTCTGAACCACTCATGTGGGCGTGCAATAAGGAATACTATTATCGAGGGGAGAAGTTTTTTGAGGCAAGAGGAGCAAATATTTACGATAAGGCCACTATAGAGTTTGTTACGGGTAAGGAAAAACAAAACCTACAACCGATTGATGTGAAGACAATGCTCGATCGCACTCGTGAACAGATGTTTTTGTGCGAAAGCGAAGCGATTGAATTTATTCGCGATACATACGACACATATTCTCGTGCATCTAAGTTGACGGATAAGTATGCTGCTAATCAGATGGATTTTGAGATGTTAGCAGCTCGTCAAGAGAAAAAGACAAAGACAAAAATGACTATTATTAAAGAAGATTGTGATAGCTTTGATATTATGCCCGAGTCCGAAGCTGAGAAGCAAGGAAAGAAAGTTCTGCAAACAACCAAAGTAGATTACTTTTTGGCATCATTCTCCGGTGGAAAGGATAGTCAAGTAGTGCTCGACCTTTGCACCAGAGCCCTGCCACCTGATGCATTTCAGGTAATATACTCCGACACAGGGTATGAATTACCCGGTTCATTGAGCCTGTATCAGCAAGTTCAAGATTACTATCACGAGAAGTTTCCTACACTCAAGTTTTCGTTGGCTAAAAATCATGAATCGGTATTGAACTATTGGGATAAGATAGGAACGCCAAGCGATAAACATCGTTGGTGCTGTGCCGTTATGAAAACTGCCCCCTTATATCGTATGCTAAAAGTTCCTAATACTAACAAGCAGGCTAAAGTGCTCGCCTTTGAAGGGGTTCGTGCAGAGGAAAGTACACGAAGATCAGGGTATGAGAGAATCGGAAAGGGGGTTAAACACAACTTTGTTACGAACGCTCGTCCTATCCTTAAGTGGAATACTACAGAGGTTTTTCTATATATATTTCGCTATGGTTTACATATAAACGAAGCCTATCGTTTGGGAAAGCCTCGTGTTGGTTGTATTTTGTGCCCTTTCTCTTCTCCTTGGGATGATATGATTATTAATCAATGCTACAAAAAAGAATTAGATCCATTCCTATCAAAAATTGTAGAGATAGCAAAAAATCGTAGAATACCTAACCTTGACGAGTATGTGAAAGAACGCAAATGGAAACTTCGGGCAAGTGGTAATATGATAGATCAAAATTCGACTATAGACTTTGTCAAGTCGATACCTGATTTTGTTGCCCACATAAAAGGTGCCAAGGTTGGTTTAGAGAAGTGGTTCCTTACCGTTTGTGATTTTACATATTCAAGATCAGGGAAAAAGGCTGTTGGAGAACTAAAATATAAGGGTAAGGTCTTTGAATACGATATAGTCTATAAATCATCAGATGCAGATTATGTATTCACACTCCATAATGCATCTGATATTATGCTCGTAAAAGAACTAAAAAGAGTTCTTTACAAAGCCACATTCTGCATAAGTTGTGAGGCGTGTGAAGTGGAGTGTCCGACAGGTGCTCTCTCTGTCTATCCAGAAGTAAAAATCAACGAAAATAAATGTATACATTGCCATAAATGCCTTGACTTTCACGATCATGGTTGCATTGTGGCAGATTCATTAGTAACTAGTATGGAAAATAAAACCAGTGTAGGTAATATCTCAAAGTATGGAACTTTTGGCATTCATGAAGAATGGCTTGAAGAATTCGTATTAAATCCAGGAGTGGATTTCTGGTTGCCTAATAATAATTCCCTGGGCAACAAAATGATTCCGAGTTTCAAGGCGTGGTTAAAAGACGCAGAAATTATTGATAACAAGAATATCCTAACCGAATTCGGTCAGTTCTGTGTCGATAATTTAACTAACGATTCAGAACTGATTTGGTCAATAATATGGATTAACCTCTCCCATAATTCTCAACTTGTTAAATGGTTTGTCAATAATGTCCGCTGCAATCAGACTTTTGATACAGCCCTTTTGAAAGAACTGGGGTATGACTATTTTTCTTCTTCATTTACAAGAACAACGATTGAGTATGCCTTTAGTGCTTTGATGCAGGTATTCAAGTATTCTCCTATCGGAGAAACACTAAGACAAGGTGTGTCATTTGATAAAAAAATGCTTGTCCGAAATGAATTTGAGGATTTATCAGAAATAGCAGTTGCATATTCATTATACAAGTATGCTCAAGAACTTGAAACTACCACTCTTCGTGTGAAGGATTTTTACGAGGAAGATGCCAATGGTGGTATTGCGAAAGAGTTCTGTTTGTCAAAAGAGCGCTTTGAGAAACTACTTCGTACGATAAACTCTACCAAAGGTCGTATACTCAATGCTGAATTGAATATGGGTCTCAACCATATCACGCTCTATGAGGGAGTAACTCCTATGGATGTTATCAATAAAATGTTCTCTAATGGCTGAAAATTTCCAGTTGCAAATTTATAAAGAAATGGCACTCTCTTTGCACTGTCACAAGAGTAAGGGTGCCATAATTCCAGCAAAGCCTATTCTTCTCATTGGTATCTGCAATGCCATAGATTGTGGCTTGATTAGCAACAATAGGATTTCTATTACTGAAGTTGAAAAGCAATATCGCATACTACAGAAACAATACCTTGTGAAAACTACATTTAACTATCCGTTTTACTTTCTCGACAGCGAACCGTTTTACCATTTGAAATGGAATGAGAAAAAAATAGAAACAAACACTCCTTCTGTTGCAATGTTGAGATCAAACATTGAATATGCATATCTGGATGATGCACTTTGGGATCTCCTTCAAGATAAAGAAACGCGCGATTATTTCCGCAAGGCTATAGAAGATTACTACCTAAAATAACTACCAAACACATGGCAAACAAATACTCCGATGCGATTCATATTCGCGAAACAAAATCTGCATACAATATTCAGCAGGAAGAATCTGGTGAATGGCGTAATTTTATTCCAAACGAACAGTTTGATGATATACTGAGCAAAGTAATAGGCTCGGTGAGCAATAAGGTGGTTGACGAACATCGTTCTTTTTGGTTGGAAGGCACTTATGGCACCGGTAAGAGCCATGCGGCTGCAGTCATCAAACACTTGCTTTGTGATCCGGTTGAGCAAATAGAAGAGTATGTAAATCAAGAGTTTGCCGACTCTAAGTTCGATATCCTTCGTCAATCATTATGGGATCTCCGCGCAAAAACTCGCCTATTTCCTGTTACCATGGTGGGAGATTGCTCTATTGCCCATAAAGATGACCTCTCATTGCAGATCCAGATACATGTAGTACAGGCACTTAACAAAGCAGGTTTGGATATAGTTGTTCATACCGATTTCGACAACTATATTGCTAACATTGAAGAGAATCCTGTCCTCTATGATCAACTCATTGCTAAAAATGCCGAATTGGCTTCCTATGCTCCCGACCGAAATAAATTGATTAAAGATCTGAAGGAGGCTGATTCTTCTGTGCTTACACTTTTGAATAATGCTCTCCGCAAGTCAGGTTTACATGTGCGTTTGGAACAAGAGAACCTCTGCAAATGGTTTTTTGAGGTGCAGGATGAACTGGCGAAAAAGACTGAGTATAAAGGCATACTCCTTATTTGGGACGAGTTTACGGATGTGATGCTTTCCGACTTGGGACCTTCTCTCCTCGTTAATCTTCAGGAGTTGGCTGAGGCCACTATGGATACCAAGAACAACTCTTACTTCTTCCATATTGCTCACCCTTCCGCACTCGATAACTTAAAAGCAGAGGAACGCAAAAAAACAACTGGGCGTTATCGTTTTATGCACTACAACATGGAACCTGTTAGTGCATTCAAGATTATGTCGCGCAAGTTTATCCATGACGAGAATTCGAATAGCGCAGCATACGCGATTTACCACAAAATGACAGATCGGTATTTTGCCATGATGCAGCCGGTCTATGAAAAGTATGCCAACACTTCCAATGACCCGATAGAAACGCTCTGCGATTTGAAAAATCTATTCCCTGTGCATCCCGCTACCGCCAACATGGCGACCTACTATGCGCGTGAGGCCGGATCCAGCAGCCGAAGTGTGTTTGAGTTTTTAGGTAGCAATCCGGCTATTCGTGAGTTTCTTGATAGCGAGGAGCACTTCCAAAACGGCGATATGATTACCGCTGATTATCTGTGGGATTTTGTACTGGATGAGTTTAATAGCAAGGTGACCAAATACGGAGTTGTTACCGAGCGATACAATTCATACCGCTCGCGTGTTGAGCCTAAAGGTGCTCAGTATGCTGCTGTATTCAAAGCCATTCTTCTCTTGAATGCGCTAAACAATTTAGCCAACAATGAGACGGTAACTCCGAGTGAGGAAAATATCCGCAATATGTTTGTGGGGACACCTATAGACCGCGAGATGGATGAAATTCTCAATTGGATTAACACAGACCGTGTGGTACAGCGTTCGCCGCAAGGTATCTATGAGATTCGTTTCTCTGCTCTTGATACCAAAGAGATCGAGGAACTTCGCACACAATTGCTCACCGACGACTATAAATACACCTCTCAGATCCTTAAGTTTGGTGATACCGCCCGGAAGGAATTTGACAAGATGCTCAAAGGTGTCAATCGCCCTTATCGATTTGAATTTTATTCAGAAGATGTCAATGAATATACGCTGCTCAATAAGATAGAGAATGGATATAAAGCCGCCGCTGCTCCCTACGGAATCTTTATAGCACTGATGTTGGCGCGTACATCCGCAGAGTTGAATTTTTTGAAAGATGTAGCACAGAAAGTATCTCATGACGACCGATTCAAGAATGTTGCCTTCTTTGTTTTCGATACTGTGATGGAAAGGTCGGACTTTGATAGGTTTATTGAGTATCAGACCTATGCGTTGTGCGCAAATAGACACGGTTTCGGGGAACAAACGAAATCGCATGCGGATAATGCAAAGGTCATCATTGAGAATTGGATTCGTAGCGTAAAGGCCGGTGTCTGCTCCGTTTACCTACTCGGCGAGAGTTATTCTGTAAATGCTCGTCAACTGGCATCTACTATCAATACTGGTGTTGCTCCAAAGATATTTTCTCACGGTCCGGAGTCTTTGGAGATTCTTCGTTTGAAAGCCCCTCAGACCTGCTGGGTAAAGCAACATTCAAAGGGTACTGCCGACAATGTCTTGTCGTTCAATACGAAAGATGAAATATCTATTCGCTGCACCGGTCCTGCAAAGCATATTGTGCTGCTGTTACAAGATAGTGTTGATGACAACTTGAGATTTAAGGACGATTGCGATCCGAATCATCCGCTGCTTCTGGTATCGAAATTTGTCAAGTCAAAGATCGATCACTCGGAGAAACAGAGCGTATTCAATCTTGCTGACAAATTTGAGGACTTGACCAAACCTCCCTATGGTTTGTTCTGTTCGCACTCTGGTTATGGTATGCTTGCCTTTGCGCTGAAGCCTTATGTGGATAAGGTATTCGATACCAATGGTAAACCCATTAATGCACAACGAATGGTCGAACTTATCACAGATACCTTCAAACTCTGGGATACCGGGAACGGTAACCGTAGCAAGGTAGATGTAAAATTCGAGACTAAGGAAGAAGGGCAAATCGCGAAGACACTGATTAGGGCATTCTCGCTCAATACACTGAAAGATTATCAAGATGTCAGCAGTCTAACCGACACCCGTTGGGCATTGCGCAACGGTTATTGTAAGGAAATAGGCTATCCTCTTTGGGCTGTAAAGTATTGCCAGGAAATGACTGATTGTAGCAACAAAGAGAGACTTTGCAAACTGATTGACGATATCGTTACTATTTGCTCTGAAGTAGGCATAAAGAACCCGGCTTTGATGGTGGAAACCGATACGCTTCTCACAGAAAACAAATACGAATTGATGCAACTTATCGGCAAGAGCAAAGATAACTTTAGGGTAGGTTTCATGCAGTACCTAATGGAGGAACCTAATGTGAAACTCACAACCGAAAATTATGATTCTGCTCTTGCCTATATTCGGCAGCACATGGAGTCTGCCGTTGGTCTTTGGGAAGAAAAAGCCGTGTGGGATCAGTTGAAGAACTGGAAACTTGCAGAAGCAACAGAGAGTGCTCGCCTGAAACAAGAGGAATTTGCTCGCAAGCAAGAGGAAGAACGGCTTAAAAAGGAGCGAGAAGAAAAAGATCAACAGCAGAAAGCATCTGCAGAGAAGCAAAATAAAGCCAAGGCAAAGATTGATTCTATCTCAGATATTGATGATGCAAAAGCATTATTGAATAAACTGTGTGAAAAGGGTTACGAATTCGTATTAGATCTAATTCTGGAGTAAAATGTTTGAATCTTTCGACGACTTCGACCAACTATACCGGGCGGTATCACACGACCGTACAATTACCGGCGCAGGCTCTGCAACGGCAAACCGTTTTCCGGTGCGCTTTGTTTTGTTCGACAACTTTAGGGATTGCTGTGACTTTGTAGAAAAATTGATGCAATGGGGCGATATCCAAATTCAGCATATTAAGGATTGGATGGATCCCGAATATCCCGACAGCCTGCTTACTCACAAACGCTTGGCCGATCGAATCAAAGATCTGATTAAGAACCGCCCCACTGAATACCGGGTTGTTATGCCGTTTTCAGAATTAGCACGATTCTATAACAATAGACTGGAAGCCGCTGAGTTTAATACTTTGATAAATACTATCAAAGGGTTTGAATCTTCGGCTGAAGGATATACCTCTCGGCAGCGTATATACATCCCTATAGTCGGATTAGAAGGTAAGATGGAGCATTTCAGAGAAGATTCTCAATCGTTCATCTGGTATTATCACAATCCGGAACACCCAATGGATTATCGCCTTATCCTTGCCGACAAGACTACTTATGGAGTTCAAGGCTTGGATGGTAAATATAGTATCGCCGATACCGTTACCAAATGGCTTGGCTGTTGGAAATATCCGGAGTTGCGAGATAACATCATTTGCACTTCACACGCTGTATTCTCTCACGCCAACTATGCTCAGCCGGACAATGCATTCTCCTATTGCGTATGTGCTAATGCGTACGAGTTCTTGACAAAAGGTCTAAAACTCGATGTGGACTGTATCGATTATCAAGAGGAGGAAAGCATATATTGGGAGATGCTTGCTAAGAAAATCAACATCTCCCACTTCAAGTTTGAGCAGTTCTTCAATGAACAGTTTGGTATTCATAACTTGGCGGACTGCACCGTTTTCTTCAAACAATGGTTTGAGCATAAGGAGACATTTATGCGGTGGTTGCTTGCTAAATACTACATGCATAAATTCTGCAATCAGGGATATATCTGCCGTGTGCTCCAACACATGGAATCCTATACCGATACTGCATTGGCTCAGAATTTGGCTCGTAGTATATTTAGTCTTGACAATCCGGCTCAGTATTTGGAGCAACGAGAGATAGGTTTGCGCATTGCATCGGAGAATGGCGTAGAATTGCCGATTGATACGCAACGGCAGGTAGTCGCGCAAATCCGACAGGTAGCGAATGAAAAGGGGATTCTGTCTGCCATTATCTACCTAGGTACGCACAGCTACGAAGAGCGTCGATTGGTAATTGATTGGTACAAATCCGGTAAAATAGACAAAGAGCAACTGAGCAGACTTTATCCTGACCTATACTACTATTTGGGTAAAACGGTCGCAAATACGGAAGAAGTATGGGTTCTTGACTATATAGATGCGTACAAAGAAGCAAAAGTAGCCAATACCTACACTGATATCATTAAACGGTATATCGCAGAGAAAAATGCAAATGCAGCAGCCCACTTCAAATGGTCGAACAAGTTTGATCACACGCGTACTCTTCTGAACAATAGAACTGATATCCAACACTATTTTTGGATAGATGGATTAGGTCTCGACTGGCTGCCATTCATCGAGCAGATTGTGAAGGAGATGGAGCCGGAAGGCTATTATGTAAACAAAGCATATATTGCTTCTGCTTTGCTTCCGACACGAACCGATATTAACCGTGACGACATAGTAAAACTATCTAATGGATTGGGGTTTGATAAAATTGGAGACTTAGACGAGGTCGCTCATTCACACCGCACTTATCCCGACTTTATTATTGATGATTTGGTTATGATGCGTCGTGAGTTGAAGAATATGCTTAAAGCGCATGCCGGTGAGAAAGTGGCTATTGTATCAGATCATGGCATAACCTATCTTTCACAACTTTGCGATGGATACAATCTTAAGGGCTTTAAGTCGGATCATTGGGGGCGCATTATGGAATACTCTGGAAAGGGGATACCGGTTTCTGATGATAAGTATATTGTGCTGGACGACAAAAAGACGGTATGCTCACTTCGTCATGAGTCTTTGGCGGGAAAAGTTCCGGATGGTATGGGGGCTCACGGAGGAGCCACTCCGGAAGAGGAACTGGTACCAATCATTATCATATCTTCTGAAAAGCAGATAGCCACTTGGACGGCAGTGCAAAAGTCGTTCGATATAGAAGAAGCCAATCCGGTATTTGTGGTGGATATTTATGGCCTGTCGGAGAACGATGTTCCCATAGTGGAGTATAATGGCAGATCCTATGAGATGACAAATAAGGGTACTACTTTCTTTTCCGACCGTATGGAGTTGACAGCAAAAGTAGAGAAAGTAACTCTGCGTATAGGGCAACAGACGAAAGATTTTACAATTAACATCAAAATGGCCGTACAGGAAGAAGACCTATTCGGCGGAATGCTATGAGAACAGCGATAACAGAAAAAGTACAGACTTATCTGGGACAGCAGGCTATTTACAAAGACAGTTCCACTACGGGTAACATCTTTGCCGGTCGTAACTTACCTTCTTTTGTCAAGGATTATCTGCTCAAGCGCTTTGCGCGTGGAGAGAAAATAGATCGTGCAGGTATAACAAACTTCCTTAATACTGTTATGCCTACTGGCGATATCCGTAGCCGTTTGATAGATGGACAAGCATTAACCTTGCTGACACGCTTTACTGTCAATATAGACCTTCTCCATAGTGTACGCCGCTTTGGCATAATCGATTTGGGTATCAAGGATAATGAAGGTATTATACCGGACTATCTGGCAAGCAAATACCCCGAAGATCTTCATAATGGAGAAATGTGGGGCATTATCAAGATTTGTCTTACTATGGACGAGGATGGAAAGAAGAGCCATGTAGAAATGGTTGATTTCAAGCCTTTTAAGCCATACGCTTCGGTAGATATCAGTTTCATTCAAAATGTTCGTCGCAACTTTACGATAGACGAGTGGTTGGATCTCGTGATCTCTGCTATGGAATACGAACCGGATGCATTTGCAAACTTCCATCAAAAATTAGAGTTCGTTACTCGACTTCTTCTTTTTGTAGAGCCTCGTATGAATGTGATTGAGTTAGCACCAAAGGGGACGGGTAAGTCGTATGTATTCAACAATATCAGTAAGTATGGATGGCTTGTGGGTGGAGGTAAGATAACTCGTGCCTCTCTTTTCTATGACAAGAATAAGAAGCAAAAAGGCATATTAGGAAATCATGACTTTTGTGCTTTCGATGAAATTCAGACTATCGAATTCCAAGAACCTGCTGAATTGCAAGGGGCTTTGAAATCATATTTGGAGCAAGGTAAGTGTACGGTTGGCAATGTGGCTTTCACCTCTGAGTGTGGCTTGATGCTAATGGGCAATATCGGACTTACTGACGATCGTCGTCCGCGCTCCAATCGCTATTTTGATGAACTGCCGGATAATTTCAGAGAGTCTGCTCTACTTGATCGTTTCCATTGTTTCATCGAGGGGTGGTATCTGCCTAGTATCCAAAAGAATATGATATACAAAGGCTGGACAATGAATATGGAGTATTTCTCTGAGATCATGCATAGTATGCGCGTCCAAAACTCATACGCAGAATTGTTTGACGAACTTATTGACTACGATCGCACCGCTAATATGCGAGATTTTACGGCAGTAAAGCATATTGCTGTTGCATATATGAAGTTGCTATTTCCGCATTGGACCACTGTGGACGAGGTAAATAGAGACGAATTTGACGAATATTGCCTACAACCGGCCATCCGCCGTCGAGGCATTATCAGGGAGCAACTGCACCTGATTGACCCGGAATATAAACCCGCAATGCCTGCTATTTGGGTGAAAAGATAATAGGATACATTTGTTCCGACAATCCACTTTGCCAACTGGAATATGATTTGAATATGGTTTAGTGCGTTTGGCTGTGTTATCGGGTTTAAGTGGCGATGGATAGCGGAATTATTAGCAGAGGGTGTTGGGTTCGTAGTGGCGCCATTTGTCGATGAGGCGGGTCATATCGTCGGACCAGAGGCTATCGAAGAACATCCGTTCGCCCGTACGAGGATGGGTGAAGCCCAGGGTCTTGGCATGGAGTACCTGACGCGGGCATAGGTCGAAGCAGTTTTGTATGTATTGGCGATACTTCTGCGTGCGCAGACCTTTGAGAATCTCCATTCCGCCGTATTTCTCATCGGCGAAGAGGGGATGGCCGATATGCTTCATGTGGACGCGTATCTGGTGGGTGCGCCCCGTCTCGAGGCGGCATTCGACGAGAGTAACATAGGGGTAACGCTCTAAGACACGCCAGTGGGTAATTGCCTCTTTGGCGTTGGGGTTGTCCTCGATATTCCACACCTTATATATAGTACGGTCGCGGTTATCGCGTGCCAATGCGCCTTCGATGGTGCCGCTATCTTCGGCAAAAGTGCCCCACACCAATGCGTTGTAGGTGCGCTCGGTGGTATGCTCGAAGAACTGGTGCGCTAGATTGGCTTTTGCTTCGGGGGTCTTGGCGATGAGGAGCAGTCCGCTGGTATCTTTGTCGATACGATGTACGAGTCCGATACTCGGGTCGTTCATATCGAGAGGCGTCTGTCCGTTGGCTTTTGCCGACTCGGCGAAATAGTATGCCAAGGCATTGAGCAGGGTATGCTCGTAGTTGCCGTGCCCGGGATGCACAACAAGACCTGCGGGTTTGTTGACAACGAGCAAGTCGGCATCCTCATAGACGATATTGAGGGGGATATTCTCGGGCCGGATAGAGTAGTCGTGCGGTTTGTGGTCGAGCAGGACTTGCACAATATCGAGCGGCTTGACCTTGTAGTTGCTTGCTACGGGTTTGCCATTCGCCCACACATTGCCTGCCTCAGCGGCGTTTTGGATACGATTGCGAGAAGTACCCGGCATGTGTTCGCTAAGGTACTTATCGATACGCTGAGGGGTTTGGCCTTTGTCCACTTGGCACCGCCAACGCTCGAAGACTTCTTCCTCGTCGTCGGAGAATGATTGGTACTGCTCGTCTGCCATAGTCTTGGTATCTGCCCGGGGTGTATTGTTTGCAGAAAGATGATTAGAAGAACTCCTCTTCGCCCTCTTGGTTGTGGGAAGTAAGTGCTTTCTCGACATCTACAGAGAGTTTGAGATTGACCATCGAGCCTTCGAGCAGTTGCTCGCCTTGGTTGGGGCTTTGGAAATAAACGACTGCTTCGGCTTGTTTCTCCGGCTCGGGTTCGTCGTATTCGACAGTGCCTACGGTGAGGCGTTTGCTAAGGAGAAGGGAGCGGGCATTGGTGAGCGTCATACCGATAACGGTAGGTACATCGACCATCTCGGTGCCTTTGCCGAAACCGACAACGAGGGTAACGAGCGAACCTTCGTCTATGCGTTCGCCCGGGGCGAGGGGACGGCCATCTTTTTTGACATCGAGCACCAGGTCTTTGTACTCCGACGGCTCGTACTCGTATTCATCGCTCACGCGTATTCCGACGGAGCGGAGAGTGGTTTCTGCCTGTCGATAACTCATATCGCGCAAGTCAGGCAACGCTACTTGCCGCCTATTGTGTGCGTTCATCACGACATACATCGTGCGGTTGTGTTTGGCGTGGCTGAATGCGGGTGGTATCTGCTCAACAATCGTTCCGAGAGGAGCATCGTTGGAATAGGTGGAATCGACCACCTCGATAGTCATTCCGACGGCGGTAACTTGCGGTTGTGCCTCCTCCATATAGAGACCTACGACATTAGGTACCTCTACTTCGACACCATGCTGCGTGTAATGACGCAACCAAAAGAATAGAATCGTCAGCAGAATGACGACTATCAAAATCGCTAATAGTATGTTCCACACCACAAATTGGGTGGATTTTGACTTGAAAAATGCCTTAAACCCCATAAAAATCGATATTTATCGTGCAAAATTACGATTTTTTTTGGATATGTGCAAAAAACATACTAATTTTGCACCCGATTTCCGAAATAACTCGGGGTCTAACATTTTTAATGCATTAAAGTCATGAAGAAAGTTCTTCTTATCGCTGCTGTTGCGCTGTGCGCAATGAGCTGTGGCAACAAAAACGCAAAGTGTGAAAGTTCGTGCTGCGATTCTACCGCTGCTGCTACTGAAGAGGTAGTTGTAGTGGAGGAAGAGGCTGCTGCGGACACCACCGCTGCTGAGGTTGTTGAGGAAGTTGCTGCTGAGACCGTTGCTGAGTAATTCAGTTAGGTTGTTAAGGTACAACTAAAAGAGGCTGTTGACGATAGTCAGCGGCTTTTTTTATGCATAAACGGGTTTATATGCAGCGGGTTTGGGTGTGCGCATAGTGCGCAAAAATTGCCGATGTTGGTGTCTAAGTAGGCGGTAAAGTTGCATATCTGATATATTTTGTGTAACTTTGCGCGTTTTTAGGTAACTATGTTTGGACTGATTTCGATATTACTATCTATAAGTTTGCTTACCGAAAATCCGATTACGGGTAAGGCAAACATCAGTGTAAGGGTGGAGAATATGACGACGGGGCGTGTGATAGAGGCGCACCGTGTGGATCATGTGGTGCCGCCTGCGTCGGTGATGAAACTGCTGACGACGGGGGCTGCGATAGAGACACTTGGGGCTGATTTCAGGTTCGCTACCACGCTTGAATATATGGGTACGATAAGCAATGGAGTGCTATACGGCGACTTGTATATCCGCGGCGAGGGCGACCCGTCGTTGGGCGATAAGCGCAGGTCGTTTTTGCCCCGTTGGGTGCAGGCGGTGCGCAACGCAGGCATACGGCGTATAGAGGGGAGTGTGGTGGCAGATATGAGTATGTTTGACGCTGAGGCGACCAACCCTGCGTGGCTTTGTGAGGATGCGGGCAACTACTATGCCCCCGGAGTATTTGGTATCAACTACCTTGCTAACACGATGAACATACTGCTCAAGAGCGGTCCTGTAGGGACGGTAGCGGAGATAACCCGCACCGAGCCGGCATACCCCAACTTGCAGTTTAGCAACCATATCCGCTGCACGAACATCACCTACGACGGGGCGTTTGTGAGCGGTATGCCACTGAGCAACGAACGCTATCTGACGGGGAGTATCCCGAGCAACTTAGGTGTGTTTGGCGTAAAGGGCGATATTCCTAACCCCGGCTTGCTGCTTGCGCAACACCTGCAACAGCAACTGATGACAGCAGGTATAGAGGTTACGCTACCTGCACATTATATAATAGACTACAATCCGCTTTTGCCGCAACGCACGGTGATCTACACGCACTACTCGGAAACGCTGGGGGCACTGATAGCGGAGACGAATATCAACAGCAATAACCTCTATGCGGAGGCTATCTTTCGGTATCTCGGGCTGCAATATGCCACTCCGGCGACGATACATAACTCGTGCGATTTTGTGCGTGAGTTTTGGCGCAGACGAGGTGTGGATGTGAGTACGGCTCTTATCAAAGACGGTTGCGGATTAGCGCCACAAGATGCGGTGAGTGCGGATACTTTTGTGCAACTGCTCACCTATATGGCGCACAGCAAGAATGCGGATGTATGGTTTAGGTCGCTGCCGATAAGCGGTCAGAGCGGAACGCTGAAGAGCCTGTGCAGGGGGACAGAGTTGGAAGGGCGTATCCACGCTAAGAGCGGTACTATCTCGGGGACAAAGAACTTTGCGGGGTATATCGATATGCCCAACGGCGACCGATGGGTGTTTGCTATCCTTATCAATAGTGCACCCGGAAAGGCACGCAACATACAGACGGTGATTGAGAAATACTTACTAGATCTATATAGGGCAAACAAATAGGGAAAAACTTATCAGATACAAGTAAACAAATAGTGTATATCAGAGAAACAAATAGTACGAATACGCTGTTGCGGACACAATACGGCGAGGCATTGCCCAACTTGTACACGATACGCACCGACTATCAGACGGCGGGGCGCGGGCAGGCGGGGAACGGTTGGGAGAGTGAGGACGGCAAGAACCTGCTATTCTCGACGCTGATTCGCAGCGATATTCGTCCCGCGGAGCAGTTTAGACTGACGATGATGGTGTCGGTGGCGATGTGGGAGATGCTGTCGCAGTATCTGTCCAACGACTTGCTCACTATCAAATGGCCGAACGACATCTACTACGGGGATAAGAAATTGGCGGGGATACTGGTGGAGAACATCTTGTCGGGGGATAGGATTGCGTATTCGATAGCGGGGATAGGACTGAATGTCAATCAGTTGGAGTTTCATAGCGGTGCGCCTAACCCCATCTCTATGCAGCAGATTACGGGGAAAGCGTATGATGTAGCGGTACTGTTGAGCAGTTTTCTGAATGCGCTGCAAGTATGCTTCGAGATACCTACGGAGGAACTAAAAGACGCCTATATGAGGCACCTCTATCGCCGCAAGGGAGCGTTTCCGTACATAGAGCGGGAGGTGAGTATTGCACCGACGATGATCGTTCGTGCCGCTGAGGCAGAGCAGGTGTTTATGGCTGAGATAGAGGATGTTACGCCGCTTGGGCAGTTGGTTCTCCGCACGGATGGGGACGAGGTACGCACTTATCATTTCAAACAAATACGCTTTGTGATAGAATGAAACAGATACGACAAATAGTGTGGTTGACAGCGGTGCTGTTGTTGGCAGGTTGTCGCTCGGGCGGCTTGCCGGATGATCCGACTCAACCCGGTTCGCCCACAGACACAATCACGCCTACTGAGCAAGATACGCTGAACCCCTCGAAGCGCAACTTGGCTTATTTGTTTGATATAGAGGCGTTGCCGGAGATCAGGCTTACACTGACGGAAGCGGATTGGAATACTTACCTCGGCAATTTTGACCAATGGGAGAACAACGGGCTGTATGTGCCGGCGGCGTTCTCGTTTGCGAAAGGCGGCAAGGTCTTTGCACGGGACAGCGTAGGTCTGCGCCCTCGGGGCAATACCTCGCGTGTGCGTCCTGAGGGAACGAAAGGCGAGAAACACCGCGATGGCGCACCATGGCATCACGCGCACTTTGGCATTAAGTTTACGGAATACACTACGGGCGAGCGATTCTTCGGTTGCGACCGACTGATACTCAAATGGTTTCACGAGGATCCGACCTACTGCCGAGAGATATATTCTTACGATTTGTTTCATCGTTTTGGGGTGTGGAGTGCGCCTTATGCCTCGTATTGTAGGTTGTCGGTGTATGTACAGGGCGACCGAGAGCCGGTGTATATGGGTGTGTATGCGATGATAGAGAACCCGCGCAAGGGATATTTGGACGATCGTATGAAAGCGGGGTATCTGCCTGATAAACAGGGCAATCTATGGAAGGCGGCATGGGGAGCCGACCTCTCTAATACGGATATTGGGCGTATGGGTATCTCGGACGACTATGGGACGACCAACTATGCGTACAACTTAAAATCAAACAAGTCGGCGTTGGCACAGGCGCAGCAAGAGTTGGTGGATTTCATCAACGGGATGACACCGCTCAAATCGGGTAGCGCAGAACTGCAAGCGTGGCTCGAAAAGAATATGGATGTAGATTTGTTCTTGCGGGCTTATGCCGTGAATGTGATGGTAGGTATGTGGGATGACTATTGGAACAATCAGAACAACTATTTCTTCTATTTCGACAGCAATCACCGCTTCTATTTTATTCCGTTCGACTACGATAACGCCCTCGGGACGAGCAGTGCTTATAACCCCGGTACGCAGGATATGCTCAATTGGGGGCCGTTAGACGGCAGCCGAATGCTGATGCGGAAGGTGATGTCGATCTCGGCATTCAAGGAGCGATACAAAGGCTATATTCGTGAGTTGGCGGGCAGTGAGAACCTGTTTGCCACGGCGGGTAGCCAAGCGCGTATCAGACGGTGGCAGAATATGATTCGCCCATACACCGACAATGACACGGGAGAAGATACTGAGATATTTGACCGACCTGCTTCGTGGAGCAACTATCCCAAGTATCGTTTGCTGAGCGGGGGAGTTGGCGACGGGCAGAACGGCGAGACGAACTTCTTTGATACCAAGATAAACTCTATCTATTGGAAATAAACAGATGAGGTTTTGAGGGCTTATGCACTCGTGGAATCTCGGTATGGAAAGAGGTAATCAATAAAATAGAAAATAACTGAAATCAACTAACCAAAAGAGCAATATGAAATCGATTATCATCACGGGTGGCGCAGGCTTTATCGGCAGCCATGTTGTACGCCTTTTTGTGAACAAGTACCCCGAGTATCGCATTATCAATGTGGATAAACTGACTTATGCGGGCAATTTGGCTAACCTAAAGGACATCGAGGATAAGCCGAATTATCGCTTTGTAAAAGCCGACATCTGCGATTTTGATACTATCTATGCGTTGATGCAGGAGGAGCATGTAACGGGGGTTATTCACCTTGCTGCGGAGAGCCATGTGGACCGATCGATAAAGGATCCGTTCACTTTTGCGAAGACGAATGTGCTGGGTACACTCTCTATGCTGCAAGCGGCTAAACTCTATTGGGAGTCGCTGCCGGAGAAGTATGAGGGCAAGCGTTTCTACCATATCTCGACCGATGAGGTGTATGGTGCGTTGGAACTAACCCACCCCGAGGGGTTACCTTCGCCTTTCAGCACGGTGGCATCGTCGCACGAGAACCACTTTGCTTATGGTGAGGACTTTTTCTTGGAAACCACGAAGTATAATCCGCACAGTCCGTACTCTGCCTCGAAGGCCTCGTCTGACCACTTTGTGCGTGCTTTCCACGATACCTACGGAATGCCGACTATCGTAACCAACTGCTCGAACAACTACGGTCCGTATCAGTTCCCGGAGAAACTGATTCCGCTGTTTATCAACAACATACGCCATCGTAAGCCGTTGCCTGTATATGGCAAGGGGGAGAATGTGCGCGATTGGCTGTATGTAGAGGACCACGCACGGGCCATCGATTTGATTTTTCACAAAGGTACGATAGCCGAGACCTACAACATAGGCGGGTTCAACGAGTGGAAAAACATTGATATCATCAAGGTGCTGATCAATACCGTTGACCGCCTGTTGGGACGAAAAGAGGGCGAGGATATGAACCTCATCACTTATGTAACCGACCGTGCCGGACACGACTTGCGGTATGCTATCGACTCGCGCAAACTGCAACGCGAATTGGGTTGGGAACCCTCGTTGCAGTTTGAGGAGGGTATTGAGAAAACCGTGCGTTGGTATCTGGATAACCAAGAATGGATGGACAACATTACCTCGGGCGAGTATGAGAAATACTACGAGTCGATGTATGCCAACCGATAGGAATACACCGATTTGCTCCTTGTCGGATTTGACATTCTGATAGGCATTCGTACTTAAAACCGACAAAGTGTCATTGCGAGAAGTATGCCTTAGGTTTCGATTAGGTCTCGACAGAGTTTCGACTAAAACGGCTCAGAGTCCGTTTGACAAAAAGATAGCAAAAGGGGCTATATATAGAAAAAGCACATCCGCCGAAATGGGGATGTGCCTTTTCTATGGGCAGGAATGGGAATTTATCTGAGGTAGTTCTCCCACTTGGTGTTGCGCATATCGCCGCTCTTGAGAAACTCCTCGTGCATAGCCAAGGCGCAACTGAGTACATGGGGGGTATGGGCAGTCTTTGCCATAGCGATGTATTCGTTGAGCATCGGGCGATACTGCGGGTCCACACAATGGTCGATGATCTCGTGTGCACGCTGAATAGGGCTCTTGCCACGCAGATCGGCAATACCATGCTCGGTGATGATGACTTTGACGCTATGCTCGCTGTGGTCGAGGTGGCTGACCATAGGTACGAAAGCCGAGATACATCCGCCTTTGGCTGTAGATGGGGTGGTGTAGATACTGATGTAGGCGTTGCGGGTGAAATCGCCGCTACCGCCGATACCATTCATCATCTTGGTGCCACATACATGGGTAGAGTTGATGTTGCCGTAGATGTCGGCTTCGAGGGCAGTGTTGATGGTGATCAGACCCAAACGGCGTGCCACTTCGGGGTTGTTGCTAATCTCCTGCGGGCGGAGGACAATCTTGTTGCGGAAGAAATCGATATGGTCGATGATGTCTTGCAGTTTGTCCGCACCGATAGTGAGCGAACAACCGCTGGCGAACTTAACACGACCTTCTTTCATCAGTCCGACAACCGAGTCTTGGATAACCTCGGTGTACATCTCGAAAGGCGGGATGTGTTGGTTCTCTCCGAGTGCGCCTAAGACGGCATTGGCGATGTTACCGACACCCGATTGGATGGGCAGGAAGGTGGAAGGAATGCGCCCTGCTTTCATCTCGTTTTCGAGGAAAGAGGCTACATTGGCACCAATTTGTGCAGTAGTCTCATCGAGAGGTGAGAACTTGCCGACCTCGTTGGGGCGATTGGTCTTGACTACTGCCACAATCTTTTTCGGGTCCACTTTGATGTGGTCTTTGCCGATACGGTCAGAGGGGTGATAGATAGGAATCTCGCGGCGAGCGGGCGGGTCGAGGGGTTCGTAGAGGTCGTGCAGACCGCGCATAGTAGCCGGCATAGCCTCGTTGAGTTCGATGATGATTTGCGGTGCTAACTCGCAGAATGTAAGCATATTACCGACTCCGGCGGTAGGTACAATCACGCCGTCTTCATCTATGTAGCATGCTTCGATGATGGCAAAGTCGGGGCGACGGAGGAAACCATAGCGGAGGTCTTGTGCCAACTCGCTAAGGTGCATGTCGAAATAGTGTGCTCCTTGTGCGTTGAGTTCGGCACGCAGGTCTTTATTTCCCTGATAGGGGGTGCGAAAATCGATAGCGTGTGCGCGAGCCAATGCCCCGTCGCAACTATCGCCGGTGCTTGCGCCGGTATATACACCAATCTTGTAGGGTTTGCCCTCGGCATGGAACGCCTCTGCACGGTGTGCGATGGCTGTAGGTACATCTTTTGGGGCTCCGGCAGGCGTAAAACCGCCCATACCGACAACGGCTCCGTTAGGGATAAGCAAAGCAGCCTCTTCGGCTGTCATAAATGGAAGTGCCATGATATAATAGTTTTTAAGTTTAACCGATTGTACTATTCTGCGGGACTTGCAGCCCGCATAGAAAACGCCTGCAAAGATACGCATAAAAAAGCAAATAAGCAAAATTATTTCCGCAAATCCATATTTCCGTTTTCCGTATAGCCTTTTGGCTCCGCTAATGAGGCCTCTTTATCCGCTTCCGTGTAGGGTGTAAGTTCTCCGCTAACGAAAGGTTAATTTGCCATTAATTCATTCCGCTGTGTAATGCTTTTATTCTCAATATAAACCCATTAAAAACCGGGTAGTATTGCTCTGCTAATGCCATGATCTGTTCCTAAAATGTCTATAAACAGCGACAGACTGCTTTGGTAGAGCAGTCTGCCGGATTATCTTACTTGTAAAATTGTATCACTTTCGATATGCGTATTGCCGCACTATTGCGCTGCGCATTATCTGACAGCGGTCAGGCGGCGGACATGCGCATTGTATTCGTCCTTGGTGAGCAGTTCTTCGAGCGTGATATGCATACGGTAGTTCCAGAAATGACGCGGATTAGCCGGGACATTGATTCGGTCGGCGTGCTGATCTTTGATACGGATATTACCATCGATAGCGAGCCAGTCTTGCAGAGGGAGAATCACCCACATAGCGGGACTATACATGTGCTGATTGATGATAAACTCTGCTATCTCGGGCGTCATCTCTCGTGGTGCTTCGCCCTGCCACCCCATCTGCTCGTTGTAGAAGCGTTGTGTAACGACGCGGTCTTCTTCCCACCAAGCGCGTAGGGGGGTCATATCGTGTGTTCCCGTGGTGCAGACGCTCAAGTAGGGCGCATTAGCAGGGTGTGCAAACGCTACATTCGGGTCTTTGGGCATGCGCTGTATCTCGAGGCTGAGTATCTGCAAACGGTGCATTACATCGGGTACGCACGCCGGAACCATACCTAAGTCCTCACCGCAGCAGAGCATACGAGTGGCGTTGATGAGCGTAGGCAGTTTGCGCATTGCACTCTCACGCCAGAAATCGGTGTGGCGATGGAAGAAATAGTCGTTGTATATGCGCATCAGTACCTGTTTCTGATCGTCGTATAGTTCGTTGAATGAATGGGACTGATAGATAGAGATACGCGGGTGGAGCAAGTCGGGACTGCGTTGGTCGCGCACGAAGAGCACTTCGCAATGCAAGTAGATGAGTCCGTTGGAGAGGTTCTTTGCCTGCTCGCGCGTGAGCCCTGCCGCTTGCAGTTTGGTATCGTCTGCCAGCAACGCATCGAAGTAGTCTTGCACTTTGACCTGGGTATCAAACTCGTCCTTGAAATAGTAGATGTAGCCGTCGTGGGTGTTAAGGCAGTGCTGTTTGGCATACTCGGTGTCGTAGCCAAACACATCGCCGAGGAAGTTGGCACGGATATAGGGTTTGGTCATTCGATCGATGTCGAGGCAAACGCCCATATTCCAAAGGTCTTGCGCACTATAGGGCATAGCGGGGCTGAAATGTCCGCACAGTCCCCATATATCGGTCTTGCGCATCTGCCATATACGGAAGAAACCGAGTATATGGTCGATACGATAGGCATCGAAATAGTCCTGCATCTTTTGGAAGCGTTTGCGCCACCAAAGGAAACCGTCCTTAGCCATCTCGTCCCAGTTATAGGTAGGGAACCCCCAGTTCTGTCCGCTGATAGAGAAATCATCGGGCGGTGCGCCTGCCGAGGCATCGAGATTGAATAGTTGTGGGGCGGTGTAGGCATCTACCGAGTCGAGGGAGATACCGATAGGGATATCGCCTTTCATTGCCACGCCAATCGAGTGGGCATACGCCACGGCGTCGCTCAACTGCTTATCGGCATGGAACTGCAGGTAGCAGTAGAAATCCTTGGGTTGCTTATCGCGCTTGGAGAGGAAGGCCGCATAAGGCTCGAGCCATTCACGGTTCTTTTGGTAGAAAGCCTTGTACTCCTCGCTACTGAATAATGCTTCTTTGTCGGCCTTGTAGAGCAACTTGAAGTACTTCATCTTCTCATCGTACACGCACTGATAGTCGGCAATCGGCTTTTGGTTGAACTCGGCCTTGGTAGCCAAGTATTTCTTTTTTTGCGCGGGTGTAAGGCGTCCCATCTTCTCTATATTGATATAGATAGGGTGCAATGCAAAGACACTGACGGCATTGTAGGGGTAGGAGTCGCGGTTGGTATGGGTGAGCGTGGTGTCGTTGATAGGCAGGGTTTGAATCATTTTCTGCCCTGTCTTAGCCGCCCAATCCGCCATTTTCTTGAGGTCTTGGAACTCACCTATACCGAAGCCGTCCTCGGTGCGAAGTGAGAATACGGGTATCGCTACGCCTGCACCTTTGAAGCGGGGTTGTGTACGGCGGAAAGTGCGGTCGTTCTGCACGATGACCTGCCCTTTTTGCATACCCCAGATATGGCGATTTTCTCCCCATTCCATATCTACAACATTGCCTGAATGAAGGTCGTAGATGAGATACTTGTACTCGATTACTTGTTCGCTCTTGGTCTCGATGTCAGCACGCCAAAGAGGGAACTCACCGTCGTTCATCGGCAGTTTGTTGTCGGTGTTCCAGTTGCCCAATTCGGGTATGTTTCCCACGATTGCCACGCCTTGCGTAGGCTCTATCTGTGGCAGGTCGATCGAGAAACGCACATTACCCTTGGGGGCTTTGGCACGCATAGGTTTGTGGCGGCGGAAGAGCGACTTGACGAACGCCGTGGTATAGAACGATTTTTCGTAGTCTTCCACTTGCCAGGCATCGCGTACCACCAGTCGTTTGTCTGCGCTGCGAAGCGTTAGCACCCGCGGGTCGCCGACCTCGTAGATATAGCCTCCCTCTTGCAAACGGATGGCGTACTTATAGCAGACCTCGCCGGCGAAATCGGAAACGGGCAGTGTACCCGTCCAAAAGTCTTGGCCTTGGCAAGTCAGCAACAGCGGGTGTTGCTCCGTCCAACCAAGAATAGAAGGCTTGGTCTCAATCACACACAGAGTCTGTCCGTACTCTGCGCGGTAGTTAATTTGAAAAGTTAGATTCATGGTATCTGATGTGTTTTGTTGATGTTTCATTTGATACAATAGTCTAAAAAACAGCCGCAAAGATACTATTTATTTTTGATTTGTGCAAGCATAAAACGCTATTGTCAGGGTAACCACACCCGGTTACCATATAATCGGACACCATTGTGTTTGTGTGATAGCCGGGCGAAAATCATAGTTTTTTGACGAAAATCGCCCACCTATCGTGGTATAACCGGGCGAAATTCGTACAAAATAATCAAAAACCGCCCGGTTATCGGGCGGTTGATTCTATAATAGTTTTCGGACTTCGCTAAACTAGACCATTATTCTCTATATAAACCCATATAAACGGCTATAAACCATTGTGGGAACTGCACACCGGCTGAGTATGGATTATTTGTGGGAGCGGAACTTGGTGTAGGCGTCGCGGCAGATAATGCAGTTGCCACGCGTAGGCATTTGGAATAGTACGGTGAACTTGATACCTACGAGCAAGTTGTTGATCGCCGAAGCGGCATTGGAGGTGGAGAGGATATCGTGCATTTGGATAGCACTCTGCGCGTTGGTCAGATCAGACGAGAGAATATCGGCAGCATTGTTGTTTTGCGCTTGGTGGAGATCCAGCACACCATAGTCAGCAAAGACGGCAAGGCGATACTGCACCTTCGATTTGGGTACATCGAAGCCGGTATGGTCGGTCATAAAACCAAGGCGGGCACCAATCTCGATAGAAGCATCGAGGTTGACATTGAACGTGGTGGTATTGCTGCTCTGCAAGGGGCGATTAGCAAAGAATAAATCGTTGTAGGGTGGCTGATCGAAGAAACGATCAAACATATACTCTTTCTTGCCGTTGAGGTATTGGAAATACTTGCCATAGGTAGAGAGGTCGGCGGTCATATCGGCTTGGGTAAAAGCATTGAAACTGAACTTTACACCTGCCATGGCGTAGAAACGCTTGTACTGTCCTCCGAACATAAGCGGTATTTGGAGCGCGACATTGGTGTAGGCATCACGGCGGTGGCTGAGTTGGCATACATAGTCGAACATATCCCCCTCGGCATCGGTTTGGTCAGCAAAAGTGTGCGACCAAGCAGGTACACTGAAGACGGTCTGCCCTGCGGTAACACCCAACCCGAGGTCGAACAAGAAATGCCCGGCTTGCAAGTCGTAAACAAAACCGACAGCCCCTGCGCCGCCCATCGACGCAGAGAGATTGCTTTCTCGTGGAAGCAACGACCATTCGCCCGCTTCGGCAGAAAGACCAATGAAATGTTTGACCGTATTTCCTGCGCCGTAAGCGAAAGAAGTGATGATGAGCAGAAGTGCTGCTATGCCGTATTTACAATGATTATTCACGCTTTTCACCGTATATCAGATTAGTCGTATCGTAATTTGGGGACAAAGATACTGAAAAAACACAGATTGCGCAAGTGTTTTACGAAAACTACACATTTTTATCAAATTATTTTACTATTTATGCGGGGAAATTGCGACACATCGGGTGGTAGGAACTCTGATAGTTCGTTAAAACGGCGGGGATACTGTTCTCTGTTAATTGCGATAAATTGACCTTTGGACAAAGTGAAACAAATAGAAATATTCATTCGTTAGCCATTGCTTTTCTTGCCACTACGCATTGTGTGGTTACCTTATGTAAGTTCTTGTTCCATAGAAGTTTATTGCCTAATGCAGAAATAAAACACCTCGGCTGACTCCAAAAAGTCAGCCGAGGTGCGGTTAGAAAAGTATCATTAGAATGTTACAAACGACAGAGTAGCCAATGCGCCTATTTTACCATTAGCGGTGTTACTTCGCCGGTGGTGTGGATGGTGTAAACGCCTGTGGGCAAGGAGGTTATATTGAGCATAGTCTTCTCGCCTGCAGCGGTTTGGGTCAGCACCAAACGGCCTGTGAGATCATATACTCGAATCTCGTCGGTGGCACCCTCTACAAAGGTGTAGTCGCTTACGG
>OGRD01000111.1_pt1 | contig 59509 bp, 98 predicted proteins | sample 1553441 | NCBI WGS metagenome assembly OGRD01 (sample SAMEA2580106, study PRJEB22360) | human gut metagenome | biome: human gut; feature: human-associated habitat; material: faeces | place: Denmark | collected 2008/2010
ATATATATTGCTCTTATCTCTCAATATATCTTTATCTCTAAATACATGGCGTTGAATATATCTAAGGCATGCATTATATACAGATTGAGGCGCGGCGCGCATGTCCTCAATCTCTTGTTCTTCGCAAAAGATGCGCAAATACATAGCTATATCATTTTCAAAGGTTTCTATATCTCTTTCTTGTACCTGTTCGACCTGCTCCATGTTCGCGCCTTCCTTCCTGATCTTTGACAAATAAAAAAGCCGGCTAGACTGATCTAACCGGCGAACGTTCATATATTCGCGCCCTCTTGCCTTGGCTTGGCTGCTTATGTACTCCGGGCGCATCTGTACATAGCAGATATACAAGCTTTATAAATTGGCTATACTATACCACTATATCAAGTATATGTCAATGATTTATACCATTATAGGCTCTACACCTTGTATATATGGCTTTTATATGTCTATCAGGAATATAATTATATATAAGCAAAAAAGCGACTATAATAGTCGCTTTCCTGTATTTTCCCTAATCTTCTAAATACTGTTGATACAGATCATCCCACGCTTCCGCGTCAAGATGGCTTTCAAGGTATGCCGATGCCTCAAATGCTTCTTTCTCTTCGTGATCAAGCACATCATCAACATCAACCGTGTATTGCTCGCCGTTGACGTTTACCCAAACCTGCCCGGCGTCATTTTCTACACCGTTACCCTCCAACGCTTCCGCTTGGAACTCTTCAAAGGTCATTTTATAAGCCTGTTTAGCTACTTCTTCCACTTCTTCAGAAGTGAAGCAACCACCGAACACATCCGCCATATTATTAAAATCTGTCTGGCTGATCTGCTCGCGTGCTTTGTCGCTCAGCTTCAACCCGTCCAGATAATCAGCAACGGCTTTGTTGAGTTTCCGGAGCTGATCGCCGCCCCTTCTCGTGATCTCGTCGATCTGGTCCATCGTCATTTCTTCGTATTTCATAATTACCACCCTCCAGCCGTTCGGCTGCCTTTCGTTTTTGTTCGATCTTATAATACCGCTTGCTTGTAACTTTGTCAAGTGATATTTCAGAAGAATATTAAAGTTTTTCTTTCTGCTCTTTCTCCGTGTCTGTCTCTTCATATATAAGGAGATCTTTTGGCTGCATGTCTAAGATCATGCACAAGCTATTGATTGCCTTTAGTGATATGTTTGTATCTTCCTTCTTGATCTTCTTTAGCGTGTCTTGGCTTAGTATACCGCTTGTTTTTGCCTTATATGAAGTAAACCCGGCGCGATCTAGCGCATCGCCTATATTAAATTTATATTTAAGCATCTTATACCCTCCTTCCGTGATTATTGCTTGTTTTCTATATTATAATACGATGCCGAAAAAGTCAAGAAAAAATATAACTAAAAAAAGTTATAAAAACGCTTGACTATCACTTTTGAAAGTGATATAGTAAAACCAAGTTAAGAAACCAAGCACCAAACGAAAGGAAGGAATCAAATATGAAAAATTACAAGATCACAGACAAGGCAACAAAATCCATTATAGGAGTTGTAACAATGACACCAGATCAGGCGCGGAAGGTTGAAAAGGATTTCATAGTTAAGGAGGCATAAGACATGGAAAGATCTATTTTAGAAAATATGGTATTTGCTTTCATGGTCGGAGAATTAGGAATTGAACCGATCACAGCAAGAAAAGAAGTTGAAAGAATGACGGATGAACAGTTAGAAAAATTTATTGATTAGCCGAAACGCTCCGATCTTGGAGCGTCCACCGCGGGACGGTCTCCCGGTGCTGATGATGGCAGACTAAAAAAAGGAAAAAGGCGGCACGCCTACCAAGCACAAGCCGCCACCAATCAAAAAAAGAAAGGTAAGGGAATTATAGAACAGTTCCCGAAATGGTGCAAGATTATGAGAAAATTAACAATTGCAGAAAAGAGAGAAAGAGAGCTTAGAAGAGCAATAGAAGCATATAATATTGACTATGACGTAGCTAAGCAGTTAATGAATCGGTTTTACAGATTAAACGCAGACCTTGACAGGCTATCATATTTGGAAAACGAAGAAAGGACCTGTAACCGCAAGTCTACAAAAGATTTATCTTTGAGCTGCGACAAGCGAATTGATAAACTGAATAAAGATTTAGAACCTTACGGGTTAGCCCTTGATAGCTTTAGTCATTTAATGACTATTGTAAAAAAAGGAACAACCAAGACAGCAATAGACAGCTTTTACTATAATTAGTGTCGAAACCGCCCGCTTGGCGGTCTTGCGTAGGCTGGAAACCTTGCAACTGATGAGACAAGCCGGATATATGAAAGGATGGTTGATTTTATGAGAATTGAAACAGAAGAACAAAAGAAAAGTAGAATTTTCGAACATTACAAGCAGTATATAAAAAAGCCGGTAAATAAAGGCGGATGCATTCGGTTTATAGTGATTGAATATATAGTTAGGCTTACGGATATTGACCCGTTCAAAATGGCCGCAGAACTAAAAAAAGACGGATATATCATTGTTTTTGATGATTCTAGCATATCCGAGCGCGAAAACGAACGGAAAAGAAAAGCAGTTGAAAAAATCGCATAATAGGCAAGTGCAGGCGGTGCAGCTTTCCGGGGTTCGATTCCCCGGCTTGCTTTTACCCGGATAACCAGGAAATTTCGAGAATATGGAGGAAATGAAAATGGGAAGATCTTTTATATTGCATCTAAAAAACGAAAACAAATTGATTACAGAAGCTGACGCATTCCACGAAGCAAACAAGCAATACAAGGATATTATAGCATCCTTGGACGCTTTGAAACGCGGAGAAATAAGCGGAAGCAAAGCAAACGCGGACATTATGCGCGCATTTGATCGCGTTGATGAATCAATACAAGAATATAAAAAGCAATAGCCGGAGTTATCCGGCTTCTTTTCGTGCCTTGACAATTCCAAACAATAGGCACATTATATCCTTAATTATATCTATAAGCGTGCGTTTATATGCTTTGTATGGTTTGCGTGGCTCTGTGGGCGTTCTACGCGTTCACAGGTGAAAATATTCGCATGTGATAGCCTTTAATTTGTGCGCTTTGAAATTCTGCAACCACGCCCGGACAGATCAGCAAGAAAGACACCCGGAGAAGTGCGCCAGGATTCCATCGCCGGAGCATGGCGAGAGATCAGGACACCAAACCGGCGCAGCGGTATATCCGGTACTTGTGCAATATGCCGGCGATCCGCAAAAGATCAGCGCAAACGATCAGCACGCGCCCGGACAGGTCCCGGAATAAATCGCCCAAGATCAGTTGACCGGTGGAGATCAAAAAACAGGCATTGAAATTGTGAAATCGTGAAATTTCCGACCAAAATCTGTGAAAAAATTTTTTGATGGTCGTGGGAATATTTAAGAAGCATAGGGGCGTTCAAATTCTGCCAGGGCAAAATTTAGAAAATCGAAAATTTTTTGAAAAAATTCTGAAAATTATTTTTCTTTAGTCGTGGCAATTTCCAATAACATAGGGGGATATTAAATTCTCGTAGACCCATCCGACACATTTTGAAATCCAAATATCAAAGATTTTGCAGAATAATCGCATTTCCCCAACTCTTCTATCAACTTATCACGCGTCATTTCCGGATTTGTCCGGCGAACATATTTAAGCATTTCATCTATTTTATCCATATCTTTTCTCCAATACATTGTGTAAAATATCATCGGCAAGATATATAATATCTCTACCATAAAGTGACATAAAATCTGCGATTATCTCTTCTGTCTGCATATCAATATGGCAATCATAAGAGAACGAATAGCAATGCACTAATTCATGGCATAGAACTTTGTTTGTCATATAATCAGACATACCTCTTGCAATGCTAACCGTCTTAGTATTATTGTCGGTAACGCCTAACGTATATACGCCATCCGACCGGCGCAATTTTTCGCTATTCGGACGTACAAATTGCAATATCCAATTTCCTCCATTTATTGTGAATACCATTTTTATATACCTCAAATAAGGCTATGAGCATTACACCCATAGCCCATATAAATTACATCTTGCTTACAAGTGTCGTAAGTTTTGACTTTGCCATGTTCATTTCTTCCTGCGACATCCCGGACATCAAATCTGTAATGTCTGATGAAAGCTCCTTCATGTACTTTTCAAGTTCGCGCATCTTTGCTTCCTTGTCTTGTGGCGTATTTGCTCGGTGCATTTCCTTCGTTTCCGTGTAATTGCGTTTTGCGCGGTCATAATTACTCTCGTTCATTCTTACGTCGTGCATACCGGTAACAGAACCATCGTGAATGCCTGTCTCGGTATAGTGCATACGGCCTCTTGTTTCACGATCCATATCCCGATACATTTCCGGTGTCATTCGATAGACCGGCTCCATATATCCACGCTGATACGTTCCGTGTCCTTTAGGTGCAAATCTGCCATCGGCATATCTATAGTGATCGTAGAATCTCTTACCGGCTTCGTCGCCAAATTCTTCTTTCAGTTCACGAAGCAGGATCTTGTTGTACTCTTCTTCCTCTTTCTTGGATTCATCCATAGACTTTGTGATTGTAGCGCGATACTCTGCTTCTGCAAGATCCTTAATCATATCAATAGCATATGCCATTTCTACGGTGTTTACATTTTCGATGCCTTTCTTAAACTCGTTTTGAGCGTATTCTGTAAGACATTCCTGCATTTCGTGCATTCTCTTAATATGCATACAAACCACCTCCTACGCTTCACGGACAACAATTAAATTGCTGTTCTGCACTTGAATAGCCTGTGTCGAAGTATTCTGCACTGCTACTGTGCTACAGCATCCGCAAGGTACGTCGATATATGCTTGCGCTGATACGTTGAACAGATTTTCTACCGCTGCAGGGGTTACAACCATTCTTGTCGATTGTAAAGGTTCACCATCTACCGCAAGTGAAAGTGAGATAGCTCCAACTGTTCCACCCGTCGGAATCTGAATGTTTCCGGAATACGATGCAAGAAATCTTGCTCTGCATTGATTTGTGATTCCTCTCAACTTGACAATGCCGCTTCCCTGTCTATGAACAATGCACTTGCTACCGCATACAGGTGTTTCTGTAAAAGCGACATCTTCTCCGGCGGCAACTGTTTGTAATGCAATTCCTGTAAATTCTGCCATAATAATATACCTCCTTACTTCAATTCGCTTATTGATTTTGGAACATTGACTGCAAAACCACTATTATCCGATCTAAGGGTTTCAACCAAGGTTTCCATATAATCTTTTTTTGAAAGCTTATCCATCGTTTCTGTGATTTCAGAAACAGTTTTAAGCTCATTTACACTAAGTTTCTCGAAATCAATATTCTTGATCGCTTCGATAAATTTCTCTTTAATTTCATCCATGTTGTTACACCTTCCTATCCATAAAATAAGGGCAAACGTTATAGTCTGCCCTTGGGTTATAAGTAATACTGCATAGCAGACATAATCATGTTTAATCGGTTAAAACCGGTTAGAATCGGTTGAAATCGAGTTAACTCAATTAAGATACTCAATTATTCTGTTGTAATTAGCATCCGCAACTCTGATTACATCCGCATCCATAAGCGTATGCATTTGGATTTGGAACGACATATGCCGGGACTGCAGTCGGATTTACAGAATTGACGATCTGCTGTGTCTGTGCCGTCATTGCAGTAGTCAGAAGTGCATTCTGTCTGTCCTGTGAAGCAGAAAGTTCAAGCTTTTGTACCTTATCTCTCAAATCCGCATTTTCTTTTGCACATAAGTAGTCAAGAATTGCTCTTGTTCCTGCCTGCTGGCTGTCGATAATATCTCTTGTGTTGCTATTCATTGTGTTCTGCAATGCGCAAGTGTTGGTTGCCATATTGTAGTTAACGCCCTGAATAGCTTCACGAGTTTCACAGCAACAGTTTGCAAGCTGTGCCTGCAATGCATTTGTATTCTGCATATTTGCGATCGTGTCAGCGTTGATTGCCTGCTGAATGCCATAGCCTGTCTGCATGATATTTGTGTTGATTCCGTTAAATCCTGTAAGCATACTGTTGTTTACAGCGTAGAATCCATCACACAGACCGTTTGTGATTCCGTCAAGCTTTGAAATTACCGCCTGATTGTCGAATCCGCGCTGAATTGCGCTGTCTGTATAAGCGGCGGCTGTAGAACCCATTCCATTTCCATTTCCCCATCCGTTTTTGCCAAAACCGCCCCAACCAAAGATAAGAAGAATGACAATCCACCATGCGCCATTGCCCCACATACCGTCGTTGTCTCTGTTGTTGCCTGTTACTGCCGCGATGTCAGCAAGGCTTACTCCGTTACTAAACATATTAGTTTACCTCCATTTGTTTATTTACAAATAGGGAACCTTGGTTTTTGTTGTCCGGACAAAACCCTAATATGCACTATTTATCTAAACATTTGATTTATGTCGTTCATGCTGATTCCATTTTCACCCATAAAATTATTAAGCGTTTGCTCCACTCCAGCCATATTGCCAGATTGAATATTTTGCAAAATGCTACTTGCCATCTGGTTTCCTTGACTTGCCGCATTTTGAAGGCTTTGCATAGCCGCCTGTTGCGGATTTTTGATTGCTTTTAATTTATTTATTGCCTGCATAATTCCTTGATTCATCATAAAACCACCATCCTATTACTTTTTATGACTAATCTATGACTAAACTTGGACTAATCTTGACTAACTTTTGTTCTTGCATTAGTCTTAGTCAAAGATTTCTCGTCAATTTTCTTTTCAAGTTCTTCCATCTTCGAAAACAATGTGTCAAAGTGCTTGTTAAATATCTCTGTGGCTTCGTCTGATAGCCCTATTTTCAATTTTTCTGTATCCTGTGATAACTTGTTATGGTTATCATTTTGAATCGGCTTAAAAACCATTGTAGAGATTGTTCCATCTGCGCTCCATTGCTTCGCGTAAATCTCTGAAAGATCACTCTTTGGGAAAAATGCAACGCTTCCATTCATCGGCACATCATTGGCAACGATAGAATCTTGCGATTGCACAACCTTACCGAATATACCCTGTTGAATCTGTTCCGGCTGTTGCGGTTGCTGGAATCTCTGAATGTTCTGCATAGGGTTATATGCCTGTTGATATTGTTGATACTGTGGCACATAACTATTCACCTGTGGCATCTGATACGGATTCATCTGCATTTTGCTTTCCCTCCTCGTCCATAATGCTTTCGATCGCGTGAACGACCGCCGATTGTGTATTTAAGTCCAGCTTCATAATTGCTGGATGCGCAAATATTTTTGTTAAAATCTCATCTGTAAACATAGAGCATCACTCCTTTATAATTTAATTTTGGCATAAAAAAAGACGGAATATCCGTCAGTTTTCCGTCATAAAACCTTTAGATTTCCGTCATAAAATAAAAAAAGATGCAAAATGCATCATTCTATTACAGGTGTTACCTTATTTAAAAAGTGTTACCTATGGTGTTACCTTTCGATTTTATGGAGAAAAATAAGCGACATACAATTTTCTCCTTTCCTAGTAAAATCAAGGCTTCCCAAGGATTTTTGTCTAATTAAAAAAGTAGCGGAAGGGGGATTTGAACCCTTTCACTATTCCTTTATATCCGCATAAATGCTACGTTTTTCAAGATTTCAAAGTGTTACCCGTGTTACCTTTTCGGCACAAGGCATTCATAACAAGCTCTTTTACTTCATCTCTTCCGTGATTGTTGAAGTAATAATATTTCTTCGTTGTCTCTATGTCCTCATGCCCCATTTGATTCTCAATTACGCTGTCAGGAACGTGTGCATCAATCAACTTCGTCGAATACGTTTTTCGTATTTTGTGAAGTGATCTCTGTTTTATTCCCAATTTGTTGCACATCCGGTATAATTTCCTTGAAAACAAATATCCTTTAATTCGCTGTCCGTCCTTAAAGAACAAATAATCGTTAAACGGATTCAATTCTCGAATACGTTTAATAATCATTTTTGCCTCCGGTGTCAAATACACAGTTCTGTAACCAGCTTTTGTTTTAGGTGCATCACGTATATCAAAAACATAATTTCCATCTTCATCACGATATCTAATCTCAGTCTTAGTGATTGATATGGAATCTTCTTTTACATCTTTCCACATGAGCGCGGATAATTCTCCAGACCTTAGACCGGTTTGGAATGTAAGCAAAATTCCAAGTCCAAGCAAAGAATCATGTTCTGCATTTATACACCATTCAATCTTCGCTTCTTCGGAATCTGTAAAAACTTGTTCTTCGCTTGAAGTGTAGTTTTTTTTGAATGATTTATCAGAAATCTCCAAATCTCCAATAAACGACGTAATGCTTATCGAAGTAAGTCCTCGCTTTTTTCCACGCTTGAATATTCCGTTTATGAGCGTTCTAAGATTTCCCCATGCTTTTGACGTAAGCTGTTTCTCTTTGATCGTTGTTCGAATAAAATCTTCCAAATCATCTTCTGTGATATATCTGAATTTTATCTGCGCAATATGAGAATTTTTAATATATTTAATAAAATCTGTCTTGTATCTATCTGCTGTTTGCTTTTCTATTTCTCCGTATTTGAGTTTTCTTTCTAGCCATTCATCAAATACGTCCTCTATATAAGGCTCATTCTCTTGTTCCTTATAAAACTGAACAATAGCATCATTCAATGCCTGTTCGGTTGTTCTCTTTATCAACCTCTTTCCTCTTCTATATTTTTCGTCCGGCAGATATGTATAAAACTTTCCGTCTTTACTCTGCCAGATGCTATAATTGTGATTTTCAATGTACCGATTTCTTTCGTTCATTTCAATCTTTTGTTGTATGTCGCTTACGTCGATAATACCATTTTCGATAGCGAAATTCAACAATTCTTTGTCGGAAAGTTCCATGCAGACACCTCCTTCCATTTGCGTTTTATTTCCCTGACAGTTCTCTCAACCGTGCTTACAGATATGCTTAATTTATATGAAACTTCCTTCTGTGTGCTCCCCCGGCACAGCATTCTAAAAATCTGTTCTTCTTCATCCGTAAAGTTTGCTTTAGCAAGAATCCCCTCAATTTCTGGCTTAGTAAGTCTTGAAAACTTCATAAGCCATTTCTCCTTTTTATTTGATAAACAATCTGTTATTGCTCTTAGACATTTTTTCTCTGTTCGTTTTCTTTGCTTTTTCACAATTCATCTGATAGTGCTTCTCGCAAACCTTGTACCCCGGCTTTACAGGAACCCCACACCAATAGCACAATCCCATTTTCACTCGATCTTTTCCATTTTCTGAAACCGGCGTTCCTGTTCTGTTTTTTTCTAGGCAACTCTCACATGCACTAGTGTTTTTCGTCATTTTTCTACCACATCTAGGGCAAACTCCGGCGCTTTGTTTGACTTTATACCTTATTCTTGCATATTCGTTTCTTTTGTCTTTATCTTCCTGCGTTTCTCGTTCTCTTTCTCTTGCCTTTGATTCTGCGTCCTTTGCCCTACATTCAACGCATGTTTTTTCTTGCCCCATGAGCTTATTTTTTTTACATTTAGGGCAATATCCATGATTTCTATACCAATTTCGTGTCTCCGTTTGATATATAACGTCTTTTTTTGCACATTCAGAACACACTGCTTTATTGGGACGATCATTGATTTTCCCACATTGACCGCATCTTCCCTCTGCAATATTTTTATGATATGTACTACTCATAGTTTTAAAGGATAGCAAATCGCGATTTATTGTCCGGACAAATCTATCTGCCTCCTTTCTCTGAATTTTACTCTTTCTTCCGCATAACCAATTCATAATCGGTGTCTGGGTATGTGATTCGATACTCTGTACGCTTCCCGTGTTCGTCTTTCATATTCCCGACAAACCAATCAAAAACCGAAGAAATAACATCTTCTGTCACATCTGTTTTTTGTTCCAACCCACATGCCTTTATCGGTGTCTTGGGTGCCATAAAAAATTTTGTTTGTAATTGGGCTTACTCCAAATCCCTTTTTTCTTGCCATCTTCAAACCTTCTTTCTTCATCCATAAATACTACCTCAATCTGTAATTGCCACTTTCTTTGAACTCAACCACATACCCCTTAGACATCTCAATGATTCTGCTACCGATTGCTTCATCCACAGCAAGTAAATCCTTCGGATATTTCTCTGTCGAAACGATCATAGGTAACCGCTTCAAGTATCTGTGATTGATAAGCTCGTACATGATATTTTTATCGCTGTCTGTGCTTCTACCCTTGAATAAATCGTCAATGAACAGAACACTCACATTCTTCATGCGGTTTATCTCTTCTGAATACTCCACATTGTCTGTAATATTCTGTTTCAAGCGTGTAATTGCATCCCGGTAGCTCACATACTGAACAGGTGTACCATTCTTGATAAGCTGATTTGCAACGCAAAATCCAAGCATTGTCTTACCCCTTCCCGGAAGTCCTGTAAGCAATAAACTATTGTTCTTCTGGTATCGTTGCATCGGCAAATCCTTGCAATACTTAGCAGCGGTTGCTTTTGCGATCTGTAATTCCTGCTCATTGAACGTCTGAAAATCATTAAATCGAACATTCACATCTTCCGCATCAATGCCACTTGCTTTCATCAATCTTCGATATACGGTCTGCGCCATGCAATCACAATCTCTTGCCACCGATCGACCATCTGCATCTTTAACAATTACAATGTGTGTGTCTTTGCAGATAGGGCATTTATAGTCCGGTTTGAAATTTCTGTTCGCACTTTCTACTCGCATCCGTCGTAATTCATCAACCATTCCCATCTGATTCACACTCCCTTATAATTTCTACCGCCCTGATAAGTCCAGCAGAAATTGTATTTTCATTTTTGCAAATAGCGTGTTCTTCGGCGTATTTATCAAAGTTTTCGAAAGATGCATCCGATTCTTCGTTAAGGCGGTCAATTAAGCGTTCCGTATTAAATGCAGTAGGTATTTCGCTTATATAACTCAAAATTCCCTTGCCATTCACTTGCATGTTATCAATATGTAATTCGCACAAAATATTCTTTACTGATTTCCGGCTAATCAAATCATTCATCTTTACCACCTGCCTTTACAATTTCGATTGCATGTTCATAACTTCTCGCTTTCTCTTTTCCTAAATCACTGTCGTATGCATTCTCCCAAAACTTTCGCTCATTTTTCAACTGCTCCAACACCTTATCTGTGTCATAAGCGGTCGGTTGCTTGTCAATCAAATTAAACAAATCGCTTACATCGTCACTTGTGCATATGTGGTCGCTATACATAAGTCTGCCATTTTCGTTAAAATAAGCATCAAAGTGTTTTACTAATACATTTTTTAATTCGTCCGCATCAATCAATCTCATTCTTCGCCCTCCTGTTCTTTTATCAGACAATAATTGTAAGCAATACAGCCATCACAAGTCTGTCTTTGGCATCCTTCCTCTAAATAATCCGCTCCATCTTCCATATATTCAGCTTCGCTCATTTTCATCACTCCAGTCTAACTTTTGACCACAATCACTACAGAAAGAACCAGTCTTTACAACATGCTTGCAGTTAGGACACCAATATGCACCTCTAAGAAATCTTGCGTTATCTATCACATCAATATATTTTCCATAGTCAATAGGAATTGGCTTCTTCTGTATCTGCTTTTCAAGTGCCTGTATAGCAACATCAACAGCATCGTACAATATCTTAGAATGTATTTCGCCGCCTATTTTTAAATCAAACTGTATTGCTTTTATCGCTTCACTCTCTGTCATATTATCCCTCACTTTCTGGTTTATCACACACCTCAAACTCAATTACCCACACGTAAGGGTTTGCATCCCATCCGTAGAAATCAAGATCAGATTTCTTGACGGTACTGTTCCAAATTCCAATAAATGATGTAATTATTGAGTTTTCATCAAGTTCTCCATTTAATCGTATATACTTATCCACACCTTCCTTTAAAGCGTTTTCGATAGTAATATCCTGCAACCGTTCCACCCTCACATTCGTAACCTCAAGCCAGATACGTGCCGCTTCTTTTGGCATGTGGATGGATGGTTTCCACTTTGTAACATCGGCAATGTCATTTCTTTGCCAATCTTCGTAGTAATAGTATCCGTTCGGTGCATTTTTCCATGTTTCTCGGACATAAAGTATATCGCCCGGCTGATACGATGGCTTCGCATACTGAATAGAACCGCCGCATTCATCAACACCAAATCCGAAGCATCCTACCTCTTTCTTTTCTGTACTGTCGGTAACAAAACCAAGTGGGTATGTACACTTCCCATAAGGCTGTGGCTTTATCACACGTCGGGTGCAAGTCTTTCGTCCGTCCAGAATCGCACGAACCATCTCTGTATTAAACAATATTTGTTTTACATTCATTCGTCGTTCCTCCTTAATAACCCTGGATTGTCAAATATGTTGCCGATAACTTCAAAATGTTTTATATCTTCCGAATGTTCAGACAATTCACAAATAGGTAGTATGCATTTAAGCTTATCATTAAATGTTTCAACAACCCATGCAAAATGCTCAAACTTAACAGTACCAACGTATTTCTTAGAAATTACAGACGTTACATATTCTTCTTGATATACAGAATCATAATCTATGTAAAATTCTTTTTTAACAATATCATTCTCCCAAATCAGCTTGCCGTTCTTATCTTTTAAGCCAGTGCATTGACAGATTGTATCAGCTAAAATACTCACATTTTCCGGAATTCCTGCTATTACATCCCATTCTAACCATTCTCCGTTATCAAGTCTCTTAGCTTTGAATAAATATCTATCTTCCATATTCTCTCCTATTCCGCTTCTGATTGAAGCCATTCTTTCCAGCATTTAGAACATTCCGTTTTTTCACAGCAACAATCGCACGGAATGTCCGCATACTGTGAGGAAATACCATCTTCTCCGACAATATCTAAAAACTCTGCCAACTCTTCATCCGACATCTCTCTAATTTTGTCTGCATTGGTTTTGGGCTCGTACTTGTCAATGAATGCATGTGAGCATTTGCTACACGGATAATCTTGATTGTCACAATGTTCATACTTACATGTGTTGCATCCTTTATTTTCCATCTTTTACACCTCTCAATTCTTCCAAATATTTCTTGCGTTCTTTTCTAAACTTCTTGGAATGCCTAGTCAGAATTTCGTGGATAGCTATTTCGTTGACTTGCGTCTGCCCTATTGGGTCAACAACATGCCAATTTTCCGGTAGCAAGTATTGAATAATGAAATGACGAAACTCTGTATCGCTCATTCCAACACCATAGATGTTGTCTTTATCTTTTCTTGCTGAATATTTCTCTTTGAAAAACTCGCTAATTGTCATTTCCTCCACCTCTCAATTCTTTCAGTTTTGCTTCTGCTTCGGGCTTTTTGAGAAATACGGTTTTATCAAATTCTGAAAATGGTATATTTTGTTTGTCAAAATATTTTGAAGTGACAACTATGCAAAAGCCACAAGAAATAAAATGTACAAAATCTTTAACTTCCGCTTCTGCATAATTCGTTTTACAGTATGGTGCCATTTTGACATATACCGTATCTCCAATCCTGCAAGGCAGCTTGATAAGTCTGCCCTGTTCCTCCAGGTCCTCATACTCTCCTAACTTCTCACAAACACTTGTCATAATCTCACAGTTATCGCATTCGCCACTCGCCCCCAATCCGTTACACTTTTCAAAGCATTTCGGATAGTAGTGACCTCCACTGTCATTTTTCTTCGTTAATCTCTCCATATCATCACTCCTCTCCAAACATTTTATTTATTTCTTCATCGCTCATAATCGGAACGCTCTGTTTTTGTCGTTCCGCAAGCGATTCTAACTGCATATCGGTTACGGATTTATGATATGATCTGCCTTGTACGTCTTTCTTGTCCGAATACTGACCCTCTAAAACCTTTGGAAAGTTATTCGGTTTTACAAACCAATCAAATGTAATTACCCAAGGGCGCCGGCTATCACTCTTTCCTTGCAAAAAGCTGCTATCCTTAATGTTCTCGATTGCAGTTAAAACGTCATCAAGTGAAAACTGTTTAATTCTCGCATTCAGCATCCGGCACCTGTTAGAACCGCTTGTCAATTTCTTGATTGACGCAATTCCGTATTTTTCAAGTTCGTTCCACTTATCCACAACACGTCTGACATCTTGTGTCTGACATATAGTATCGTTAGATACTATATATATATTCTTATCTTCTTTATTTCTTATATTCTTTATTTGTGGTTCGTCTGCTGGTTCGTTTGGTAGTCCGTCTGGTGGTTCGAGTGCTAGTTCGTCTGCTAGTTCGACAGTTGGTTCGTGCGGTGGTTCGCCTTGCTTTTCTTGACTTTGAAAAATGCAGTAATTTACTACGTTTACAAGGGTTCCCTTGTTGGTTCGTCTAGTGACTATCATACGTTCGCGTTCAAGCACATCCAAGTAACGTTTAACCTTGTTCCGAGACCACATCCAACGATCACACAATTTCTCTATACTAAGCATATAGGAACCACGCTTAATAGTCTCAATCTTTCCATCAATCATAAGATTTTTGTTTTGGTGTTCCATAAGAAGCAACAAATCAATCCATGCGCTTCTTTTATCGAATGGTTCTTTAATTCTCCATAAAAAACATTCCTGTATCTGCCTGTGAAGTTTTATCCATCCACTCATAAAATCATCACTCCTCAAAGATTGCAACTCCATGTTTCAATGCGTAAAGATGCTCTTCACATGCACCGGGGCTTTTCTGCCATCCTTTTAACATGTAAATTGCAAAGCACATAGATAACATGCATATAGACATCTTCATATACTCTTCGTGCGTCGTATCTTTCGGCATATTAGAATTTACTTTTGCCGGGTTGATTACACTGTATTCTCCATTTGCTCCATTTAAGCGTTTCTCAGCTTCTTCAAAGCGTTCCATGTAATCTTTAGTTCCTGTGATCGGACCGCTGATATAAATCCTAATTTTCTTAACCATTGTCTTTCAACTCCTTTGCAATTTTGAGAAGATCATCACGCGTGAGATTCTTGCATTCTCCAGCGTAATATCCACAAAGTTTATCTGCTGCTTTGATAACATCGTCAATCGCCTTATCGTAAATATCTTCAACTGTATTTACATCGTATGCATCACACAATGCCTGATGCTGTTCTCTGTATGCTTTCAGTTCTTCCAGCCATTCTGCAACTTGCCTATATTCTTTGTTTAATTTTTCAGCAATATCAGGGTCTCTTGAAAATATAATATGCCCCTTTTCTGCCAAAGCTTTAAATCTTTCTATTGATTCATCAATCGTCATTATCTACCACACCTCCACTTCTTAAATTCTCTACTTTCCCCTTAATATAGTTAAGTGTCGAATTTGCACAGGCAAGTGTATCTTTTGTGCCGCCGACAAAGTTTATATCATTCAGCATATTCATTACATCATTGATCGCATTATCATAACCAAACTTGAGTACTCTTTCATAAGTTGTCATTCTACGCACCTCCTTTCCACGCTTTAAGCATTGATTTCTTGCTATCTATTGAAGTCTCGTTGTAATAGCATCCAAGTTCCCAATAATACTGATTCTCCAGCGTGTAAATCGTAACCTGTGACATATAATCACGTATCATAGCCATAGCCTTATCTTTCCGCTTCTTGTCAAGGAAGATAATCGGTCGTATTCCGTACCGCTTCTTATATGCCTTTTTCCACCTCCTATGATTCATCACTCTTCATCCTTTCAATACATCTATCCTGCTTCTTGCATGCATAATTCTGAATCTCGCTATCAGATACTCCGTACACCTGTTTCAGAATATCCATACGGATCATAACGTCCGCCATCTCTTCAATAAGATTGTCTCTATTATCTTTGCCGCGCTTCATTTTGCTAATTGCCTGTATAAGCTCCGAACACTCTTCCATGCGTACAGTAGTCTGCAAATCGGAGCCATAATATTTAATGCTATTCTGCACTACATTTGAATCAATAATAATCACTTTAATCTCACATCCTTTTCATTCATGCGGATTGAATACTCCAATCCGCACTCTTCTTTTAATATTGATATCTGATCGTTCCAATCGGTATAGTTCTCGCCGATACACTCTGCCTTGAAATTAAATCGTTTCTTAAACCGGTTTAATCGCTCTCTACCGAACCCAAATTCATCATGCAACGTTACAGATGCAAGGATCAGAATCGTGTCAAGCATCATGTTCTTTGCGTTATCTGTAAACTCCTGCAATGCCTTATCATCAATCCGTACAGGTATGTTATATGCTCCACGCTTCTTTAAGTCTGATTCTAAGGCATCTAAACCATGCTCTCTTGCGTATCTAAGCGCATAAGACATTCCCTCACGTCTTGCTTGTTCCTCTTTGCTTTTGCTCATTTTCAATCACACTCCTAATTTTCTTTGTGACGATTTCTCTTGTACCGCTCATATTGTTCCTTATGCATATCTTTTATAGAATTATGCACAAACTTCTGCTGTCTGATTCTTGCTTTAAGTTCCTCATTTGCTTCTGTATATGCCTTATACCTGTCGCATATTCCATGGCAACCGATATGCTTATCAGAACAACCCATGCACGGTGCTATTGGTTTTACCATTTAATCACTCCTGCTCAATGTTCAAATTCCTAAACATGGCACACATAACATCTACAACGATACTATTGCCAAATTGCTTATATAACTGCGTATTGCTATTGACTGCTGCCATTTTCTCAATATCTTCATCAGATACACCCATCAGCCGTCCGCACTCTCTCGGTGTCAGCTTTCTGATTCTATATTGGGTTTCAATTCTGCACAATTCCTGATTCTGTGCCATAATTGTAGGACATACATTCCCACATTCCTGTACTCTGCCACGTCTAGTGGCACTATCAGGGAAACTTAAATCTGCCACCCCCCCTAGTTCGCATTCGGCATATCCTTGCTTTGTGGCTTGCTTAATCATCCCTCGGTTGTTGTGCTTCGGACTGCTCCCATCTGTTGTTAAAGTTCCAAAAGTTTCCTTACGCACATTCATATTCTGTTCATCAACCGCAAGAATGGATTCCAAAACCATGTTGTCTTTCTGCACACTTGTCAAACAATTACTTGTACCTTGCATATTTACCTCTAATCTCTGCTCTGTCGGACTTCCCGTGGTTCTATCTGACGGATTGTCAGGGTTTCTGCCACGCATAGCAACTATACACATATTGTCTTTGTGCGCCCCTATTCCTTTGTAATACCATGATGTTACCGTACTTGCTGTTGGTGTATCAACATCACATATTTTGGCATTATCTAAGCTATCCAAATGTCGTTCTGGCATTTTATTCAATTTGCACGGAATTTGCTCACATATTTTAATCTGTTGTGTTCCACCACCAGTAATTGTTGTGATACTAGGAGACAGACCATTTTCGTTGTAAACCGTGTTAGATTGATGTTTTCCTGTTCCATTATCCATAAATCCTAATTCCTCTACGATTACTTTAGGCTCCTGGTTTCCACCTTGCATTGTACTCAATGTTGGACTGCACCCCCCCACATCATAAATTCTGTTAGTGCTTTCAAATTTGCTTTGAAATGAACCTATAACTTTAACTTCTTGCATTCAATCACTCCTGTATTTAATGATGCATATTTTCCTATTGCATTTCCATCTTTTGAAATATGAGACAAAATGCAATTAGCAATAATCTTTTCTTTTGGATTGTTAATTGACAAATCAACCGCTTTCAACAATACAGTTTCCGTCCGACCGCAAGTTTGAGATTCCTGCGTCATATCTTGCCTTGATGCAGTTTGCAACTTCTCTTCGTTGCGGCTTATTGATTGTTCCGTCAACGCAAGTCTGCTCTGCTCTGCTCTGCTCTGCTCTGCTCTTAGGGATTGTATTTGGTAATGTACCATTGTCAATAAGCTGTTTTATCAGCTTGTCAGCCTTTTCATTGTTGATGTAATACTTTTCATCTACATTATCATCAAGATAGTCTTTTAACTTCTTTTTGAGTGGTATAGGCTGCGGAAAATGGTAATTGTACTCACCCAGGAATGAAAACATAAAACATCTTTCACGATTTTGTGCTACACCATAATTTTTAGCATTTAAGTCTTGATAGTAATTTGTGTAACCCAGGTTTTCAAGGAAGTCTAGCCACTTTCTAAAATCAGGCATATTATCCTGGCTATGTACTTGTGGTACATTTTCCATGAATAATATTTGCGGCAGTTCTCCTCTACCATCTTTGATTTCAGTTAGTATTCTCTCAACTTCCCACAGCAGCCCTGATCGTGTACCGCTGCCCTTAGACATTCCGGCTTGTTTCCCGGCAACTGATAAATCTGTACAAGGAAACGAGTAAGTGAGTAAGTATGTAAAGGTTTCTGTGCCGCAAATATTCAAATCTTCTGCATGAACCTTAGTTATATCCATTGTAGGAAAATTCGTTCCATGTACTGCGTTGTAGCTTGCAATAGCATACTTATCAAATTCCACAACCCTGTAATGTTCAAATTTAGCACCTATTCTTTTTAGTGCCATTGCCTGACTTCCGTAGCCGGTCAGCCAGCAAATAACTCTATAAGACGTATAGGCTTTGTAATTTTTATTGGCTCTCTAATTATGTCAAATATTGTCATCTGCTGCATTCCATCACTTCCTCTCTGTATTTCCCATAAAATCACTCAATCTCATTTGTGCCATTTCGGTATCTAACCTCTGCTTTGATACCTTGTAATAGTATTCGTCAAGCTCAAATCCAACAAATTTATGATTTGTGTTATAGCAAGCTATTAGACTACTCGCACTGCCTACATGAGTATCAAGTATAATGTCATTAGGCTTTGCGTATCTGCTTAATAGCCATTCATATAGTGCTACAGGCTTTTGTGTTGGGTGGATACGCTTTTCGTTCAATCTCTTGTTTCCCTGTTGGGTAGTACCTTCAGTAATTGATTTCCCTTGGAACATTCCTCGCCACATATAGTGAAAAATATCAACCCTATTATTCATACTGCAGTATGCTATTTCTGCGTCTGACTGGTCACTTCCCTCGTTACATTTATCCCAAACGATACGACCGCCTATTAGCGGATAATCAAAGTAATTGCAACCAAAAATAATTTGATTTTTTGAAACCCTCATAAGTTCATTGAAGTAATCTTCTGAAGGTGGATCATTATCCCAATTCCGATTTCCGTACTGCCCATCTTTTACGAATATTTTACTTCCGTTTTTCTGCCTAACATATCCGCTTCTATTTCTTCCACCGTGTTCCTTTCTCCCATAAGGCGGGTCTACAATCGCAAGGTCAAAATATTTGTCGGGAAATTCTTCCATTCCTTGCATACAATCCATGTTGTAATATCCAAAATCTAACATTTTCTCTTACCAGAAGGGAACCTCGGTTTTATGTGCGCACAACCTATTCCTTTCTTTGATTTTTAGTCTATAGTTCTATACTTATCTTCGTGAAATTCTCTATCTTCTTCGTTAGAATAAGCCCTTTTGCAATTTGTGCAAAATTCTAAATGCACCTCTATATCTGTGCTGTTTTCGTATCTACAGCCTTTGCAATCATTCATTCTGAATCACCCACTTTCAATAAATCCATAAACTTCTCATACTGCTTCTGCGATACCTTGTTATGCTCTTTTTCTGGCTTTAATCGGATTATAAGGTGTTTTTCTGCAATGTTGGATAATTCCCTTGCAAGGTTCTTTTTACCTTGCTGTATGCCCTGCATATAGCCCTTAGGTGCCTTTCTATCGCCTATTGAACCGCTGGCACGATTTTCTCCCTGACCGCCTAAACTGACATTCCTAAGCTGATAACCTTTATCGGCGTATAATCTGATATACTTTTTTTCCGCCTCGTCAAGTTGTGAAGCCGGAAGATTCATAAATTCAACTCGCCAACCATAAGGGTTCTTCTCTGCATCGTACAATCCATGCGATCGAATGCTTAAATCTATGTGCTGCTGATAGCCGGATAAATGGCTCGCCAATCTACTGATTACATGTACTGCCTGTCCGATATACGCAAATTTGAATCCGTTTTCATCCTCTCGAAGCAAGAAATATATACCGCTCTTGTCATTCAACTTAGAATTTACTTTGAGAAGTCGTTCTTTGTTCTTCTTCTCAATCGCATACACCTGTCTGTAATTCGTAGCCACCTATGCCTCACACTCCTTTAAGTCGCTTGCTATCTGGTCTAAATCAGATACAATCTGCGCAAAGCAATCTGTCGGATTTTCACTAACAAGGTCTTTAATCGCCTGTACAACGTCGTCCACGCCTTGATTGTACTGATTCTGTTCGTCATTATTCACGATCTCGCTTTCTTCTCGATATCTAATAATGTAGTCACAGGTGCCATCCGTATACATTCTCATGGGTTTTACATCGCAAAACTTTTTAATTTCTCTGAATGATTCAAAAGAAAAGATTCCTCGATATATAAAACTTGACGGATATACGGCTTTTGCGCCTGCAATAATTCCATCTGAAATCATTTTTCACTCTCCTTTATCCCTACCGCCCACCACTTATCAACTCCTACTTAAATGGAAGGTCATTACCTGTCAACCCTGTCGGGATATCCATAAATACGCCTGCGCTTGCATTACCAGGCATAGGAACAGGTTCATCCTGTGTGTTTCCACCTTGCAATGATCTACTCTCGCAAAATTCGTGTTCCTCGACAACAACCTCTGTTGTATAAACCTTGTTGCCATCTTTATTTGTGTAGTTGCCTGTCTGAATACGACCTGTAATCGCAATCTTTGTACCCTGCTTCAAATACTTTTCAGCAAATTCTCCGTTCTTTCCAAATGCAACACAGTTTATAAAGTCTGCCGTCTGCTCATTTCCAGAATTGTCTCTTCTCTGAAATCTACGATCAACTGCAAGTGTATATCTTGCGATTGCCAACGGTTCTGATGCCTGTGTGTATCTGATTTCCGGGTCACGGGTCAATCGACCCATCAAAATTACTTTGTTCATGTTTAATACCTCCATCTCTAATATGTTAAATCATCATATTCATTGCCCTTAATAATGAAATCCTCTGCATGCGTCATTTCGTATGAAATGCCTGTCTCTTTGCACTTGAACTCGAACAACGCTGCACTTGCAATCCACCGGCACACATACCGCTTTCCGTTCTTATCTTCGCAAATATCGTGTTCATAAATAAGTTCTCCATCTGTGTCTCTGCATCCGGTACACCGGCAAATCGTATCTTTGTTGATAATGTGTGCCATATCCATGAGAAGTTCTCTTGCAGATCGCATAAAACAGGCTCCCTCGAACTTCTCAATGATAAATACAAAGTTGTCGTTCCAATCCTGTATTACAAGGCTTCCCTCAACCCAATCATGCGTTGAATCATCAATAGCCTTACACAGCATAGCATCTCTCTTCATTCCCATTTCGTACTTCACATCCTCCCAACAATCCCGGCAATAATCGCTATCGCCATCGTGAATAAACTTTTCTGAATCGGTCGTTTGATCTCCGCATCTGTCACACTCGAACACGTAATAGTCATTCTTCCTACCACAGTTAATGCAACCTTGCGGACAACCAACGCAATCATTTTCTTTCCATCTGCTCATCATCCCACCGCCTTGCCCTTAATAATCTTGCCCGGCTTAATGCGTGTAAGAAGTCCAAGTTCCAATCCGTTATGTGGACGCCATAAATGCAAGCAATTATCAACCATGTTTACGTACTCACTCTTCTTTGGCATGATCTGATATGCTTCCTCTTCATCGTTGAAAAACGCATCCTTCAACTCGCACATTGCATACCAATCCGGCAATCGACCGTTATACGTGCAGAAACTTACGTGTTCATAACCTCTCTCATTGTTAGAAAAAACAACGCTGCCCCTATACTTCCCGACCACAATTTCTGCGCTGTACGTATTGATGTCGATTTTCTTCACGTAGGAAAGCATTCTCTTAATTTCTTCAATATCTTTCATGCTGTCACTCCTTTTCTTAAAACGGACATTCATTCGGATTCCGTAGCAACCATTCCTTTTTCGGTTCTGAAGCGTCCACATTTGCATTTGGAACTGCGCTTTTCATCTTGTCGATAAATAAGTCCTTATCAGCATTATTCTTCGACAGGTGGCACATAATAACGTTCTGCAAGTCTTTGGAATTGTTTGCCTTGACAAAATCGCAAGCTGTGTCAATACTCATATGACCCCGGTATACGTGATTTACCTTTGCGGAATCTTCATTGTCGATTAAATCCTTGTCATAGTTCACACCTAAGAGAATGTGGTTTATGCCTTTGAATCGCCATTTAATCAGTTTTGTATCTGTGATATAAAGCATTCTTCCCATTTCCTTGTGCGTAATTAAAAATCCGCAGCAATGGCATTCTGTTCCATCTGCATTTGTATGAGTACATCTGCCATCCAAGGTTGTTAAATCAAAAGATTGCACTCTGAGACTTCCAAAATTTACCACTCCAATATTTAGGTCAACGCTTGGGTAGAAAACATCAATTCCAATATTTCTAAGCTCTATTACCGAAAGCGAATGATCCCTATGGTGGTGTGTGCAGACCGCACCTTGAATACCCTTAATATTCCAATTCAAAGCCTCTTTAATCGCTTTAACAGGTATTCCACAATCAAGGATAAGTGTTTCTCCACTTTCGGAAGTTAGCAGATAGCAATTTCCTTTACTTCCCGTTGCAATACATTTAAGTTTCATTTCACTCTTCCTTCTTTCAGTTTGTAATACAATTCACACCATTTAATTGCCGTTAAGGTACGTTCTGCGTCATGAAAATACCAACCATTCTTAGCCAATATAGCTGATATCCTTCGGTCAATCGCATATAAATTGTCAATCGACAAGTCCTCTGTATTGCCATTAAGAAATATAACCATTTTGCCTTGTGGCACTTCTCCATAGGCATCTTGATATATTTTCTTCTGAATAGGTAGCCACCAAGGTTCCCTATATCCACTTGCATGTGAATTTCTGCTGTCAACAACCTTTATGTAGGTTGTTCCGTTTCGACCTTTTCGCAATGTACCGATTTGGCATTGCTCTTTAATATTCCCCTTTGCAAACCTTGTAACATTATTCATGCCTGTTAATTTCAACCCTTTCGAGCATTTATCGCTTATCTGTGACACACTTCTGCAATCGCAAAATTTCTCGTTAAAGGCGGCGGTTAATTCAGCATAGCCACTACATTTACAAAAGTTTTTAGCAAGATAATCCTCTTGTTCTTGCGTATAATGAGTGTTTGTTTTTGCAGTGTTCAAGTGAACTCCGCACTTCTTTGTTGCGAATTGTTGTAAAGCATGTATCGATTTATCGCAGTTGAATTGTTTGTTGAAAGCAGCAGTCAATTCCCCATATTCTGTAAATTTTTTTTGATTACAAAAAATCCATTGTCTGTGCTCCTCTGTGTAAAATCTACTCATTATCCGAACTTCCGACAATCTTAGATATTGTATTTCCCTTTAATAGCTTTCCTTCAGCAATCAGCTTGTCTGTTCTAAGAACAACATCAGCATTGTTAATCATCTGCTTCGCAAGTCTAGCAACCGATTCGCTTTTTTGGTATTCTTCTTTTCTTTGCTCCGGCGACATATCTTCGCGATCAATAGCTTCAATATGCTTACCCAATATGTTCTGTAATTCTAATAATGTCATACTTACACCTCGATTTCATCATCCTGCGGAAAGCGAAAATACTCGCTTGTTACCTCTTTGATTTTTTCGTTGCTTAAAAGACCCATAGTTTCTTGAAATGTATTTGTTGTGGCTGTGCAATGATAAAACTCATTATTGTTATATGCTTCTCTAAGCATTTCCATAGCTTTAAGTGCCTTTTCTTTGGCTGAATATTCAGCTGCAACGTCAATCTCCGTGCCTCCATATAATTGTATTTCTACGCAAGTATTCCGTTTTATACTGTTTTCATGCAGAAAAACCAAACTGTTATCGTACGGAAAATCCATTGTTCCGTCCTGCGAAATTACTCTCATCCTTATTCTCCCTTCATGAACTCCGGCTCTGCCGATTCTTCACTCACGATTTCTGAATCTACAACATCCTCATCGAAGTCAACGGAATTGGCGTTTTCTTCAATATCGTTTTCTGCAATCTTCTTCGGATCAGTTTCAATCTCCATTCCAGCCATAAACGTTGTTCGCTGTGTCGGATTCTCAAAATCTAACTCAATGTGCTTACAAAGTCTGTGAAGAACTGTCTTTTTATACATCTCACCTGTAAAGTTCTTCCAAGCCGGAGAATTGCTTGCCTTACTCTGCTTTCTTGTGTTCTCCAAGTCTGCAAGGCTCATTGTGTCGTACTGCATACCACCATCCACATATAAGCACACCGCAAACGCACCGATTATCTTTCCATCGTTAAACGCCTTTGGCTTAAAAACGAATGTCTGATTTTCACCATCGATACTCTCTTCAAAAAGATCTCCTTCACGTACCAACTTTGCGTAAATATCTTTTACCGGGCGAATTGCGTATTTCTTTGCCAGCTTCTTTGCCCCACGATAATCTGTCTGGTAATTAAGTTGATTGCCATACGGAACCAAATAGCACTCTTTCGAATAGAAATCCAATCCCAAATATGCGCCCTTCATCAATCCACCAATAATCTGTGCCTGTCCGTACTTTGCAATGTTTGGATTGTCATTAAGAAGTGCAAGTGCGTTCTGTACAAATCTTTCCTTATTGAAATCCTTTGGTAATGCATCCTGTACGTTTGTAAGTTCATTTCTAAGGTTATCCGAAAATGTCAACTCTTTCTTCGGTTCCGCCTTTGCAATCTGTGTATTCTCTGTCATATCACTTGCCCTCCTAATCTTCTTTTACTTCCATTACTTCAACTTTTTGCGGTGCATATCCCTTCAAAAAATAATTTTCAACATTTTCAAAATTTTTTAGTGGTTCGCCTATTGGATACATCGAGCCTGTACTATCAATAAAACATCCGTCTTTAATCTCGTATATATGCCCGGTCATCATTGACGGAAAATAACCTTTTACAACAAAAATCTTTCCGTTGTAATACTCCTGCTTCGGATCCTGTTCTACAATCTCAATCATTTCATCATTGCACCAATATCCGTGATTCTTCACGCAATGACCGAAGCAATCATGGAATTTAGGTGATTCTTCGTCGAACTCAACCGCATAGTAAAGGTCATCCTGATTGCTCTTTTCGATGCACTCAATAGTTCCTGTTCTTCCACAAAAATTCCGTCCAAGCTCCATAGGATTCACAAGCTTCACTCTGTCTCCAGCCTTAAATTTACTCATACTCTCATTCCTCCATATCCTTAATAATCAGTTCCTTGTCGTCAGTTCTACGAATAACAATCAACTGTGTGTCAATCTCCGGTATTCTCCATGCATCCAGGGATTCCGTATCGTCAATAATGATTGGCATTTCCACGTCATTCTTACGCTGGAATGCACGACAAATATCAATCTCTGTAAGCAACTTTGCGCCGTGGTTCATGTTGCGGTTATATGGTTCTCCCTTATACACGAACTCACAGCACTCTTCTGTATCTCCGTTGATAAGCGGTCTGAATAACCGCACTTTGCAAAACTCCAAATACTGATTTACATTTTCCGAAAGAATCTCATTTTTCTTTCGGTCGAGTTTCTTCAATAAATCAAGGATTGATTCCTGATCGGCGATCTTCTGTTGCGTGTCTCTCTGCTGTTCACGAAGCTGTGATATCTGATTGTCAATATAATCATTGACCGATGACTTTCCGATTTTCTCCGTCACATCCAACAGATCATGTTGCAGTTTTTTAAGTTCCTCTTTCAAAGAATCGGTCAAATTTGAACCAATCGCTTCCTTATTATAAAGAGCTTCTTTTTCGTCCAATTCCAACTTGACTTTCTTGTATTCGGAAGTGTTCGTAATATCAACGCACACCGGCATACCATCTATACGATTGTTCAGCGAATCATATTCGATCTGTAAATCTGATACCTTCTTGCCAAGTCGCTGTATTTGCTTCTCTGTCTGTTCGATTTCTGCCTTGCAGCGGTCAAGTTCCGATTTCTCAAAGTTTCCACTTGCAACAATGTTGTCAAGTCTCTGTTTCTTTGTCTCTTCGTACCTCTCCCGGATTTCGTCGGCATTCTCCAACTCTCTATGGCAAGTAGGACAGATCGTGTCATTTTCTCCGATTGTTTCTGCGTTGGTTCGCTTCCACTCTTCGGCATATTGCTCACGAAAAGCAACATGTCGCTTAAATTCCGCTTCAAGGCTCTCTTTCATGCGCAAACGATCGTTTTGCAGATTCTTCAGTGCAATCAATTTCTCGTTGACATCAAACGACTTCTGCGTAAGCTCCGCTCTAGTATCATCAAGGTTCCCGTTCGCCTTGTTTTGCAAGCCGGATAATTCAAATTTAAGGTTCAAAATCTCCTGCCCTAAAGCATCATGCTCCGCCGATGCATCCTTAATTTTGGCATTCACATCTTCAATCTTGGATTCAATGTCTGACTTCATCGACTGCAACTGCGACACATCAACATTCGTCTTTTGCTTCATCAATTCGTCGATACGTGGTGCATATTCGTCTGCAATCTGTCTAAGTCCTTTAGACGATGATTTTCCACGTGAGCCATTCAGAGTGCGATTGCAACGCTCTTTCAGTTCCTTAATTGTTCCATCCGCAAGCATCGGTACAATAGGTGCAAACTGTTCATCTTCCTGTGCAATATCTAATGTCGTTTTATCTCCGAATGTCTTTTCCAACACAGTTCGTTGGTCTGCCGGTGACTTCTTCAACAACGATTGAGCATTCAAGCAATACTGTAGCTTGTCAGCATCCAAAAAACTATCTTCAAGGAACTCTGCGTAGTCCTTGACTTTCTTCGGTACATCATTGATATATGAATCTGTAATGTTCCCGATAAAGTCTCCGTTCTTGTTGATACTCTCACGAAAAACCTTTTTCAGTTCTTTCTCTGTACCATCCAAATCGAACATAACTGCACACGTTGTCTCGATTCCAGAATAATCATTTCCGGATTCATCATGTGGTCGGATTCCTGTGATTTCCTTGCCGTTATCATCCCGGCAATTAAGCGCATACTGCACAGCGCGCTTAATGGTTGTCTTTCCGGATTCATTCACTCCGCAAATCTCTGTTCTATTTGGAATGTCAGTATCAACAGTATTTGCACCAAAGAATTTACCGAAATTCTGCAAAAAAATATGCTTAATTCTTATCTTCTTCATGTTTGATCTCCTTTCTCACAATTTCATCCATTTTCTCGAATAACAAATCATAAGCAATTTTGTTAATTCTGTCGAAAATCCCATTATCTATACGGCCTTTTGCAAGAAGAATCGCCCCGATCATGTGACTTGTCATGTTTGAATCAAAACCCTCTCTAATTGCGCCCTCATAAATTCCAAACATTAGAGAATCCTTAAACTCTTTTACCAAACTCTCAACCGATGCACCATTTGTGTTCGCCTCATAGCGATCCAATTCTTCCTCAAAAGAACGATCTTTTTTCTTTCTTTCTGTTTTCAGCTTGTTTAAGTCAAACATATTCTTTACTTCTCCCATTTCTTTTATTTCTCCCTTCCATTTTTCTATAAATTCTCATTGCCTTGTTGATCTTTTCATAGTTCCAATATCCGTATACCGTAAGCATCATGCCGATAATTAAGATAATCTTCGGGATCGTCTGAAAATCATCCGTAATCGAATATGCGGCCGTGATTGCCATAATGCTTCCGGCTACCACATATGGATTGAATCTGCTCATTTTCTCGCCCTCCGAATATAATTATCAATTGTCGCTCTTCTTCCCGTATCCTTGTGAACTAAGAATAAATGGAACTCCGTTTCTCTCCGAACCATCCATTCATCTACGTTATAGCCTTGCGAATGAACGATTTCTTTCTGCGTTCTTGTAAGTTTCTTTGGCTGCTTCATTTATTCACACTCCTTAAATTCCCCGTCAACCAGCTTGTAAAACGTATTTTCCTTAATGCGTTCTCCGTCGACGTATTCAGTCTTTACGCACTTCGGAATCCATATATAGAATCCATTTTCGTTTTTCTCTCCTGTTTCAACCCACTCGGCAAGCGTTATCCAACTTCCGATTTTTGCTCTTGCGATAGAGTTGTAGCCAGCAGCCATAACTACTGAATTTTTTCCGATAGATGTAATCTGTGCGTAATAGCCGGAGCTTCCAATCTTTGCGTAATAGCCGGAGCTTCCAATCTGTGCGTAATAGCCGGAGCTTCCAATCTGTGCGTAATTTTTTCCATTGTCGTAGTCCGTGCATTCTTCGGCATTTTCAATTCTTGTTTTCTCGATTGTAAAGTCGACGCAAGCTTTAACAAATCCTTTAAGCCCCAACTTCGCGCCAATGTGTAATTTGTTCGTTTCACTCTTGTTTCCATCTTTCTTTACTTCTCCGACGGCTTCAACTTCAGCAAAATCGGAAATATCTCCATCCTCATTTACAAGCGGATAATAATCAAGAACATCATACGGATTTTCGCAGAAATGCATCATTCCAGCTTCGCAAATCTCTGTTCCATCTTCTTCGTATGTCGTGTTTTCCTTGTATTGTTTTCCGCGGCACGTCATATCTTTGTTAAATCCCTTATACCCTTTAATCGTTTCTCCCATTTTCAATCTCCCTTCCTAAAAATTTATTCACAAAGTACAGCTGCCCTTTGCCCGAAACCTTAGTTGTGCGTGTAATTCTTACGCTTCCATCCGGGTTCTGCACGTTGCTTTCTTTCACTTCAAACAATCCCTGTTCGACATATCTCTGCATCGGCATATTGCGTGATGAACCGCTCTTACACAGATACCCATTGTTTCTCAACCATTCAAACAACCGCTTCTGCCCGATCTGATAACCATTCTGACAAATCAGCTTTGCCAAATCTCCAATAAGGATAGATGTCCGGCTTGTTGCCACCGCATCCGCAAATATCGCCTTTGGTTTCATCTGCTCAATTCTTGCCTGCTTCTGCTCGATAATCTTGTCTCTTTCGGCAATCTTGTTATGTGCCACAAGCAAAGCCTTTGAAAGCAATTCATCGTCAGATAGTGTTTCTTGCCCGGCTATATATCCGCCATTCTTACGGATTGACGGAAGAACATCTGACGTTACCCATTTGCGAAATTTCTTTGCGTTTGGTTTGTCGCTTCTTAATATAACTGCGTACAGACCGCTTTCTGTAATAAACCATGTTTCTCCTTGACGGGGTAAGTCTAACTTACACCGTTCGTCATCATCTAATCTCGCAGAGACAACACGGCTGTTTGAAAGTTCTAATGCCTTGCACACATCAGGCAAGCAAAACATAGGTTCATTATTCGCTAATACTGTTCGGATTTCTCCAAATTCTTCATTATTAAAAATCTGTAATTCGTTCATGTTTCTCCTTTCTTGTGTTATAATTCCCTTATCAAGCAAGGGAAGGTGGTGCAATATGGATAGTAGTTGTTCTGAAACATTTGCGACATACGAAACTGTCAGCAAAGGAACGTATGTGTGTATGCAATGTGGCGGAGAAAACCAAAGTGGAATTATCACCATAAAGCATAGCGGCGAAATGTTGCCAGAATGCAAAGAGTGCGGATATACTACATGGCTTAAAGTAATGTAGGATTTTTGAACACTCTTTTTTCTTCTGCGAGCGTTTGGTCTGTAACCGCCAAGTTATCATCAACCAAATGCTCAACGAGGAACGTTCTTTTTACAACTCTTGTTCCATTTCCACATACTTGTGAAATGTGCAGATACATCTTTCCATCCTTGCAAAACGGAACAGCAAACATACTGTTAAGAAATTTCCACTTCACAAAATGCTTGTTAAAAAATGCAACTGCTCGATTTTTAACCTTGCTCACCAAATAGCCTCCTTCTTGTAACTTTTTAAGTTACTCTTTAGCAAAAAAAATATCCATCGGATTTGAAATGTTCAGCCTGTCTATCATAATCTGAATTTCGTCGCTTCCAAAAACGCCCTTCTGCATTCTGCTGTAAAATGTCTTTGGAGTTATCCCAATCATCTTCGCAACATCTGCCTGCGTCTTTCCGTTTTCTGCTATGATTCCTCTAAGTTTTTTTGCGTTTACCATGTCTTATTGTCTCCTTCCTAACCTTCGTGGTAACTTTTTAGGTTACTATCATTATACAACATTTTTGTAACTTGTCAAGTTATTTTTTTCTTGACCTGTAACTTTTTTGTGTTATAATTGAATTACAAACAAAGGAAGGAGGATATACAAATGACAATAGGAGAAAGAATAAAAATGGCAAGGGAGAAAAACGGAATAGCGCAAACCGATCTCGCAATAAAGATCGGAGTAAGCAAACAGACATTATTCAAATATGAAAATGGAATTGTAACGAATATCCCAAGCGATAAGATTGAGGAGATCGCAAAAATCACTCATGTTTCTCCTGCTTACATCATGGGATGGGAAGATAATCTTAATAATGCAGATACAGATATTATAGCCGACATTTATTCTGATATGAATATGTTGGAAAGCGTAAAAAAACTTATAACTTTATCTAAAGAGCATAAGCAAACGATTTATGACAATATAGATTATCTTTACGAGAAAGAGGGGCACTAGATGCCCCATTTCTTTTTGAACGATTGAATCATTGAATATAAAAATTTTAGGAAAACTTCGTTTTCACATTTTGATATTTCTTCAACAACCTTTTCTTTGTAGCTACTCCCCATAGAAATGCCTCCTTTCTTGACAATTATACCACCGCTCTTATTTACAAAACAGACTGTTTTTGTCGTCAAACTTATAATATAATCGTCCATTATCGACAATCGGTAAAATTAGTGCTATAATGTGAAGAAATAAATACATGGAGGGGTTTTTATGGATAACAACATGAACTATCAACAATTTCAACAACCAATCAAAAAGAAAAGGAATCCAATAGCAATAGTTTTAATTATTGTTTTGGCTTGCGGGAATATTGCTTTAGGAACTATTCTTTTCCTTAGCAATCAAAAATTAAATGACAAAATTGACGAGAAACAATCATCATGTGACAGCATTCAAAAACAATATGACAATTTGCTTTCCGAAAATCTTCAATTAGATACCGATTATGAAAAATTAAAAGAAGAAAACGAAGAATTGCAGGCTCAAATCGAAGAATTGACAAACCCAAAAACAGATTTAGAAGAATCAGAAGAAGCCGGGGAACTGTCTGACGAACTGAACACGTTTGTAAATTCAAATATGGAAGATGTCAGCATGTTTAAGTCAGACGTGTCTTATGATGAAATAGCAAGGCATCCAAATGACTATGACGGAGAATTGCTGTCATTTAGTGGAGAAGTAGCGCAGGTCATTGAGGGCGAGGGAACGACAGAATTAAGAATTGCTGTTGATGGAGATTATGACAACATAATTTATGGGATTTACGATAACAGAATTTTAGATTCAAGATTACTTGAAGATGATAAAATACAGTTTTACGGAGAATCTTGCGGAATAATTAGTTATCAAAGCACTCTTGGAGCTACAATATCAATTCCGTCAATGTCAATTTATAAGATTGTAATAAAATAAAAAATAAGGCAGAGATAAAAATCTCTGCCTTTGCTTTTACATATAGGGCGATAGCACTTGTCTACCGCCCAAGCCAGAATTTTGGGGACTCTGGGGGTTCCCTATTGGGAACATCTTTATAATAACACTATATCTCCGATATTTCTATCAGAATCGTCCGACAAAGTTCGACATCTATTGACTTAGTGAATAAGAGACATAAATGTGTTATATCCAACAATTCCATCAACCGTAAGCTGATAGTCTCTCTGATACTGTTTTACAGCAGATTCAAGGTTAGAACCGAATATACCCGGACATTCAAGTTGACAAACATATCCTTTAAGCATCAACAGAATTTGAACCGCAGTTACCATGTACTGTTTCTCTCCGCGCTTGACATAATGACTTCCAAGAGCTGTCTTAGAACCATTACCCCAGATTCCATCAACAGCAATTCTTTTCTTGTAATCAAGATTGATTGCTGTCTGCAAAACCTTGATTCCGGCTTTAATTGTGTTAGTTCCGCGTATTCCGTCGACTACAATATTAGCACCGGCAAAATTATTAGCGTGCGTCTGTCCGTTACGCACGATCGCATCTTTGCCCGGTACGTTAGGAATCGGTTTATTCTCTGGCTTATTTTCGTCGGCAGAAACAGAACCATTTGCGATATAATGAAATGGATAATTCTTGCCCGGACATGCTGTTGAACCGACATCCCTGTGTCTAACCACTGTCTTGATTTTGTATTTGTTCTTTAAGTAAGCGACAAGCTCCTTAATCGAATTTTTCTGTGCATCTGACATTGTTTCATTCTCGAAGTTTCCTTCTGCACAAATTCCGATTGAATTATAGTTAGAACCAGAAGCGTGCGCACCGATTGCGTATTCAGGACGTCCTCGATAGATTTTACCATCCTTGCGAACATAAAAGTGATATCCGATTCCAGACCATCCTTTAGCTTTGTGTACGTTGTGAACAGATTCAACAGAGCCATTCATCGCCGCATGGTGAAGAATAATTCTCTTTGTGCTTGATCTCTTTGATAAAGTTCCGAATTTTAAGTTTGTTTCAATAATGTTCATGGTTATTTACCTCCTAAAAATAAACATCAAAACAAGACCTACATATTCCATTAGGTCTAAAAAAATATATAAAGCCATTAGGCGATATATCGTTATGCTACTCCTTTATGTTCGATACTAGCACCTTGTAAAATTCTCCTAAAAAGTTTTTTAGGAATTATTATACGCCTGCTTGTCAAGCCCCGGTCAAAATAAACTAAACTCGAATAAACAAGATAAAAATTGTTATATATACAATATAAAATATATGGAATTTTTATCAATGCAGAACCGATCTGAAATTAAATGGAAGCTATCAGATACAGAGAGTTATTTAGTACAATTCCTAAATGATGGACATATAGGATATTTCCACACCACAGATGGCGAAAATAATTGGCAGACAATATTTATGAAGTAATTGCATCATATATGTCAATCACAATTCCAACATTTGCTTTAGATGCTATTGTTTTAACCATTTTTTCGATAGATTGTTTACTCCATCTATCTCCAAAACGATTTGTGAATAAAACATTACTTGAATATTTTTTATTCATTATATATTCTTGCAAATAATACATGGCTTTTTCGGATAATTACTTTCCTATCCTTGTTTCCTTTCCCGTGAACCACGCACTCGCCACGCATAAAATCCACGTCGGATATGTTCAAATTTACAACCTCACTAACTCTCAACCCGTCGAAAGTAAAAATTCGATTAACGCTCTATCGCGTTTCGGATTCCTTGTTTTGATTGATGCGTTTTTAAGCATTTCGATCTCGCCATCAGAGAACGACTTCCGCACAGCCATTGTGCTTTTTATCTTTCCAATTCGTAGCATAGGGTTCTTTTCTATATACTCTTCCTTAGTTAGCCACGAAAAGAACGCTGATAGATTCCTCCGGCGGTTATCGACTGTTGCTTTTTCGACATTCCTAGTTGTCTGATACATCGCAAGGTGATATCTGATGTCATTTGTCTTGATATCCGGCAGCCGCTTCCCTATATCAGCTAAAAGCATATCTATAGCAAGCGCATATTGCTCAAGCGTACCTTCTGAATATTTTTTATTTACAAAGATAAACAATTTCAAAAGACCAAGGTTTACTATTAGTACCATCCACAGTAGAAAAGGAATCCCACCATACTTTTAGTTCTTTTTCATCTCTGTCCATACCAAATCTAAGTGTTTGATTACCTGAATTAGTTCTTTGAACTCCAAAATATTTTGCAGATGCTGGAAGGTCACTAACTATTACTGAATTATTATTAGTTCCAGGAGTTATTATTAAATCATAACAATATAAAATAACGACATTACCAAATCTTATATAATATGCGTCTCCTTTAGCTACATATGCAGATGATCCAAGAGTACCTTTTCCTTCAATATAATTAATTGCATAACCATTTACTGCACCTGCATTATTAGCATATCCTACAGCCATACTATTTCTAGGAATCCATTGTATAGGATTTGTTCCACCATCAGCACCTAAATAATAATTTTTATTTCCACTTGCTACATTTTGTACTTCACAATTACCTATATGTGTTGCTTGATACACAGTCTGCGAACCTATATTACTTGTCGTTATTGCGGTATCGGAATCTTGTTTATTCGAGTCTAGTGTACTTAACGCACCTGTGACAGTACCGTTGCCAAGCGTTGATATATCTGTTGTTCCCATCTTCGATAAAAGCCATCTTACATTTTTAAAAATGGTAGATACCTTGCTAAAAATTGAAGCGTGTGTTTCTCCACTTGTCAGCAATGCCGGAGCTGTAGAATCGCCTGTCAATGAATCATTAGATGTGAATGTGACAGTGTTATCTTGGCTATCTCCATCGGTCGCTAAAGCTCCTATATTTTCGCATGTGATATTTACATTTCCACGTCTAAAATTTTTTTCATTTTCTCCCTTAACACCTGTTACCGGACTTCCGGATAAGACATCCCATTTACCGGCTCCTGTCTTGTAAACATTGCTTCCTGCCGGTTCTGTGATTCCAGAACCTTCAACAAAATCAGACGTTGTAACAAATTCATCGGATATATTATACATATCACCGGCAGATGCAGAGCCAACAGACGGAAGATTTGCGAACGATACAGTTCCCATCGGTCGCAATGCACCGCTGAATGATTCGGAGATAGCTTTCGCCTGTTCATAATACTTCTTTGCATTAGCTTCGGAAGTAGCGGCGTTAGACGCACTTGTAGATGCCGCCACCGCTTTAGATGTGGCTGTTGAAGCACTATTGCCTGCCGCTGTTGCACTTTGGGCTGCTTCACTCGCCTTTGTGCTTGCCGTAGATTCGCTTGTAGCGGCGGATGATGCACTCTTGCTTGCATTACTCTCTGACGTTGCAGATTTGGTTGCAGATGCACTTGCTGATGATGCACTTGATGCCGCTTCACTCGCCTTAGTGCTTGCCGTTGATGCAGAATTAGCAGATGCAGTCGAACTCTTGCTTGCCTGTTCACTGTAATACTTTGAGTTATCGGTATCTTCGCCATCACGAACGCCTGAACCTCCGATAGCGTATGATTGTGATAACTTGGCATTGTCGTATGCAGAATTGCTACTTGTCGTCGCTGAATTTGCCATAGATTCTGCCTTTGTTGCTTGTGCAGTTATATTTGCAAGATAACCTGTCTCAAGCATAGCATCTGTAATCGAACCATTTTTTACCGATGCAGATATCTTACCTGTCGAATCAACCGATAATGCGATTGTCGCAGAATCCTCGAACTCGTATTGTGTAATAAGCGCAGACATATCTACATATTGTTTAGAACCATCTGATAACGTAAGAACAAGTCTCTGATTTACATAATCGTACGAAAAATTCACAGCAATTTTTTCTAGGTTTGTATCATAATCTACGTGTGAACCGTTCTTGTACGTTACAGTAATAACGCCTGTATTGCTATTTAATGACACATCTGCAACCATGTCATTTACGACTTGCATATCTGCCTTAACGGTGTCAAGCGTTATTATTCTATCATCTAGCTTGTCGATTGCACTATCGCCAGCATTGAGGTTTGTCGCGTTCAATGGTGTGTTTGTGCTTGGACGATTCAACCAATTTATTCTATTGAATATCTTACTCCATCCTTGTGACATTGCTATCTACCTCCCAACTTCTTCTCTAACTCTGAAATTCTCTCGTTTTGCGATTGCACTGTTGCTACAAGATCAGCAATCAATTCCTCATATCGAATTGCCTTACCACCATTTTCCCCTGTGTCAATATTTGCATCACAGTAAACTCCCCAATCGCTCTGCATAGAATCGTGAAGCTCCTGTGCGATAAATCCATGATGCAAGCGATCGGATGTGCCATCTTTATACTTGTATTCAACAGGATTCAAGGCATAAATAAAGTCACTAGATTTGTGTGTGTCTAGTGACTGAATATTTATCTTGATGCTTTTGTCTGAGGAAATAACCGGCGAAGATCCCAAATATGCAGTTCCGTTCGTAAAGAAACCAGCCGTTTCCACTTTAGCATAATCTCCGGTTTTTGGGTATCCATCTTCATATACTCCAACGCTCGTCGGTGTAATTATCGTGTGCCTTAATTTTGCTCCAAGAATAGATATTAGCTCCTGCATAATTAAATAACCGACATTATCTTCATATGCTTCTGCTGACAATCTCATTTCTGAATACTTTTGTCCATTGTAATAAAATTCACTCTTAAATGTTTTTGCATTGATGTCGCCTTCGATGTTTGCGTCATTGCAAGTCATTTTTCCTTCTTTTGTAACGCTGAAATTATCAGAAGTTATTGCAATATTCTTACCTGTAAGGTTGATTGTTCCTCCGGACAGAAGATTGATTACATCACTTGCAGATAGATTTATATTATCTGCGTCAACCTTAAATTCCGTTCCACTTCCTGTATCTCCGATAAGCGATACTTGAACAATTTTCCCTGTTGCAGAATCCACGCGAAGCACAATCTGCTGTTCAGTTTGTTCAATTCTTGTAGACAGTTCGTTTTCTGCGTCCGTTGCACGCTTAACTTCCGATTCCAAACCTTTCTCTGTGACTTGTACGGATGTCTTAACTTTCTCTGTCGTCTTGTTCAGACGTTGAAGTTGTGCAGTCACACCGTTCATATCGTTTTCAAGCATTTCTTTACCTTTACAGATGTAAGCATCTCGAAGTGCTTTGATACCTGTTAAATCACGTTGAAAAACATATGCTTCAAATCCATATCCGTTGACTTCTCCACTTATAAAATCTCCACATTCAACGTATGGTTGACCTTTTATCTTTGACGAATTGATTGGTCGGTAAGATATAGACGAAATCTTACTCAACAAAGCATTCGCAAGTGCTGTAATCGTTTCGTGTGTCTGCCCCATAATCACGAAGTTATCTTGCACGTAATAAGGATTTTGATTGTACTCTGTCAATACCTGTGCGCCCTCTGAATCAACGATTATTACACCATCAATATTTGAAGTAAAGAAATCTTCAACCAACGGATGCTCATACATAAGTGATGTAGGAATATTGAATGAATTTTCACTATCTCCACTTCCGGCAGATGGGTATAAGTCGTTTGCCGGGAATAAATCATCAGCCGGCAACAACATAGAAGATTCAAGTGACAAATAATCAAGCTTGCCATATCTATCCATCCGACCAAACACACCGCTAATTTCACATATCTGTTTCATCAGAGAAAGTCCGTTGATTCCGTTTGACGAATCAAGCTCTTTGGTAAGCATTACATTATCTGCAATCAGCGTGACATCGTTCTGCTCCACTCCGACATAATTGCAAAGGCTATCCCTAAAATTCTTAACGCTGATAGGAAATGTAAGGCTGTCATACCAATCTTTAACATCAACATCGAAATACCGCATTTTATCGTATGCGGTCAGTTTCTTATAGTCTTTGCCAGCATATTTCTCAATCGTTTCCACGTAGAACACGCCCAACGGAATCTCTGTTTTTTTGGTGATAAGTACCGGCTCGATTTCATATCCTTTAATTCCGCTATTCAAATTGAATACTGTCAATTCAAAGCTGGATGCATTACAACCGCCAAATTTCAACTGTTCTTCTTCACAAATTGATTCGTGCAATGTCATTTGCTCTGAAAGCACGTCCAAACCCTTAATCGTTGGAAATGCATTATCCTTAAACCGCACTTCTAATTCGATCGGCGTTCCATCTTCGATATATAATTTTTTAATATCTTCCGAAATCTTAATCATACTGTTTTTACTCCATAAGAAATCCATGCCATTCTTGTTGATAGATACTTGATTTCCTTTTCATCAGCAAAGTACATAGTCGGTTCAAAATCAGCCATGTACATATCACTTGTCACATACTTATTTAATTCAGGCACATATACTTCAACACTTGCTTTTTTCTCAACTGCATTTGTATAGTTGGCTTGAATATTCGCAAAAATGCTTGACACCTGCGTATTATCAAGCATATTTCGTGTCTCAAATTCAACTTTCGGTGCAGTATTTTCCAAAGCCGTTCTATGTAAAATTCCATTTACATCACGTGTTGAATCCAAGTCTTGTCCGTAATTCGTTGCCTTGTAGCTTTCTGCCTTAATCATCGAAAGCGGAAATATGTAATTGCCAATCTTAATTAAATAGCCTTTATATGCCATCTAACCACCTCACATAAAAGGGCAGACACATTTACGTGCCTACCCTATAAATTCTTAATATAACAATGGATTTGTACCTGTCCGGTTGTACGCTTGCCGGTTCGACCTCTTAACGCTCTCGAATATATCATTTGATGATATTCCTGTATCTTTTGCAAGAAGTTGTCTAAGCAAGTCATTCTGCTCACGCAATAACCGGTTCTGATCTGCCTGTGACATTGACATTCCATCTACAATTCCGCTTGCAATGTCTGTTGACATCCGACCGGTATCAATAACTGTCGACGTGCTTGTTGCCACATCTGTATTGATTGAAGATGCAATGTCCGCTGACATATCAGCCAAGTCTTGCAATGGGTCTGTAAACTGCAATGATGTGTTGAACGCAGATGTCAAATCCGTAGCCATTCCGCTTGCATCGTTTAACAACTTAGGCATGGCACTTTCCATACCCAAACCGATGCCGGGTGGCAAGAATTGACCGATTTCTTTATTCCATAATCGAGACGGAGAATGAATACCAAACGCACGTTTTAATGCGGATGTCAATCCTCTTGCAAGTGAAACTATGCCTCCAATAAGTCCATATTGTCCTCGACTATTCCACTTGTCAGACAATCCAATTCTAAGTCCATCTACAAGATTCGAGCCGGCTACCCCCCAAGGACTTTTTTCATCTTCTACTTTTTTCTTTGCTTTCCATAAATTTGAACCGGTGTCAGATATAACTCCGCCCCATTGATTATTTGCTCCACCACGAAGTCCTCCTAAAGCGCCAACAAATGCGTTAGTCACGTTCTTTCCACCGTTTGATGAATCTACTTTCATCTTAGCAAATTTCTGCGCCATATCGGTTGCCATGCCATTAAGAGTTGTGCCAGAACCATTTTTCATGCCTGTAATTGCATTTATCACAGATGTTGACATTCCACCGGCTTTTGCGATTGCGTCAGACGACATACTGGAAAATGCACCAATTACAGATGCCGACAAAGTATTAGAAGCACTTGTTCCTCCGGTACTCATGGCGTTAAACTTTCCGATTACATTATTATGCATTGCAAGTGCATAATTTCCGACCGACGACGACATATTTGACATGCTTCTTGTCGTGTTCTGCGACATTTGAGACATCGTAGAACTTGTTGTGTTTTTCGTGTTATTCAAACGTTCTGTAAGTTCTTGATATGCACGAATAACAGGCGTTTTATTTTGCTCTACATTCTGTTTATACTTGTCGCCATAATTTGACATATTAGACAAGTGAGTTTTTGTCTTGTTATCCGTGTCATTTAAGCTTTTTGTCAGATTCTCGTATGCACGAATTATAGTTCCGGTATTTTTGTACTCGCCCGTCTTGTACTTGTCGCCATAGTTAGACATCTGCTTTGCGGTTTTTTTGTACTGATTGCCATAATGGTAAAGTTCGTCCGCTGCTTTTCCTGTTACAGTGTTTGTATTCTTTGTCTCGTCTCCGATTCTACGCATTGTAGGTGGAATCTTTGCGCCCAATTTTTCTGCTGTATCAAGTGCTTTTGCAAATGCATCTACACTATTCATACCGCGATTCATGTTTGTTTCCCACGCATCCGCAACAGCTGCAGCATTTTTTTGAGCTGTTTCCGTTCTTTGATTATTGAATAATTCCAAAGCTCGATTATACACAGACACGTAATCTGTGTCGTTTGTGTCTGTTGGGTCGGATGGGTCTAACGATCCTATATTTTTTACGTAATCTATTGTTTTTTCTACCGCAGAATCAATCTGCTTGTGAAATTGTTCGTATATCTTTTGCCCAATTTTATATCCGATAATTGCCGCGCTTATTCCAGCAAGTAAAGTTGTGCATAAAGCCGCTCCAATTTCGTAAGCTGTACCGGCTCCAAACAAAACAGATACGTTTGTCGTCATTCCTGTCCACGCAGTTCCTAAAAGTCCCTTTATAGAACCTTGGATTGCGCTTATTGTGCTTGTTGAAGCTGCCGCACTTGCTGCCGCGCTTGTCGCACCACCTGTAATAGCTCCTTTAATTGCATTTATTGCAACATCCAATAATTTGACCGCTCCAATAGCAAGAGACAAAGAGCCTATTGTAATTCCTATTGCTTTAGGAATATTGATATTCCCCTCTTTATCAACTAGCCACTTTGCTACCGCATCTGCAAACTTACTGAACGATGTATTTTCATATAACCAATTTCCAACCTTGAATCCAATTACCGCTGTTGTAATTGAGATAGAAATTGCTTTGCTAATAGGAATGGTTTTATCGCCAATTCCTGTTGATATTTCCTTTGCAAGCAAATTCTTTAATACGCCTGTGGCAATCTCCTTACCGCCATGCATCCACTTGAAAGCACCAATAGCAATTACAACTGTGTCAAGGTCTAATTCTGTAAGGAAGTCAATTCCACCTTTTAATACATCCGACCATGATATATTTTTAAGTGCTGTGAATACTGTATCTTCGATTCCGTCTACCCAACCATTGATAGCTTTTGCAAACTTCTTAAAATCAAAGTTTTGGAAAAATCCGTTTATTCCGGATGCAATAGACAACCCAAGATCGTCAAAATCAAAGTTGTCTGTAAAACTAAGCGATGCAGTAATTGCAGTATTTAATGAATTTGCAATAGTTTTTCCTGTTGCATAGAAAAGTTGTGGAGATATAAGGCCTGTTAAAAAGTCCGCCAATCCTTTACCGAAATTCTCCGCACCCTTGTAAGCACTATCCCAATCAATGCTTTCAAGTTCTTTCGTCAGATTTATTCCGATGTATTCTCCGAGTCCTCTAAGGTTAGAAATGGCACTCTTGTAAAGTCCCTCTGTCTCTGTGACATTAAACTTCATTCCACCACTTGAACCACCGGAAGATGCACCGCCACTACCACCAGAGCCACCACTACCGCCGAAACTATCGTTAGGCGTATTTAACACATTCAGTTCATCAAAGCCTTGTAACTGTTGCTTTAACTTCTTAGCGTTATCAGCCGCTTTTCCTGTTCCGGATGCAAGATCGTCCGCGCCTGTTGCCGCATTCTCAAAATCATCCGCAAGAGCTCCACGTTGAATTTCCAATTTCCATCCGAATATTGCACCCAAAGCATTGACGATACTCTCCGAAAAATTGATAACTGCATCCAAGCCTTTATTAAGTGCTTGAAGCAAAGGCTTTAACATGTTGATGCCAGCATTACCCCAAATAGCACCAAGTCGCTTGAAATTCTCACCAAGTAATCGCACTTGGTTGTTCCATGTATCAGCGGTTCTTGCGAAATCGCCTTGTGCCATTGTGGTTTGCGACATAACGTACTGATAGCGAAGCATTGTCTTTTCTGCTTGTGACATGCTGTCGATGTTTGCATTCAATCCGTTATTCATCGCCCATTGTTTCAACGTAGCCTGTGTAAGATCAAGACCATATTTACGAAGCGGAACAACCATACCGGTATATACCGCTTGTAAATCTTCCGCAACATCAGCCTGTGATTTGTCGTAAAATGATGCAATATCGCCAGCCAACTTAGTCAGATTCAGAGACACATCTGCCATGTCGTCAGATGCTTGTACATAGCCATCTGTGGACTTTGCAAGGAAGTTGTTCGCATCTCCGACTTGCTTTGCGGTGATGCCCATAGCAATACCCATTGATTGATATGTTGATGCATATTTTTTGAATGACAATTCGGACATTCCAAGCGTATAAATCGCATTCTTAGCCTGTTCTTCGACTTTATCCATAGATGGTCCGAAACTGTGCGATACTACGTTCTGAACCTCCGTCAAAGCTCCACTTATATCTATTGCTTTACGGAATACTCCTAACGCTCTGAATAACATCCAATACGTTGCATATACCTTGCCGATTGCAGATGCAAGGTTGAATGAATGCTTTGATGCTTTTCTTGCGGAATTTCCCCAGCTATTCAAAGACGATGTAAGTCCGCGTGTCACACCGCCAACACGATTACCATTCGACGCAAGCTGTCCGATCGCTTGTGTCATTTGAATAATGTTTGCATTTACTGTCGGTGCGGTTGACATTGTTTGCATAAACCGCTTCAAGGCTTCTGCGAGTGCATCAAGGTTTGCGGCAGTCTGTGCAGTTCTGTTTCCGGCAGATGCAAGAAGTCCTAACGCCGATGCAAACTGTATTGTATTCTCTGATACAACGCCAGCCTTTGACAACGAATTTATCAGGCGTTTAAGGTTTGCCCCTAATAGTGGTAATGCTGTGCTTGTTGCCTGTGCATTTGTTCCTGCACTTGCTAATCTCGACACCGCATTTACGACTTGGATTGTGTTACTTGCAACACTTTTAGAACTACTTAGCGCGGATGTAAGTTGATTTATGTTCGACCCTAACTGTGCGAAATTCACGGAGTTAAGGCCGCTCACATTTGAATTTGATAACCGCGTAATTGAATTTATAAAATTCACAAGGCCTTTATTGTCAAAATTTAAACCGCTAAGCGTTGCAATTCCACTTGCAAGCGGTGTCAACGTGCTTGATAACTGCGATAGCTTTGTTCCATCCACCGCTTCAAACTTCTGTATTCCTTTGGCAATTCTCGTAAAATCGGACAGTTTCACGCCTTGGAAACTCTGCATTGCGCCACTAAGAATATTTACGCCACTAGCCAGCTTTTGCAGGCCTTTTGTGTCTACACTACCAAGAGATTTAGACAGAACACCCAATTTATTTATGAGTTTGTCGATTTCGTTATTCGCCTTTTGCGCTTCCGCCCCGATTTTAATTTGCAAGCTATCAATTTCCGTTGCCACGATTCCACCAACTTTCTGTCACATAGTAAAAAAGACGGTACAAACTTATGTTGTACCGTCTGTATTCTTCTTTAATTGCGCTCTTTGCTTTTTTATATTGAAATTTGCTCGCATTGTTGCCATTTTTAATGCAAATTCTTTTCTCTGTCTTTCGATGCGTTCTTCTTCTGTCTCAATTCGATTAAGAAACGGTCGCTCGATATATTCTCCCTTAGGGTTTTTCGCAAAATTTGCCTCGATAGCAACAGCAACAGCTTGCATGGTATATCTACCATTAAGCCAATTAAGAGCATCAATTTGTTGTATTTTTTTTACGTATCCATCTTTTACATATTCCAATTTTCTAGGATTCATACGCTTAAATTCTGCGTATGAAATTCCCATAGAATATGCAGATGGGAAGAAACCCTTCCATATTACTTCGTGGACGCTTTTGAACTCTTCTTGTGGTCTTGTGGAATTACCTTCTTTGCCTGTTCCACATTCTCTTCCTGCTCCATTGCCTGATTCATGGTCTCGATCATTTTCTCGATTCCACTCATCACGAAAAAACCATCATCCTCCATGCATGGCATCAGCACTTCATTGTACACGTCCGTGCAAGACTTCTTTTCTTGCTTCATATATTTTTTTAACAGAGTTTTTGCTTCGTCCATAGAAATCGGGTTATGTTCTAAGCATCCGGCATAAATAGCAAGCACGCAAATCTTAGGAATTGTAGCCAGCATCTCACTTGTTCCATCAAGCATTGCAACCGCAATATTGTTCCCCTCCTGTGCTGAACGTGCAACATAAAGACCGGATTTTACCTCAAACATCTTCTGTACAAGGTCGCCCACTTCTACTGCATCGAAACCAAACTCTAACTTATATTCTTTTCCATCAACTGTAATTGTTTTCATATTTAATACCTTTTACCTTTCCTCCTATGTCTTTCACATAGGAAAGGGGCAGACCGAAGTCCGCCCTTTCTGTGCAATGTCATTATTCATCAACATACGATGAATAGCTGTTTACCGCATTCGATTCTTCGTCACTCACTACTGCGGTATGTGAATCCAATGAGTGACTAACTATTCCCCCTCCGGTTCAATGACGGCTGCATCGTCCATCATTTCATCAACAACAAGAGGAATTTCCATTGTGAGAAGTCCGTTCTGCTCTTTTGCAGTTTTAGGAAGTCCACTTGGCGGTGCAGCAACATAAAATTCTGCGTTTGTTAATCCCGGCGTGATCTCTTGAAACCACATACGCTTTCCACCTGTCAAAGCCTGATACGTTTTGATACATTCTTTCCATTCTGTGACTGTATCATCAGTCTTATTTACTGTTACAGCCATCGTTTCGGAAACCGTATCTCTTCCGGGGATATTTCTTGTTTTTCTGTCGCTCAACGCAGATGCATCAATAGCCTGTGGCTCATCGGAAATTCCTGCAATATCGTTAATACGACTTAATTCTTTCCAGCCTGTTGTTGGTTTTTGCCCGGCTGTTGTTTCCGGTGCATAACAGAATCTAACACCAAGTGTACTTACACCGGCTACGTTACCTGTTCCCATATTTACTACCTCCTTAAAAATATGCATAAAAAAAGAACCCAAAACAGGTCCTTAAATTATTTTTCCATCAATCTATCATTTGCTCCGAGTATTCTTCTGAATCTCGCAACGCTCCTATATACTGTTCCGTCAGACTTAAATTCTGGCATTGATATTGTCTCAAACCTCATTGCCTTAAATACGTCTGCGACTATTGCAAGCATAATCTTCGCATCGTATTGTGACGTGTTTGTAAACGTCTGAACCTCAAACGTGGTTAAAACACCATTGATATTCTGTCCGTCTAATGTCCGTCCTTTCTCTGTTCCGGGCAATTCGTGAACGTAAATTGTCGGAAATGTTGGTTTCGATAATCTGCTTTCAAGGTTTGTGATTGTAACCCCTTGTTGCCATTTCATGTTTGGGAATTTCTTTCTTAAATTTGGAATGGCATACGAATTGAGAATACCAAAAACCTTTGTTTCATTCTCATACGCCCATGTGTTATCAACCATTCTTGAATACCTCTTTTACAGTTTTCTCAACCAACTTCATAAGTTGAAGAGATGTATAATACATAAATGGTCTGCTTGGCATACCCTTTGTGATATGCAGTTTTCCATCATCTCCGATGTAAGTCCAATAATATTCGCCAGCCTTAACAAACGTATCTCCATTTATAGATATGTCTTGCATAGCCTGTCTAATTGTCTTACCGCTTGCATAGTCCCACGTTACTCCATCCGGCAATTCTCCCGGATAAGGATGCTCTTGACCTACAATTCCTGTTCCGAACTCAACGAACATCGCATGATCTGTACCAGCCACAACCGCCCATACACCGCCACCCTTGACACTTCCAACATATTCAGAGTGAATGCTTTTAATCAAATCTTGATTAAATATCGCATCAAGGTCTGCAATCTGTACTCTCGCAATCTCTACGCCCTTTTCAGCTAATTTTTGAGCAACCATCTGACATTTATACGCCAAACTATTTTGGTAGTCTCTAAGCTGTTTTATCGCGTTTTGAATGCTTGATTGAGACAGACAATTCATACTGATTGTCTTTTTACGTGCCATGCCATCACCTACTCTGCGTTCTTCACATTCTTACGGAGCAAATGAAGGTCAACTGTCAATCCCTCATCCGCCACACCTTTGACGATGTAATCTGCCGACGTTGAATCAATGATTGTCTTTTCCTTGTCCTTATATCCAACTTCCGACCGCTTCCATATCAGCGCACCTTCCACGAGCGGAAATGCGTTTTTGTCTGTAACAAGTTGTGCATAGTTGGTCGAATCATCGATTCCGAACTCTTTTGCGGTTGCTTCGCTTAGCTTGTTACTTATGGATGAATAAAAAATAACAGGCTCCGTATATGCTTCAATCGGTTCTCCTGTTACTTCTGGTATCTTATTGCCATCTTCATCCAAATATGGAATAAATGTGCCATCATCGTCCGTATAGCCGGTATATATGATATTCCCATCATCGTCACGTCTGTACTGCGGTTGCAATCCAAGGCTAAGTGAATACTTCATCTTCTGCTTGTTGATTTCCAACGACATTTACTTCACATCCTTACCAAACCGCTTCCACAATTCAGATAGCTTTTCCCATCCAAACATAGCGACAAACGCCACAATGAATCCAGCAATAACGGATGCAACGATCATATACCATAGCATTTCAGCTTTGATATACTGCATATAAGCGATGAACGCTGTTACAGTAAGAGCGATTGAAAGCACAAATACAACCAAGTCCGTCGGAACATTCTTGAAAATGCCCTTAATTACCTGTGTAATTACAGACACAATAAATGCCAAACCTCCAACCACCGCAAGTAATAATGTTGCGTTGCTTAATAATTCTTGCATTATTCTTTACCTCCGTTCTTTAAGTGTATTTGCTTAATTTCCTCATACATTTTTGTTATCATTCCGTTACCGCCAAGCGCATGATAAGCGTCGTACATTTCAGAGAAATTCTGATATGCATAAGATGGTATTTCTCCAAGTGCAACGTATTTGTCGTGGTATTCTATAAGTTGCACACGCAAAAGTAACATTGTTCCTTTGCTGTTTGCATCCTTATCTTTCTTTTGTTGCTTTAGAAGCCAGACAATATATCCGAGCATTATCGGAAGCACAACTGTATATGTCTGTAACAAAAACTCTTTCATTCTGTAGCTCCTATTTTTCTTTTAGTTGGTGTGCCGCCCACCACCCTTGATGCACACCGCCTGCTACCGCATCCGAACCTCAAACACGATAACGCACAATCTTCTTTTATAATGCCTTTACAAACGGATATACACCAACAAACAAGCTGTCTCTATCTCTCCAATGGCGCGATAATCCATTTTCTGAATAGCTCGTCATATAGTTCTCGCCAGCTTGTGAATAGTCGTACACAACAAGGTTTACTATGACACCCTCAAAAGAGTTCATATCTTCTTCAATCATTTCCTGCGTGTAAGAATCAGGGTAACACCGCTTTGCAATAACATCTTTTTTTGCTTGCTCAATTAGTTGTTCAATAAGCGGATTGTTTTCGATTTTATCAAACACAACAACATCTTTTCCGTCAGCTTTCTCCATATGAAATTGTTTCAATCGAATTTTGACTTGTTCTAATGTTGTCATATTTATTCTCCTATAAGCCCAAAACGCTAATCAAACAATCTTTCAGCTCTTCGCCTGTTTTTTCTTCTGCATCTTCAATTCCGTATTCAGAAGCAAGTTCTCTAAGATTTCCAACAGGCATACGCTTAATTTCTGTCTTTGTAAAATTTTTTGACGGCGGCGTCATAAAGTCAGAAGTATCAGAGGAAGTGTTTTTATCCACTTCCTCTTCAATCTCATCTCCAGCTTGATACCACACGCCATTATATTTAATGCCGTATTCAGCGATCATAGGCTACTCCTTAACCTTCATTACAAGCACGCTATCCATTCCCTCAAATGTAGGCAGACCAATCATAGATACTACGCAATGAGTATTGATTGGATGATTTGTTGCGTATGTGTAAACAGATACACCTGTCTCGACAATAGACAGATTTCCGTCCGTGAGACTTCCGCTTCTCTCTTCTGGTGTCTTACCAAATACATAATCGCCAAGGAAAACGCCTGCTGTCTGTGCAGATACAATTCCTGTTGGCACAAAATACTTGGTTGTTCCGGTTTCATCAATATACAGTTTGTCGTATACCTCAATCTCGATTCCGTATCCACGAAGATACTCTGTAACCTGTGCCTGCTGCAATCTGATACCGCCATTATAAGCTGTGATACCAAGCACCTGTTTCTTTGTGTCCTCTGCCTTGAGTACCATCTCCCATGTCTCGGTGTTCATGGTGAATCTTGTCAGAGAATAGCCTGTAGCCTTTGCGAAATCTCTACGTGCTGTAATCAGATCATCAAGAGGTGCCGCTGTTGAAGGCTTATCCCATGTGCTTGTTCCTGTAATAGCCTTGAAGTGATTTTGTTTATGTTCTGCTCCTTCATCCGATGTATAATCAACATAATATGGCTTGTTGTCGATAACGACCTTTACTCTTGGAATACCATCTTCCGGTGCAAGCAACTGCCAAATCTGTCTCTCTGGTACAACAAGCGCGCCCTCGATGAGGTTCATAGGTTTCTTGCTGATTTCTCTAAGGACATCATTTGCAAGGCTTGAATTTTCTGCGCTTCTGTAGTTGTCGTAATCCTGCTCTTCTCTCTCGGTAACCATATATGATTCCCGGTAAAAAGGCATTTCATTTTGAATGTCAGAGAAACCTCCAACATCTCTCAACTCTGCCTGTGCATCAAAGTTAGATGCCTTTAATGAAACCGGAAGTCCGTTCTTTCCCTTAATGAATCTAAGAGAAAGAGAACTCTGCTTTCTCGTTCCGAACTTTTGTCTGCCTAAGTAAGGGGCAGAACCTAATGTTTTTTGATAGTTATCCCACATCACGCCAAGGCTTCTCGCTGTGAATGCTTCTGATAATGGTAATGCCATGTTCTTCTACCTCCTAAACACTTTCTGTTGTAGCTTTAATTGCCGGCGCACCATAGAATGTTACTCTTGGTGTTGCCGATCTTGCCTTGTCTGTAATTGAAAGTCCTGTAACCTTAGTCCAATCAATCGTTCCTTGATATACATATGTTCCCGGAGCATCTCCCTGTGTCACATCAACGTCGTGGAGTAAATATCCAACGCAGTTTTCGTCGTTGCTTGGGAACGGCGTGCCAGCTTTTACAATTTTTCTTCCGTTTTCGTCCGGGCTTGATACGGATGCCTGTGTTACAAGGCACGCTGCGCCTTCATACGGAAAAAACTTCAAAATTCCTTTTTCCTGAGAAAAATCTCTTACGATTGGTTTTCCCATCGTCTCTACCTCCTGTTAAATCACATAACTGTTTTTTGCTTCTGAATTAGATGCTGGATTGCCAAATGTTATTTTTTCTGCATTTTCAACATCTGCTGTCTTATCTTTATCTTTGCCACCAGCACTTCCACCGCCCGGTACATCTTGTTTCTTAGCAATCTCCTGTTCCTTTGCTTGTGCAGCGGCTGTCTCTTTGTCGGACATAATCTTTCCAAGAGATTCATAATCAAGGCTTCCATCGTCCTTGACTACTGTCTTTGCCTGCTCAGCCGTAATCTTGAAGTTAGTCATTGCGGCTTCTCTCTGATCTCTAATTGCATTGTCCTTCTGTAACTTTGCGATCTGTTCATTTGCCGCTTCCAAAGCTTTATTTGCTTTCTCAACTTCCGTCAGCTGACCGGCTTCTAATTCGTCAAGCTTTTTCTGCAATTCATCAGCCGTTCCAGCCTTTGCTTTATACTCATTAGCTTTAGCATTTGCTTTCTGAATTGAGCTTCCATAATCTGCCATGATCTTGTCTGCGTTTTCGTCACTAACTCCCATAGCGATCAATTCTTCTCTTGTCATAATTACCTCCGACATGTCATACGAATTTTTATACGGTGCAACGACACCGAGTGACATTGCTGTTTTATACGCTCACAGCTTTGCGAATTTATAAAAATAAAAGCAACTACCGATTATTCAGTAATTGCTTTATCTTTCTTATTCATTTGATCTACTATTTCTTGTGCCTTTGCTTTTTGCGCTTCTGCATCATCAATAGTCTTATACAGATTTTCGAGATACGGTTTCGACAAGTTAAATGTCTTTTCTGCGTCTCCCCACAATCCAACTGTTGCTATCGCAATAAGCGGATGTATTCCGGCTTGAAGCAATACTGTAAGTGTTTGTGCCTTGGTGTACATATTATCCTGTGGACTATGATTGATCTGCACGTCAAAATCTCTTATTGACAACTTTAGATCGTTATCATTTACTCTAAGGATATTTAACACGACATTTGCAAGCCGTTTTTCTGCCGATTTAACAATAGGGTCTTTCAGTTTTGCTCTTGTCTTAGAGAAGTCCCAGCCATTACGAAGTTCTACGGCTCCTTGTGTATCTCCGCCGGTATTCCCTTGTTTGTTTGGTATTGCCAAAATAGATAGTGTATTATCCCATATATCATCTTTTGCAACTTGGCATTGTGTTTGGTTCAATTCCTGTGTCATAATATCGACGTCGGATTTATTATCTCCATTGTTTGACTTTACTGTCAAAGCATGGCTTTTCTTCATTTTCTCGAACTCTGTCTCGTCGATTTGGCAATTCACGAATTTTATCCAATACTGCACAAATTGTTCAACGCCATCCATTCTATTGGACTGCATATTGTTTATCGCATCCAGCATACCAATAACAAGCTCGATATCGGAAATTCTTTCGTGATTGTTAGGAAACTCAACAATCGGTATTCCGCCGTATGTGTGAAGTTTGCTCTCAATCAATTTCCCATCTTGAATCTTATAAGATGTCGTATCAGAAAATGCTAATTTATACCAATTTCCGTTTTCGTCTTTTAACTCCTGAACGGAAAGCATCGGCTCTTCTGTGCTATCGTTATAGATTGAAAAAGTATTCATCGGCGTTGGTGCAACAATTAAAAATGGAACATCTGAATTTGCTTTAGGTCTTGCCGCCTTAAATGATGTTCCTGTTGCGGATTGCCACTCACCAGCTTTGATGTCTTTTTCTTGCTTGTTTGCATCTGCCATAAAATCATTGAGCATATCCACAGCCTTGTTGATTGCTTCATCATCCTTTCGGCTAATGAATTGAATCGGCTCGCCGTATGTCTGTCCTACTTTGAACTGAACAATTTCGTAGGCATGATTTTCCACGATTCTGTTTGTGATATCTTCATTTGTTAGCTTTTGTCTATACAGAATCGGTTGATCTCCCTTGTAATAATTCCAAAGATATCGGATAACAGATTTGTTGTAGTAAAATGTTCCAATGCATTCTCCAATGACTTTGACAACATTATCTGTGGTTATCTTATCAACGCTTGTATATGCAATTTTTCTTCCATATCGGCCTTGAACAAGGTCTTGGAGATACATTCTGTTATTCATTCTTCCCTACCTAAATAATTGTTACTCCGCTTGAAACTTCTCTTTGCGGTCTGTCTTTTATCTTTATCTCGTTGTATGCCGGATTGAACGAAACTCTTTTACCGCACTTCCGGCAACTATATGTCATTGTGAATGTTGACCGTCCATCATAGATGCCTACTTTACGCTTGCACCTCGGACAGTAAATTGTTTTACTTTTCATCCTATGCTCCTAAAAAATTGCACTAAAAAAGCACCGCGATAACGTCACGATGCTTTTCCAAGGATTTTTCTGTGAAAGAAATTGAAATGTCTTTAGACAACATTTGCATTTTAACTATACTATATGTTCTGTAGCGAAACAATATGCAAACATACGCAAAATAACGCAAATGTACGCAAACTTACGCATAATATAATCTTCCAAACATTTTTTCGAATGTTTTCATCGCTTTTGATTTGAGCAAATCAACTTTTCGTGTACTGCAATCTTTAAATTTTGCACATTCTTTGATATTATATCCGTCCACAAAGTACAGATGCAGTATCTCATACTGTTCCATATCTTCCATTTGGTCGATCTGCTTAATAATTTCTTGCTTCTTAGACACGTAAACATCAATCATGTGGTCGATTTCTTTCTCCGTATCAATAATCTTCACAACTGTATCTCCCAACTTGTCACGCTTAATAGAAGTTTGCACTCGCTCGCCATCACCGTTTCCACCTGTAGATGTCGCAATTTCACGTAGCCGATTTTTTTCTGCAATCTTCCTGTCAATCTTAATATCAAATTCTTTGATTTGCGATAAGTATTTTGCTGTTGTCATTTAATAGCCTCCTGTCCTAAACGGATTTGCCGTTGCTGTTGCCGTTGCAAGATTATTTGGATTTTCTATAAACATTTCAAGCTGTGTAAGTCCATCGGCAGCATCATCATGTTTGTTCTCTCCAATTGATACAAACATAGTCAATTCGTCCATAGCCGCTTGATATTCGTCGTTTCTTCGGTATCGAACAACGCCTAATTCTGCATCTTTCTGTAACTGATCTTGTGTAACCTTTTTTGATTCAAGGAAAATAAATTTCCTTTTGATGTCTCCGGAATACGCTATAATTTTTGCTAGCTTTTCGACTTTATTCGGCGCTTTCCTGCTTGTACACGAACATTTATATTTCTGATCCTGCAACCTTTCATCAACATATTGGCAGTATAATTCTCCACCTGTATTTCCCTCAAATCGTGTTTGCCTTATTCCGTTCCCAATGATTCTTCCTACCACCAAAGGCAATGTAACTTCTTTTGCCCCTTTATTGAATACCCAATCATAAATATATACATCTCCGTTATCGTATTCTGCACCAATCGGCATTGATAGACTATCTCCGCCGCCCCATGCAACATCCACAACTCCAATACGGCGAAAATCTCCATCCGGCAATATTCCATTAAAATATCTTAATTCGTCCGTAGGGAAAAGCAATCCCTCACGTACAAATGGTCGCTGCATAAATTTAGCTTCCCACTCTGCCTTATCGAGTTTTTCCCTCATATCCCTGTAATATGCCGTAGAAAAACCATTTATTTCATAGTCAAAATTGCTTTCGTCGTTTTCATCAAGTGCCGGTATTCTTCTAAATCTGTACTCTGGATTTCCGTCATAAGATTTTCGTAATCGTTCCAACGGATCAAGGACATTCCATAATGTACCGACCATCAATTCCCTTGCTCCGTCATTTTTACGATCAACCATCTTATTCAGATATTCTTGATACGTATTTTCCATTCGAGTAGGGCTAAGAGAATGTTCACGATCTCTTACCAGGTCATCTACGTACAAATATCCGTCTTTTGATACATCGACCGCACCTGTCCATGTTCCATCAATGCCTCGGCAAGTAACTGTTGCAAATCTATCTGGATCTCCTAATGTAATAGTAAACTCATCCGCACTTTTGTCTGTTACAAGAGATTTATTTGCATATTCTGGATTCCAAAAGAAAAATAATTCATCAAATGCATATTCTTCTGTCGAAAACAAATTCATAAGTTCCTTATAAAATCCTTTTGCAAGGATTCCAGAGTGTCCGCCCATTGCAGAGTGGCTATTTGGTCTACGCATTGCAACCCAAGCAAGGAAGAATATACATATTGTTGATTTTCCTACACGGGATGGCATTGACAAGCCGTAAAATTTGATCTTTCTGTTTTCCAAATCTTCAAGGTCATTTACAACAACCTTCAAAGTCTTTCTTCTTGGATAATAAAACCGCTTGCTCCAATTACGTTTACGCTCCATGTAATACATAAAGCTCTCGAAATTGTAATAGCTTTCCAATTTTAGAAGTTCATAATATTTGTCTATCAGGTCATATGGCGTATTATGTTCTTGTGCATATTTCTCTAAATCCCATATAGTTCCGCCTGTTTGTTTCATGCAGAACTGCTCTATAATTCCCTTAGATATCTTCGTAAGTTGTAACCCATACTCAATATCCTTTTCACCATTTATAGCCACCTTACAGGCTTCTACGTAGGCAGATATTACGGATTCATCGACAAGATGTGTCTTTATAAAATTGTCATATTGATTTATTGTGTTGATTAACTCTTTAGATGCCATAAAGAAAAGCACCTCCGCTCATTCAAGCAGAGATGCCGAAAAGAAATCTCTGCCTATAATTGTTTTAGGTTAGCGACTAACTTCTGTTGTTAGCCGGTAATTGTATTTTGTTAAAAAGTGATTATGTCTCTCTCTAAACTGTCAATCGGTCTTGTCATTTCTATTTCTGTACCATTTAAGTCTTTTGTTCTAAGGCAAACTTCCATATTGACAACCTTATTCCTATTATTAAGCCATATTTCTGTTTTGTCATCCTCAAACGGATAGCACTCTCGCATTTTCTCAATGCAGTTATTCATTTCTGTTATTTTCATAATATCACTCCTAGCAATTTATCTTGATTCCCTCTGTCAACACTTCTGTCTTATCTTCATTCAGAATCACATTTCCATTTTCATCAGTTTTATGCCATTGAGCATCTACGGTAATCATCGGTTTCTCGTTTACATGACCGATAAAATGCAATTCCATATCTGTGCATCTTACCTTTTTGCCGTCAATATAAACCTGTGCAAATTTCCCATCAGACGTTATCATGATTTTTGGTTTTTCTACCTCAATCGGATTGCATTTATAAATTGATTTCCAAGAATCTTCGTACCATTCGTCAATATAATGAATAATAGCATCTGCATAATATGTCGGTTTACTCATTGTTTTTGTTCTGCTGCATAATACTTTTTGATAATTTTCAATAATAAACTCGCATTCAGCTCCGTTATACTCATAATCTTTATAAAACCGATAAAACGATTTCAGATTCTTGATGAATTTAATTAGTGCTTTCATTCTCCCACCCCATATTTGTCAATCAATTTATCAGTTATTTTCTCGACATTTTTTATATCGTCTTTGTCATATCCAAAAACAGGAGGATATAAACAATGGTATTTAACTGATTCTGTTTCTCCTGTGCTAATTTTGCGGACTGTTACCTCAACTTCCATTCCTTCAAAAGTAGTTTCATATGAAACTCCACGTTCTTGTCCTGTAAATTTCACTCTTCCACCAACTTTCTTCCACAAAATTCACACATTGCACATTACATCAAATTCATTATGTATCGGCTATGAGCAATCCTTTGTGCTTGATAAGCCAAATCTTTATTTTCGCTTTGCAGATGTGATATTATTTCCTCTTTCAACTCCTGCAATTCCTTTTTGCTTGCTTCAAGTTCCGACTTCAATCTCTTATTTTCTTCAAGCAATGAATCTATATCTTTTGCGGAATACTTAAATGTAATCACGAAATCACCTCCACTTAAAAATTCAACTCACAATCATTAAAATCATCATTAAAATAAAAATGCAAGCAGCCAATCCATCACGTATTGTTACGGCATCTGATTCATTCCCGGTAAAGAAAAACCAGAGTTCTAAGCAACTTAGAATTGTCGAAACTATTAAAGCTACAAGTTTTGCCACATTTATTATAATACCAATCACTTATAGTCACCCACTTTCTATAGCTTATATCCGCTTCATGTAAATATTCTCCCTGATCTTCCCTGAAAAGAAATGCTGCAAGCTCTTAGACACGCGCTTGCCATTCATCTTGTAGTCGGTTGCAAAGTAATCATCAATCATCCACATATAATCTTCTGCTTCACAATCAACCACTTTGCCGGTCGGATGGAAATACGCATCGACGATACTCTTAATTGCGCTGTCTGATACGTCTATATGCCTTATATCCGATTCTTCTTCGTATCTGCTGATAAAATATTGAATAATGTTTCTTAGGTCGATTATTTTGCTCCCTAACGTGTTCGGTTCTGCATATCGACTAACAAGGTTCGGAACATCATCAATTCGATATTTAACATCTCTTTGCCCGACCGCCTTTTCGTCAGAAAAGCATAATGTTCCTTTTTCTTTTAAAGAAAAAGCATAATTATTATTTAATTCATAAGTATTTAATATATTATTATTTAATTGTGTGCGTTTATCCGATGTCGGTTTATCCGTTTTCCGAAAATCGGACATCGGTTGCTCATACACTATGTATTCCGTGTCTGTAAACGCGCCTTTTTCGTTCCTTAACTGTTTTCTTTCCAAATAACCATACTCTTCTAATTCATTCAGCGCGCTTCTTATGCTTGCTTTTCCGTCTGTCGATAGCTTAGACAATCCCTCAATCGTATAGTTCCAATTTTCAGGGCAACTCAGCATTGTTGTGAGAAGCCCCTTTGCCTTAAAAGATAATCTAGTATCCTTAAAAATATCATTGCTTATAACTGTAAAATTTTTATCTTTTCTTACTGTTACTTTTGCCATAATCAATACCTCCGCTTGATATTATTCCGCTAAAACAATAAATCCAGCAAACAGGCACAGCGGAAGTGCTTTTCGGTAGCTAACCTAGTTTGCTGTTAAATGGAGAAGATAGGAATTGAACCTATAATGTTTACCGCGTGGGAACAGATTTACAGTCTGCCGCAACACCACCAATCGTTGCCGCTTCTCCATGTGCGGTTTCCGATGCAGACATTTTAACCGGTGTGGTATGCCATGCATCGGAATTTTTTTATTTCAGCAGGGATTACTGAAACGCCTGCTTATTCGGGACTACCCGACCGCTTGATGCGGTGTGGATTTGCACCACACATGAAATTCCGTTAGTTAGTCTGCACCTACGAATAGGGAAAAATGGATTTTTATTTTCTAACGGATTTATTGGTGTAATTGCTTACAGCTTTTTACCAGACTTGTTAATAGCAATTCTTGTCGCACACCTTTTTCTTAACCATTGATTAGCGTTTACCTATTTCGCCACGCATCAACTCACATACAGGTTGGTTTTAGGATAATACAGATAACCAACAACTATATTTCCATTTCACTTGTATGTGAGAACGCCGACATCGTGAATCGAACACGAACAACATTTATATGTTGGATAGCTTAGCAAGCTATTGGAATACCATTATCCCATATCGGCAAAACACCGCCTGTTACGGTATGCACATCCGAAAATGTGCATGGTTGGATTCCACAACATTGGGAGAACAAAAAATGCCCCTTTGCAAGGGAATCGACACGGAAGACTCGAACTCCACCTATATCGCAATATGCGAATTATGCTAGCCAATTACACTACATGTCGAAGCGACTTTTTTCGCCGCGGGTTAGTCGAAATTGTGTGGCGCACGCGTGAACACCACGCAAAATCCAAGACTGTTCGTTAGTCAATTATCGCGAATCAGTGACATAGAATCAGACAAGATATTACATTCACAACCCGATAAAAAATAGTTTGTTGCGTCAAAACGTATTCCTGGGTATGCAGGTTGTGAAATACGAAGCACCCGGAATCGAACCAGAATTTACGGCTGGGGTGTGTAAAGCCGTATGATCTGCCATTGATCTATGCTTCGTGTGCGCATCCTCTTGGTGATGGGAAATGCGCAAAGGAGAAAGGTGTGTTCCCCATGGGATAAAGGGGTTTATACGTGCCGGCATTCAACCGGCAAAACCCACCGAGCCTTGTGACGGCTCTTTAATCAGCATTCCGCTAGTGGGTTACGAAAGGAGGATTCCAAAATGAAAAACATTAAGAATCCAAACTGCCCTAGTTGGATTCGAACCAACAAATGCAGGAGTCAAAGTCCTGTGCCTTACCCTTTGGCGATAGAGCATAAAAACGCTTATGCAGCGTATTCTGACAAAATCCTGTCTAAAGTCGGTCGTGATACACCAATGTTCTTCGCAAATGCAGACTTGGTGATCTTACCGGACCGGTAAAGAATCAAATTGCTGTCAAGCAATTCACTATCTACAGCTTTCTTTGTGCCGCCCTTGTATTTCCCTTCTTTCTTTGCAATAGCGATTCCTTCTGCCTGTCTCTCTCTGATATGTTCTCGTTCGAGATTTGCAACATAAGAAAGAATCTGCAATACCAGATCAGCGATAAATGTATCTGTCAAGTCTCCGGTTCTTCCGATAGTCGTGTCAAGTAACGGCATATCAAGAACCTTAATGTCTGCTTTGATCGTCTTAGTAATTCTTCGCCATTCTTCCATGATCTCATCATAATCTCTTCCTAAACGATCAATAGACAAGACAATTAAAACATCATCACTTGTTAAATTTGCAATCATAGTCTGATAATCTGGACGTTCAAAGTCCTTGCCTGATAACTTATCTGTATAGATTTTTTCACATCCAGCATTTTTAAGTGCTTCTAACTGTCTTGCAAGGTTCTGTTCCTTGGTTGACACTCTTGCATAGCCTATAATCATAAATACACACCCCTTATCTTTAATTGATATGGGTATTATATCATAAAATGTAATGCTTTGCAATGCTTTTTATTGCTTTGCATTGCAATATTTATCCGTTTATGTTATATTATGCTTATGGAGGTGTAATATATGGCTAAAAAGCAAAAGCAAAACGATGCTCAAATAACAGTTCGTGTTCCAAGTGAATTACGTGTTGATCTGGAAGCAATTGCAAAAAAGCAAGGTCGATCTCTTTCTAATCTCGTGATACACATTCTGAAATCTTATGTTGAAAATAATTAAGTCGCAAATCAGCGGCTTTTTTATTTTTCTGCTAATTCGATATATTTATCCAGATACCATTTTGCTTTTTTGATATCTTCAACGCCATTTTTGTTATTGTGACGGTAGATGTACTTAAAAGCATTGCACACGCAGAAGTCCATCACAACTTCTTTACCTTGCGTTTCAATCATTACGTCTATGCATTCAAAGTTTCCTGTCTCATAATGCGACGGATGATTGACGTTGTCTACCATAGATTCAATATCAACATGCTTCGGAGCAAAGCCTTCAGGAACTACCGGCACAGGTGGTATATATTTCCACTTTTTCATTTTATAGATTTTGTTTTTTAAACCCATCATATCCACCTCTTAACTATCCGTATCACGTACACGTGAGATAAAATCCACTTTTCAATCGTTGATACCGGGTTTCCGTCGTATTCTTGCCTTGATTACAAAGACACCAGATAAATTCGATCTGTGATTCTGCACACCTTATATCCTGTAGAACGGAGCCGGTGTATGTCTCGATACGTTATCATGCTTCTTCTCCATACAGTTTGCTACGAACAGAAATATCATCTTGACAGCAAGGACATTTAATCGTCCAGCGATCAGAAACATCCGCCCAATTAAACCTTAAAAGTGCGTTGCATCCATTACATCTAATTTGTTCATATTTCCCACGTTCAATTATTTTAATCATGCTTCTTCCACCTCGTCTCCCCACAGTTCCATATACTTCTGAACGTCATAATCGCCGACCGTTCTTTTTGCATAATCTTCGTTGATTGGAATAATATTTGAATAACTGATCTTTTTTTCCTCAACAATGTATTTGCATATATCAAGGTTGAAGTACACATATTTCTTTGTTTTTTGTAAGCAACGAAACCATCTTCCGTTTTTTGTCTTAAATAACGCAGCTTTATCTTCTTCACAAGAATCCGAATGTTTCCAACAAACAACTAACTCTGAATCTTCTGTGCTGTAAAGAAGTCCCTTGCAAATGCGTTGTGAGTGAATAATTGTTGTACGAGGTTCAGCCTCTTTGTTGTCTCGTACTTCTCGATTTTCAATTTCTGAATTTTTATTTTTGCGCTTTGAAAACAATTTCATCTTTAATCTCCCATTAAATCAACCCTTTTTTATTTTTTTGAAAATTTTTAGAAATCAAAATGCTGTTCCGTAGCCTTCATTCATGGTTATTCACTCCTTACATAACTATATATCCGTTATCTGTAAAACCCTTATATATAACAATCATATATGCATTACATTTATATAATTTAATTATTTATTATATGT